>JAEIGA010015334.1_pt1 | contig 11673 bp, 4 predicted proteins | sample 9270691 | NCBI WGS metagenome assembly JAEIGA01 (sample SAMN17057246, study PRJNA624740) | gut metagenome | biome: biome; isolation source: fecal sample | host: Bos grunniens | place: China: Xizang | collected 2019
ATAACGCTAAGATTAACCTGAATGGCAAGACCTATTCCGTAAAGAATGTTACTGAAGCTGCAGCTCTGGTCATCAAGAACAATGCTGAAGTAGAAATCTACGGCGGCATTCTGAGAGCAGATTACTCTGCATGGGATAAGTTCGATAGCCTGGTTAAGGTTGAGAGCGGCAAGCTGGTTGTCAAGAATGCAACCCTGAACGCTAACAACGTGCTTAAGACCGGCGCTGTTGTTTTTGCCGGCGACGGTGAAGTAGAACAGGGCGAAAACGTTACTGTTAACACTAAGAAGGCAGCTATGTTTGACTAACTTTGTTGTAGCAGGAAACCTAATCCAATAGCGGCCGGGGCTCACCGAAAGGTGAGCCCCGGTTTTTTATAAGAAAGAAAGTCCACCGGCAAAGCCGGTGGACCTAAAGTGTTGATTTTGAATATTACGAAGTATGATTTCCGCCTTCTATAATACGTTTTAGATTGGATACAGATTTTGAATTATCAAAGCTATATTGTCTTAATGTTTCGGTAACAGGAATCAGTTTTTCTTTGTGTGTAATTATATCAAGCAATGCGTCGTTAATGGCATTTTGAGAATTATCACATACAAATCCAGCGCCAAGCTCAACAATCATCTCGTCGGTTGAAGTTGTTTTTGTAGCCAAAATGGGCACACAAAGGCATGCTGCTTCGTCAAAAACCATAGGGGCAGCTTCATGATATGAGGTGAGTAGGAATAAATCTGCGTTCTTAATGTAAGGGTACGGATTGTTTTGATTTCCATAAAATACAACATTGTTCTCTAGTCCAAATTCTATTACCTTGTCCTTTAAAAATTGCTCTTTGTTTCCGTCTCCAACTATGTGGTACATCACACGATGACCGGCTTTACAACACGCGGATATCGCTTCAAGGGCGCGTTCAATTCCTTTTTCTTTGGCTAATCTTGCTACGGTTACAATGTTGAAGTTGGTTTGATCGTATGCAATACCGTTTCCGGCAAGTGTTTTTATTGCAATGTATTCATTGCAATTCCGGACTGTTTTTGTTTTCTCTGTGAACTCAGGGAAACAGCCTATGAAGGACTGTCGACACCCTTCAGAACATGCGATAATTTTATCAAATTTCTTGTAGATTTCTCTACTGTATACGTTGTTTGCGCCATTTAAGTGAAAATCACAATGAATCCAGGCTATCTTTTCTTTTGCTTTGATTTTTTGGAGTACAAAAGTGTTACAGCCGCCATGTAGACTGTGTATTTTTACTTCATGAAGGTAAGATATTGCATAATCGTAGCCTTTCAATTTTCTCTGGAAGATTCCCATTAGACGAACAGTAAAGGTTCGTCCGAAAATCTTTGTTATGAAAAACCAAAATGTACGTGCAATAAGTTGTACCGGCATACCCTGGATATGTTTTTTTGACATGCCTAAATGTTTATACGGGGAACCTAATATAATTGTTTTGACCTCTTTTGGAATTTCTTTTTCAAACTCCGAATTGCCAAAAAAGCTCAACAGTGTAATATCATATTCGTTTTTGATTTCTTTAAGGAGGTTTAGAAGACTTTTTTGCACACCGCCGGTTTCAAAATTATTGATCACAATAATGATTTTTTTCACAAATATTCTCCTATGATGCACACAGTACTGTGGTTAGATTATTTGACAACTATGTTATGTGTTGTTAGCAACAGCTTCAAATCCTACAATATCAATATGATTTTTCTCAGCAATGGATAGTACAGAAGGGGAGGAGAAACACGCAAACTCCTTCACTCTCATGTCGGTGATTTCTCCAAAATATGGATGATTACCATCTGTGGAAGGGTGTATGGCGATCTCTGCCACATTATTTTTCTTCCAATCAATATGGCTCATCAGATATTCCAGGTTCAGCTTGTCGTTTTCATTCATACGAACAAGAAGACCGTCCGGCGCAGTGACACCCTTCTTTAAAGAACCATTTTGCCAGGAATTCAACATGATTTGTTTGATGGGATTGGTGAGTGTCCACTTTAATGATTTGTCGCTTTTACCTGTAGAAGAAGGGACGAAAATTCGCTGGTGAGAGCGCATTTTTTTAATTCCAAAACCAAGGGATGTATCAACAAATAGCTGATACAGTTCTGGATATACGTGAACATTTTCATGGGTATTCCAATAATCAGGGGTACCGCAAATTTCCATGTAACGTTCAAACTGTGCGTTCATTTCTGTAACGACCTCATCAAAGCGGTAGGCCTTGTCTTTGCATTTCTCCCGAATCTTCTTATAGGATAGAAATATGCCGTTGTCGTCAACGAGAGACCGTACTTTGTCAATAGGAGAAATAGGCTTACCTACTGTGAAATTGTAATGCACACCAACAGAAACATACGGGAATTTTTCTTTTAGAGATGCAGCATCATTTGCTGCATCCATATTTGTCATAACATTTGTAGATAATACAACTTTTGCTGAAATGCATGCATCTATAGCGCGATTTACACTCTCACACATTCCGTAGTCGTCTGCGGTAATAATTAATGCCTTATTCATAATTATTTAATCTCCCCAGCGTGCTGCTTTGATTTAAATTCCAGAATTCCTTGTAAATACATTTTCAAAACTTTTGCTTTATTATAATCTTTTGATTTTGATTTCATCGCAGTAATGAATGCGTATGCATAGCAAAGGTTTGGCAATGCGGCTGCAAATAATGCGCCTTTATCCACATAAAATTTAGCAGTACGACCGTGAAACCAAGTAGAGGATTCCTGCTTTACATCGGCAACTTTTATTGGCGACTTATAGATTTTTAGACCGGCACGAATACAATCCTGCAGAAAAATAGTATCTTCTCCGCTTCCGTATAATGCGCCACCGCCAAATAACAGAGAAAAAGAAAGGTTGTTATAAATAATTTTTTCTCTGCGGACAGCAAGTCTTGCGCAACCGTATTTTAATGCCTCGATTTTTGATACTCTGCTAAATTTATTGATCTTAAGAAGTGGTCTGTCCGGATTAAGGCTTACAACAGAAAAGAGAATGGCATCCGCCTCAGGATGGTTCTCAAACTCGCGCAGGACATCCTCTCTATGATTGTCCGTAAAAATCATATCGTCGTCAGCGAATTCAATAATATCTGCAGTGGCGCGCATCATAGCAGTATTTCTGCTCAATCCTACGCCTCGCTCAGCAAAACTATACATTTGGACTTGAAAGTCGTTTTTTGACATTAATAACATATCATGCCTGTCGCATTGATTTACGATAATGGCATCAGAATGTATATTCATTTCGTCAAACAAACGATTATCATTTTGATTGATTGTGGCTACCAAAAGTTGATAATTCATTATTTAACTCCCAATAAGAACCCATTTTCTTTTCAAATTCTTCGTGTTCGAAATGCAGGTAACCGGCACCGTGATAAAATGTCATTTCTCCAAATACAAGTCGGTTTCCGATGCTGTAAAAATCTACGCGCACATGGGGGAAATTCTTTGATAATTTTCGAGCACATTCAAGCATTTCTTCTAATTTTTCCGGTTTCTGGATATTTGCATTTACATCGTTTTCGTATGCAACTTTTTCGTTTATGAATTCCCATTCCGGGGTGTATAAATTCCGCTTGTGAGCTGTGAAACGCGCATAATCTACCTGAATAATTTTGGGTATGCCATCAAAGCAAAACACCTTATAATCGTTCAGACCGTAAGCTTCGTCTGATTCAAGATACTCTTCGCAAATAATTCTGTTGGGAACATCTTTATATGCCCACTCTCTTCCGAGCATATAAAAATCTACCTTGAGCCATTGCTTAAATCTTTTCTTGATTTTTTTGATTTCATTGGGTGTTTTATGGGTGCAAATATAGTTGTAGCCGGACCCGTTTGTAAGCTTCAACGCAAATTTATCCGGTAGATCCGCAAAAGGGATATCGTCAACTGAGGAATATACGCCGTATAGCTTGGTCAGATACTGATCTCCAATGGTTTTGGATATATAGTCTCTTACCTCATATTTATCGACCAGTTTTTTTAATCTTTCATCTCTGTAATAAAGTTTTGCGTGCTGCACTTTTTCGTTATAAAGAGTTGGATTATCTAAATCTAACGTTTTGCCGGTTCTGTGCTTATATTGTCTTCTTATGTATTTTTCGTCAGACACGCCTTTTTCAAAAAACATAAGCATTTTAAGACGCCAGTGTTTTAACAAAAAGAAAAGCTCGTCGTTTTTAGCAATGAGCTTAATAGCTTTTTTTCGAAGATCCTGCTTTGTCATAACTCCTCCATTGCCAAAATCATAAATGTGAATTGGCCAGAATTAAAATGAATGGAAATTCTGCTTTTTACAAAAATACACCATAATTATAATTAACATGCAATATGTTTGTCAATGTAAATTGTGGTATTATATTAGAAATAATTATAAAATAGTTACAAATTGTAGTTGATTTATGGACATATATGCGTGTATAATGGATTCGTATTTTTATACCTAAAATTGGACTTGAAGGTGATAAATTATGATGAAACGAATTATGTCATTTTTGCTGGTGCTGATTATGGTCATTGGCTTTCTGCCTATGCCCACCCGCGCCGCAAGCTCAGACACCCCCATGCCGAAATTCTATGTAAAAGACCCCAATTCCGGTATTTTATCCAATGGCGTCAATTCCGGAGACACATATTATATCGTTTTTGAGGATATATATGATAAAACCTCCGGTGAGTACCTGGGTAATAAGCCGGCCTACCCCGACGAGACGCCAACGGATAACTACATCAAGTTCCACTATAATGGAACGGAGAAGGTTTTTGAAATTACCTTCAAGAACGTGGATTACCAGCGGACATCCTCGACGGATTATTTCCTGACAGTTACCGAAAATTCTGGCTATTCCAATGCCTTTGATGTGGTTCTTATGCTGGAAGGATACAATAAACTGTCCGGACCGAAAACAATTTTTGAATTTCGCAATGCCGGTAATGTAACCATTACAGACAACGAAGATGAGTCTGATGTGGACTATACGGCAATTTCAGATCCCAAGGATACGGACGCTGTAAAATATAATTTACATGTTGAAAGCCTATTTCAAAGCACATCGTTTTTTTGGAAACAAAATGCCGGTAACCTGATTATTAAGGATACGAAGATTTATTATAAAAATGATTTTGATGGCACTGGCCTTCGCGGTGGCTTTTGCGCCAATGGTAACATTGTGATTGACGGTTCTGTGATCACAATGGACTCTATTAAATCCAATTTCCTGGTATCAGCACCTAAATATAGTAGCACGCCGTCAGATCCTACAAAGAGTATTACTGTCAAAAACGGATCGAATATCACCCTGCACAGCAGCACGACACTGGTCTTGACAGCGGGATCTCTTATTTTTGATAATTCCAATGTGAATTTGTCAAAATCTGAAAGCATAAAACCCGTGTTCAATCGCGCCCCTGAAATTATCGGTACATACAGCTTCAAGGCTGCTGGTAAATTATCTGCAAATACCTCCTATCCCGGCGGATACAATTACGAGCCGGGAGATGATGTGGTTGATCGTACAGATAAGATGCTGTGTATGTTTAAGATTATCCACGAACATTTTCCCTCCGACTGCACAAGGGATAGCCGGTGCGCTTGTGCCCAGGCAACCGTCGCAAAATCTGCAGATGAGCACATGTTAGAATATGTGAATGCTCAGGCGGCCACCTGCACAGAATCCGGTTGGGGTGACTATGAGTACTGCCTGAACTGCAGCTATACCACAAAGGTGGAGATCCCTGCCACCGGTGAACATACCCTTGTTCAGGTTGAAGCCCAGGCGCCCACCTGTGGTAAAGCGGGCTGGGAAGCCTACGAATACTGCGAGGTCTGCGAGTACACTACTTATGAGGAGGTCGTTGCAACTGGCGACCATAATATGGCGCAGATTGCAGCAAAAGCGCCTACTTGCGGTGAAGCAGGCTGGGAAGCTCATACCGGTTGTTCTGTGTGTGGCTATTCCGAGGATAAGGTAGAGATCCCTGCTACCGGCGATCATAAAATTGCCTATGTGGACGGAAAGAAAGCCACCTGCGCAGAACCCGGTTGGAATGCCTATGAGTATTGTACTGCTTGTACCACATATACCACAAAGGTAGAAATTCCTGCAACCGGCAAGATTGAAGTGAGACCCTTCTACCTGTTAAACGGCGAGGTTCCCAACGACCTGCGCACTTATATGTATGAAAAACCCAGTTTCTATACCAATGCTGCTAATTTTAAGGATGGCAATACGGTGCCTACTGTCTCCTGGAGTGGTGCAGCCAGCATAGAAACATTGGCTGCCAAGCTGAAAGCAAAATTTGATACTTATCCTGCCGGCACTCGTTACTTTAAGCTGGATGCCATGAGTAAGGCGCTTCATTCCTTGGTGGAAACCAATGTATTCTATGATGTAGCAATCAAGAGCGTTAAGGATTGGGTAGAGGCCTTCCTTGCGGAATATTACAGAATCGGCGGCAAGCTGGATGGCATTCAGGTGGATACCGAGTATAAATACGGTGGCTCCTGGTACGTGCATCTGGCTGCCCACGAAAAAAATGATAAGAGCAAATATAATGACCCCGAAATCCTTGAAAAAATTGTTGCTGACCCTCGGTATAAGTCTGAAATCAGACCCCTGTTGGAAGACTTAGGTTTTCCATTCCTTGAATCCAGTACTAAAACAGAAATTAACGGTATCCATACCCAGTATAGCGATGCCTATAACATTTGGAATCTTGTAAACAGCTACCGTATCAGCAAAGGTGTGGATGAGGCTGTTTACGAGCCGCTTTTGAAGTATTACCCCAATGCGCGGTCAACGGATTATCAGGTGCGATTTGTCTACGGTTGGCAGAAAGCGGTTATGTTTACTGCTGGCGCGCTGAAGGGCAATCGGATTGGTCTGGGTTCCACCTCCAACTTTAATGCATATTCATCCCGTCCCACCAGCTCTATTTCCGGTTTTGGTACAACTCAAGAATATTCAACACCTGCTGCGTACAACGATGCAGTATATGAGCTGACTCCGTTCAATACTGTTTTATGGGAAATGAATATTTTTAAGGATATGTACGATGCAACTCCCTTGAAGCGAATTGCTGCACACGTTACATATTTTAACTATGAACCGAACAAAAAGGGTACATATTCTAATACGCCCTACTATTCGGAGTCTATGTACCACATTGCATTGATGGACCCGGAACCTTTTATGGGATATATTCTGGATAATGAAGTGTTTGCCAATGGTAAATATTTCAATGATGCAAAGTATCGGGATTTCCACTACATTCTTGAAGTGGTGGATGACCTTTTGAAGGAGTTGACCCGAGTAGCGGGCGCATCCGATCGGAAACATATTCCGATCCAATCCACCTGGAACAGCAAATTTATCATTTCCGGCATGTATTCCGGCGGACGGAATATCTGGCGTATTACACCGGATACCTCTACCGGCGTAACCCTGGAGCAGTTTAAGGTTAAGGATCAGGCACCTACTTTCTATATCAACGGTCAGACGATCATCTTCCCCCAAGGTCGAATCATTGAAGATGGAAAGATTCGAGAGGTTGGTACTTGCGGTTATTGGGTGGAGACTCCCGCTGATGTAAAGCCCATCATCATTAACGATGAAAACCGTTACAGCAAATATCCCTCTTACAGCGAGAACTTTGATAGCTATACTGCCGGCACTGAATTTACCAGCGAATCCGGCAAGCATAAAGCTACTTGGGAAGTAACCGGTACCGGTGCCAGTGTGCAGCTTCATAATAGTGATAATGCACTGGCAATGACCGGCACAACAACGGTTAAGAGCGTCAAGCTGCCCCGGAATATTACTGCCGGTGATAACTATGCCAAGCAACAGGTTTGGGAGGTAACAGTTACTGTTCCTGCTTCCGGCGAATTGAAACTGCTCAATTATACAGATGCTGACCCCGGCGTTAAAATTTCCGGTGGTAAGGTATACTATGCGAGCGGAACTTCTTACCAACAGTTGTCCGGTGTGACATTGTCAGCAGGCAGTACATATATCATTCGAAGAGAGCTTGATTTTAGAACAACTAACGCCTTTAAGGCAAGCTATACGGTATATGATGCCAATGGAAACCGACTGGGAGGCGTAAGTGATGTTTCGATAGCCCCCTTCGCGGATAAACAAACCAAGGTGTCTTATATTGGTATTTCCTGTTCTGATATTACCGGCACTGCTTATATCGATGATTTCAAAATGTATCCCACTGGTGTTACCACAGATTTTGAAATTTACGATGCAGGAAATGGCTTTAAAGACACATCCGGCAAGACAAGAACTGCTGATACAGCATACCGTCTGTCCTGGATGAATGCATCCAGCGAGTACAAGGTTGCAAAGGTTCTGAACAACGGTGTTGTTGTTGAAGAAATCAAAATGGCTCCTGGCCAGGATGGTGTTAACACAGGTGTTGTTAAGGGTGACAATATTAACTTGTCCGTGATTACCGAAGACGGTAGCGCGCCTGCAACAGATCTGCCCGATTATAGTTCCGGAGATTTTGATTGGACCGCTCCTGCGGAGTTGATCGGCTTGGCAAGTGGTAAGTCTGACGGTAAAAACCTTGATCCGAATTCTGAAAAGTATGTGATCGTACACAATCTTGTTTCTGTGGACGAGAAGGACCCCAACTGTAACGAATTCGGTTATGATGCCTATGAGTACTGTAAGGATTGTGATTATACCACTAAGGTTGAAAAGCCCTTGGATAAGGATAATCACATTGCTGTGATTCAGGTAGAGGCAAAAGATCCTACTTGTACTGAAGTTGGCTGGTATGCCCATGAGTACTGTACTGGCTGTGACTATACAACTTATGTAGAAAAGCCTGCTCTGGGTCACGATAAGTCCTATCACGACGCGAAGGCACCTACCTGTACAGATATCGGCTGGGATGCTTATGAGGACTGCTCTCGTTGCGATTACAGTACATATGTAGAGCGTCCGGCCTTGGGTCATGATACAATTTATCATGATGCAAAGATTCCTACCCATAACGAAATTGGTTGGAATGCCTACGAAACCTGTGGTCGTTGTGATTACAGTACATATGTGGAAATTGGCGCGGCAGTACCCTTGATTAAGATACATACCCCCACCAAGAGTTTTGAGAAATATATCGAGGTTGGTAAGGATTACTTCGTTACCTTTACAGAGGACGAGACCAACGGATCTATACCTGCTCTCTTTGACAATAAACCGGGCAGTGGTGGTTATATCCAGTTCCATTATGTCAGCGATGGCGGCAAGCCTGTGCTTCAGATTACAATTGATAGCGTAAGCTATGTCTCCGCGATCGACAAGAAGGATATAAACTATAACCTTCTGTCAGTAATTGACAAACAGGACGATAGTTATTCCAATGCGTTTGATGTTGTGATTACCCTAAAGGACGACAGTACATTCGATGGACACAGGGCGGGTATTAGCGTTAACAACATGGGTAGGCTGACATTAACAGGTAATGGCTCCTTAACAATTAATAGTAGAGAAGTTTCTAAAAAAACCTTTGAGAAAAATGGAACCGGTCCTCTTTACATCAGCAATACAAGATTAAATATCAATCATAAGAGTAGTTCTTCTGGTTTGGTATATGGTCTTTATGCAACTGAGGATATTTTCATTGAAGGATCTGTTGTTAATATTATTTCTACAAGAGGTTCCTATCTGCTTCGTTCCTATTCTGGTAAGGTTACGATTAAGAATTCGGACTTTTTTGCGCAATCTCCTTCTGGTGGCAATCCTGTAATATCTTCGAATCAACCGGTAGTTTTTGAAAATTCCAATGTTACCCTTAAAAAGAGTTCTGGTCATAAAGGCCACTGCCTAAGTATGGCGCCCGATATTGTGGGTAGTTACAGCGAACAATTGTACATTAAGGGTACAGTTAGCACTTCCTCAGTACCAAAGGATTATACAGCGTTGAATCATAAAGCTGGTGATGCGTGGGCCGGAGGTACATACGCTAGCACTTCCTACAACTACTTCCAGCTGGTCCACCAGTGCATCGCGTTGCCTGACGATGATAACTGCGTCACACCCATCAAGTGCGAATGTGGCAGAATTGTGGAAGAAGGCAAGGACCATACGCCTTCTGATGCCGTAATTGAAAATGAAACGGCAGAAGCCTATGATTCTGTTGTTTATTGCTCTGTTTGCCATAACGTAGTAAGTCGTACGACGATCTGTAAGCATACTAAAACTGAAATCCAAAATGCAAAACCTGCAACCTGCACCGAGACCGGCCTGACCGAAGGCAAGAAGTGTACCGTATGTGGCGAGATCACCGTTGCTCAGACCGTTATCGACGCTCTGGGTCACACCGAAGAAACCATTCCCGGTAAGGACGCAACCTGCACTGAGACAGGCCTGACCGAAGGCAAGAAGTGCTCCGTCTGCGACGAGATCACTGTTGCTCAGGAAGTAATTCCCGCTAAGCTTCGCTTTGAACTAAACAGCGATGGCGAAAGCTATTCCGTGACAGATTGTGACCAATCCATCAGCGGAGAAGTAGTGATTCCTGCTACCTATGAAGGTCTTCCTGTCACCAGCATTGGGAAATACGCATTTGACGATTGCGCCGGCTTGACCAGTGTTACTATCCCAGATAGCGTCACCAGCATTGGGGAATATGCATTTGACGACTGTGAAAGCTTGACTAAGGTGTGCATTTCCGATATTGCTACTTGGTGTCAAATTGACTTTAATTATGATAATCCGCTATTTTATGCCCATAATCTGTACTTAAATGGCAAACTGGTGGAAGACATAGTGATTCCGGACGGTGTCACCAGCATTAATAATTATGCATTTTGGTGTTGTGATAGTTTGACTAGTATTACGATCCCAGACAGCGTCACCAGCATTGGAGTTTGTGCATTTGAAGGATGTACCAGCTTGACCAGTGTTACTATTCCTAACAGCGTCACCAGTATTGGTATTGGTGCATTTTGTGGCTGTACTAGCTTGACCAGTGTTATTATCCCTGACGGTGTCAGCAGCATTGGCGTGCAGGCATTCGCCTACTGTGATTACTTTACCAGTATTGTAATTCCGGGCAGCGTTACCCATATTGATGGTGGCGCATTTATGTATACGGATTTGGGCAAGGTTATTTACTGCGGTACTCAGGAGCAGTGGAATAATATAAGAATAGGGACTGACAACGGAACCTTGTATGAAGCAACTTTACAATTCCACAATCCGGGCGCTGCCGCTGACTGCGCAAACGACCAGATTTGTACCATCTGCAACAAGGTATTGGTTGAAAAGGGTCACACCGAAGAAATCATTCCCGGTAAGGATGCAAGCTGCACCGAGACCGGCCTGACCGAAGGTAAGAAGTGCTCCGTCTGCGGCGAGATCATTGTTGCTCAGGAAGAGATTCCTGCCAACGGTCACGATTACAACAAGGCTGTAACCGCACCCACCTGTACCGAGCAGGGCTACACCACCTACACCTGTGCTTGTGGCGATACCTATAAGGATAACTATGTAGATGCAACCGGTCACAGCTATACATCTGAGGTAACCAAGGCACCTACCTGTGTAGATAAGGGCGAAAAGACCTTCACCTGCGCATGCGGCGATACCTACACCCAGGAGATCGCAGCTAAGGGCCACAC
>JAEIGA010015335.1_pt1 | contig 11672 bp, 14 predicted proteins | sample 9270691 | NCBI WGS metagenome assembly JAEIGA01 (sample SAMN17057246, study PRJNA624740) | gut metagenome | biome: biome; isolation source: fecal sample | host: Bos grunniens | place: China: Xizang | collected 2019
CGACATTATCGGTCTGAATCCTAATAGCGATGAAGCCAATCGCTTGGAAGAGACTCTTCGCACCATCGCCGAACACTCATTGTCGCAGATACGCCACAGTGGTATCGAGCCACAATCGCCTATGGCATTCCACACCTTCGCTCGTGCTTGCAAAGTGCTTTAACGCACCGGTGCTGCCATTGAGCTACATCGCCTCGGCTACAAGTTTGAAGCAGTAAACCTCAACTAATCACCTGTTAACCAAAATTGTTATAAAAACAGAGAGTTTACACAACGAAAACGGCAAAATTCTATACGGTGAATCATCTGATTTACAGATATGCAATAATCCCGACCTCATCTGCTCGTCAGACCCAGCCGGGATTTTTTTACTCCCTATATTCAAAACCTCTATTATTCAGTCTTTAAGTTTTCGCAAAATATATTCACGAATTTCCTCTTTTGTCACGCTATATTTTGGCTGCAATGTCGCAAAATTGTCATCAGCAATGAACTGTCCACCGAGTAGCATTGCAATGATATTTTTAGTTGATAGTCGGTGACGTGAATATTTGAGAGAGCGTTCAATGCCACAATGTATTGAATGCCCCTCACGCAAAATGCAAAATATGTCGTAGTAATCGCGAAATTTCATTCTTCGCAACATCACCTCGAGTTTCATTACCATAATTGACTCTATATCTGCCAAACGTATATTACCCATATACTCTATCGGTTCTGTAACAGGAGAAAGATTGTCACTCACAAAAAAAGACAACTTAACACCTTTGACAACAAACTCCACTTGGTCAAAACCAAGCATATTAAACGACTCTATATCACCAACTTTTGCAACCAATTCACGCTCAATAGCATTCCAATTCACCTCAGGCCTCTCGGTCTTAGAAATACGCCACATCATAAAGTCCAAGTCCTCACTCATGCGATGACCTATCTGCATTGCGAGAGCCGTTCCTCCACACAACAGATATGGCTTAATGCACTCTAACTCAGCCACCTTATCGATTATAGCTTCAACCTTAACAGTCAATCCCTGACGCATAAACACTCTGTTTTAAAAGTTTATTAATATGCTGGCGCTCAATCTTTTCAAGATATTTTTCAGGTTCTTTAATACCGAAATAATACATGGAAATCATCACGTTAAGCATCTTCATGTACTCACCTTGAATCGCCATACGCTCTTGCCACACTTGTCGAATACGCTTACGCGGATACAATTCAAACATAAGCTCTATATCATCCATATCGAGCATCATGAAGCATTTCTCTATTATCTCCTCATCGGGAATCGCATCATACGACTTGACATCATACGACCAAAAAGCGTTGCACTTCACAAGTCGATCGCACAAACGATTGCGTAATTTCTGCTTATGCTGCTTAACAGCATCGACTGCTTGAAGTTTGAACAATTCCCCATCAGGCAACGAGAAAAAAGATTCGAGTTTTGATGATAGTTGCAACGACATTTCACGCCTCCCGCTTACGACATAACTCAATAGCTGGCGTGACACATTTATCTCACGCGCAACATCTGATTGCTTCAAACCTTTTCTTGCCATTAAATCACTTATATACTGACCAACCGCGCTATTCATAGGCATATATATTGTTAACAGATTCGTTGACAAAGATACAACATTATTTTGAAATAAAAGTCATATCTTCATAAAAATATTTATGTACAAAAATAAAATACTTGAACAGAGAAACTTTATCACGAGGGGGATACATGGCAATAGCATATGGTTTGGATGCAGATTGAAAATTACAAAAAAACAATTAGGGAGCTTATATATTTTTATACAAGCTCCCTAAACATTAGTATTTAGAATAACAAATCTGCTAATACACAAATTATTAATCCTTGAGGGCCTCGTAGAGGTCGAGAACGATGTGTGGGTCTGTGACATCTTGGCGATACTCATCGACCACCACTGTGCCACCCATCGATACTGCAGGATTTCGATAGACCATACCGCTCTCCATCGATGAGCGAGCCGACGAGTGAAACTCTGTCGCGCCGGTGGCATCGGCTATCTTTCGTATGTTGTTGGGACGGACTCCGCAACCCGGCATTATGATGATGCGACCATCGGCTTGCTTCACAAGTTCGGCTATCAAGTCGATGCCTTGCTCTGCTGTCGGAGCCTGACCTGAGGTCAGAATGCGATTGCAACCGAGCGAAATGATATCCTCAAGAGCCTTGCGTGGATCACGACACATGTCGAATGCTCTGTGGAACGTCACATCCATACCTTTAGCAGCTTCCATCATGCGCTTCATAGCCACCATGTCGACATCTCCATCAGCTGTCAAGCACCCGAAGACAACGCCATCGACACCGGCAGTCTTACACATCTCGATGTCGCGTAGCATGATCTCTTGTTCCAACTCAAGATACAAGAAATCGCCTCCACGAGGGCGAATGATGACATTAAGGCGAGTCGTCGTGAGCAACTCTCGTGCTATGGCTATCTCTCCCATCGAAGGCGTCGTACCTCCTTCGGGAATACCGGCACACAATTCCACTCTATAAGCACCTGCTCGTTGTGCCACATATGCACTTAGTGCCGAATTGGCACATACTTCAATTCTTCTTTCCATCGTTTAAATGTTTTCTGCACACAAGTAATTCACCGGTGTACCGACCGACTTCGCATACTCTATCTCGCGACGCGTGCTTTGACCGATGTAGCCTCCGGGATTGATGACCATCACCTCGTCGGCCATATCTATCTTGCGGAGATGCATATCGTCGAGCATCTCTTTGACACCGGGACGCGACACTTCCTCGTCGCCACTATGTCCAAACAGTCCGACCGATATTACTATGCAACCCTCAAGCGAGAGTCGCTTCTGCGTAGCAATAAACTCGTCCTTAAAACGTGTGCTTCCGCAGAGTGTGATTACCTTGTATTTGCCTACCATAAATTTTTTCCACAAAATTAGGCATTTCGTTCCATTCTGCAAAACCAAACCGCATCAAGTCGCGTTGTAACACCACAAAACCAACAATATTTGATGCTATGAAAACACACAAGATTCTTATTGCTTTATTCGTAATGCTGACTACATCATTCTTTGCCGGCAATGATGCCGAAGCCTGCTCGAGGGTGGTCTACGAAGGCACTGAGTCGCTCGTCATCGTCGGCCGCTCACTCGACTGGAAGACACCGATTCCGACCAACATTTATGTCTACCCTCGAGGAATGGAGAAGCAGGGCAACCGACAAGAAAACTCTGTGAGGTGGCGTTCTCGCTATGGCGCTGTCTACGCTGTGAGTTACGATGGCGGCATTACGGAGGGCATGAACGAAATGGGACTTGTCATCAATGGTCTATTCTGTAAAGGCACAGTCTACTCCAACGCCGACACAGAAAATCGTCCTCCGATGTCGCTGGCTGTGTTTGTCGCATGGCTGCTTGATATGAACGCTACTACCGACGAAGTGGTCGACGTGCTTCGCAAGCATCAGTTCAACATCTCTGGGGCAACATTCGACGGCGGCACGGTCTCTGCACTGCATTGGGGCATCACCGACGCATCGGGCAAGACTGCAATCCTCGAGTTTGATAACGGCAATATCAACATCTACGAAGGCACTGACCTTCAAGTGCTTACCAACGACCCGGCATTCCCCAAGATGCAAGCCATCGTCGACTATTGGCACAACATCGGCGGTCAAGCCATGCTTCCCGGCACGGTCAAAAGTCCCGACCGATTTGTCAGAGGAGACTACTTCGTGCACCACGTTCAGAAGAGCGGCAATGCCGACATCGGAGCCTCTATCGCAAGAAGCATCGTGATGAACCTCTCAGTGCCTTACCTCTACACCGTTGAGACCGAGCCAAATGTGTCGTCCACTCAATGGCGTTCTCTCGCCAACCTTCGCGACAAACGCTATTACTTCGACATCGTGACCAACTCCGGAATGTTCTACATCGACCTCAATCGCTGCAACCTTCGAGAAGGAGCACATGTGATGAAACTCGACACCTCTCGAAGCACAACAATGGTCGGAGATGCGACAGCACGCCTCGTCAAGAGTCATCCGTTCTCACCGATGTATTAACCCATCGTCGCACCATCAATTCTATCGGGAGATTGGCTCAAAAAGCCACATCTCCCTTTTACACATCTATCGGCTTGCATATCTCGAAAAATAAATGTAAATTTGTAGCCATAACACTGATAACTGTCAAAAATATGCGTTATTATATCATCTACAATGGTCAGCAGCATGGTCCACTCGAAAAGGAGCAGCTCAAAGACTATAATCTCAATTACGATTCTGATGTCTGGGCTGAGGGAATGCCTACATGGGTGAAAGCATCTGCTGTGGCCGAACTCAAGCAATATATCGACTCTTTCAACTCTTCATCAGCCGACCAGGACTATTATTTCATGATTATCAATGGTCAGCAATGTGGCCCATTTGCCAAGAATGAACTCAAAAGCAAAGGCCTGCTTCCGACCAGCCATGTTTGGAAAACAGGTATGAGCGATTGGATGCCGGCGGCTCAAGTGCCTGAACTCCAGTCACTTTTCCAAGGACAGACACCTCCCCCATACATGGGAACTGCATACGTCAACCCTAATCAATCGCAACATCAATACGCACCGGGACAAGAAGTCTACAACCATCAGTATCAAAACATTCCCCACAAAGACTGGTTGCCATGGGCTATTGTAAGCACAGTCGTGGGATTATGCACATGCATTGGTAGCATATTCGGCATCATCGCCATCATCAAAGCCAACTCTGCCAACAGACTTTATCGCGAAGGCAACTATCAACAAGCCGAAGCCGAAAACTCATCAGCTAAAACGATGACTATCATAGGCTTCGCTATTACTATCATAGGCTTTATTGGCAACATAATATACTACGCAACATTATGGTAACAGACTATCGACATCGCGATTGGCTCATATGGGCTATCGTGAGCACAATTCTTGGCGTGTTTCTTTCCTATACGATTGGTTTCTTATTCGGTGGGGTGGGAATAATCTTTAGTGCATTAGCCAATTCCGCCTACAAATCGGGCAACATAGTCGATGCACAAGAGAAAAACCGTACCGCAAAGATTATGACCATTATCTCACTCGTAGTCAACGGCTTAGGACTCCTATTAACGCTTCTTATAATTATGCTTTATTTATCATTTGGATTCATATGTTTAGACGCACTCACAGATATTTTCGGTCAATTTTAACCATAGCATTGCTACTTGTCGCTCAACTATCCTTCGCTCAACAATGGGGGTTGGTAAAGACTGCTGTCACTTCACTGCGCACAGCTCCACGCCATGCGGCAGAAATGTGTACTCAGGCAGGAATGGGCACTCCGATGAAACTCTTGCAGAAAGACGGATCATGGTGGAAGGTGCAACTTCCCGATGAATACACCGGCTACGTTCCGGCCAATACCATAAAAACGATGTCGCAACAAGAGTATGACCAATGGCGTAAATCACGCAAAGTGATGGTGACCGACATAGAGACTGCCATGCTCGACAAAGAGGGCAACGTAGTCAGCGACCTGCTGCTCGGCAACGTGCTTCAGATACTCAATCCGAGCGACATCAATGGTCTGCTATACGACAACAACGGCGATCCTTACCTCGATATTTGGACTCCCGACCAACGAAAAGGCATCGTCTATGTCGACAACCATTTCAACGTGCTTGCAGGTTTCTCTCGCCTTGACGCTCCATCACCGACCGACCGTCAGTTTGACGCCGACAAGATTATCGACACAGCCATGGCTCTCATGGGACGCGTCTATCTTTGGGGAGGCACTTCGCCTCGCATGAACGACTGTTCGGGACTGGTCAAAGTCTGCTATCTGTCGTGTGGCATCATCCTTCGTCGCGATGCATCTCAACAAGCGATGACCGGCAAAACAGTGCCTTCTCTCAAGGAGGCAAAGAAAGGCGACTTACTCTTCTTCGGAACTTCTACCGGCAAGGTCAACCATGTCGGCATCTACATCGGCAACGGTCGATTTATCCACAGCTCCGGACAAGTCAAAATCAATAGTCTCAACTCCGGCGACAAGGACTACATCAAATACAATCTATTGAAAATCAAACGAATTGACGGCATGATTGGCACCGATGGCATTTGGTCGATCTACGACCACCCATGGTACAACCTTGCTCGCTAACACTATCCTAACACTCGACATGAAACGCCGACAATTCATCACCGCCATGGGACTCGGAGCTTTAGCTCTCGCCACTCCCTTTTCGCTTTCTTCAGCCGAGCGTCTGACCGACAAATGGCTTTCACAACCGTCATCGGGCAAAATGCGATTGTCGTTCACACCCTATGAGCTACAGTTGCGCCATGCGTTCAACCTCGCCAAGTCGAGTCGAACCACCACTCCCGATGTGCTTGTACGCATCGAATACGAGGGCTTCACAGGTTACGGTGAAGCATCGATGCCACCATATCTTGGCGAAAGCATCGACAGTGTGTGTCGTTTCTTGTCAAAGGTAGACCTCAGCCAATTCTCCGACCCTTTCCGTTTGGAAGATATTCTCGCATATATCGACTCCATCGACAAGGATAATCGTGCTGCAAAAGCATCTATCGACATTGCTCTCCACGACCTTCTCGGCAAAATCATGGGCCAACCATGGTATAAAATCTGGGGACTCAACCCCGAACGCACCCCATTGACATCGTTCACAATCGGCATTGACACCGAGGAGGTGGTGCGTCAAAAGGTAGAGGAAGCCCACCCCTACAAAGTGCTTAAAGTCAAAATGGGACTCGACAACGACCGTGCAACGATTGAGACCATTCGTTCGATGACCGACCGACCGATTTGTGTCGATGTCAATCAAGGATGGGACTCTAAGGAACATGCCCTTGAGATGATACATTGGCTCAAGGAGCATGGCTGTCTCTTTGTGGAGCAACCGATGCCCAAAGAGATGATCGACGAGACAGCTTGGCTTCGCGAGCGTTCTCCACTCCCTATTATTGCCGACGAAGCATTCCAGCGCCTTCCCGACATCACACGCTTTAAAGGTGTCTACGATGGCATCAATATCAAGCTGATGAAGAGCACCGGCATGCACGAAGCCTACAAGATGATTACCCTCGCAAGAGCCCTCGACATGAAGGTGATGATCGGTTGCATGACCGAGACATCATGTGCAGTCACTGCTGCCGCTCAACTATCCCCTCTCGTCGATTGGGCAGACCTTGACGGCAACCTGCTTATCTCCAACGACTGCTTCGATGGTCTGAAGATAGTCGAAGGCAAAGTCACCTTGCCCGACGCTCCCGGCATCGGCGTGACACCACTATAAACCTCATCAATATCACCCAACTGCAACAAACGATTACATGAAATATTTCGCTATAATAGACGACAAACAATGCGGCCCGTTTCTTCCTCAAGAGATGCCGGCCGCAGGCGTGCGTCCATCGACCTACGTCTGGTGTAAAGGCATGACCGACTGGCGTCCGGCGCGTGAAGTCGCCGACATCTGTCGCTTCTATCGCAATCACATCTACGACATCTGTCACCCCGCTCCGACACCCGTAGAAGAGTCAACCCCGACACCTCCTGCTCCTCCGGTCAACGAGAATATCCCAATGCGTTTTCGTTCCCTTATTCCCTCCGATATGGAAGTGCCACCCCTCGACAACACTGAAGACACGACGCAACCACCCAAAACTTGGCTGCCCCTTGCCATCATCGCGACTATATTTTTCTTCTTCCCGACAGGCATCGCAGCTATCATCATGAGCCAACGTGCCAATCGCCAATGGAAAGAGGGTAAAACAGCCGAAAGCCACGAGTCAGCTCGCAAGGCAAAAATGCTGACAGGCTTCTCCATTTGCATCGGGCTTATACTTTTTGCGCTCCTGATACGTTTCTTATAATACCCTAACACTACTATTATCAATTTTATGGACTACCAGAAAATTCTCGAAAACATATACACCGAAATCCTTCCTTACGCAAAGGAGGGTAAGCAAGCCGACTACATCCCGGAGTTGGCAAAGGTCAACCCCGACCAATTCGGAATGTGCATCAACACCGTTTCGGGCGAAACATATTCTTTCAAGCAAGCCGACACACGATTTTCAATTCAAAGTATCTCTAAAGTGTTTGCTTTGGCTATGTGTCTCTCCATAAAGGGCGACAATTTGTGGAAAAAGATTGGTAAAGAGCCCTCGGGTACGGCGTTCAACTCGCTTGTTCAACTCGAAATCGAAAAGGGCATACCCCGCAACCCTTTCATCAACGCCGGCGCTATAGTGATGGCCGACATTCTCGTTTCTCACTTCGAGGATCCTAAGACTGAGTTTCTTAATTTCGTTCGCGCTTTGGCCGACAATGACACCATCACCTACAACGAGAAAACTGCCATCTCCGAACGCGAGACCGGCTATCTCAATGCGGCTATCGCCAACCTTCTGAAATATCACGGCACTATCGAAAACGACATCGAGACCGTACTGCATTTCTATTTCCTAATGTGCTCGGTCGAAATGAGCTGCGACGAGTTGTCTAAAGCGTTCCTTGCTTTTGCCAACCACAGTCGTCCATTCGACTACGCAAGCGTCGCTCTGACCACCTCGCAAGTGAAGCGCATGAATGCCATCATGCAGACCTGCGGTTTCTACGACGAAGCCGGCGAATTTGCCTACCTTGTCGGTCTGCCGGGCAAGAGTGGCGTCGGAGGGGGCATTGTCGCTATCTATCCTATGCTCTACTCCGTAGCCGTATGGAGTCCGCGCCTCAACTCTAAGGGCAACTCCGTCATGGGGATTAAAGCCCTCGAGCTTTTCACCACCGAGACCAAAGAGTCTATCTTCTAAACGACTCCGAAATCTACCGAAACATCTTTTACCTACAATACAAAAAGGACCGAGAAACATCTGAAAATGCCTCTCGGTCTTTTACTTTATAGTCTATTGATGTGCTTTAGCGCATTAGTCAAGCGTAGCGGCAAATTCCATCAAATAAGCCTTGATGAAATCATCGATATCACCATCCATCACGCCATTGACGTCTGATGTCTGATAGTTGGTGCGGTGGTCCTTCACGCGACGGTCATCGAAGACATAACTGCGTATCTGGCTACCCCACTCAATTTTCTTCTTGCCGGCTTCGATTTTAGCCTGCTCTTGCATACGATGCTGAAGCTCCTTTTCGTAAAGGATAGACTTGAGTTGTCGCATCGCATTCTCCTTATTCTTAGGCTGGTCACGAGTTTCGGTGTTTTCAATAAGGATTTCTTCCTCCTCGCCTGTGTAAGGGTCTTTGTATTGATAACGAAGACGCACACCCGACTCCACCTTGTTGACGTTCTGACCACCGGCGCCACCGCTTCGGAACGTATCCCATGACACGCAAGCCGGAGAGATGTTGATCTCAATCGTATCGTCGACCAATGGCGTAACGAAGACCGATGCAAACGATGTCATACGCTTACCCTGAGCATTGTATGGGCTCACACGCACAAGACGGTGCACACCATTTTCGCTCTTCAAGTAGCCATAGACATAGTCGCCCTCGATGTTGATAGTCGTCGACTTGATGCCGGCATCGTCACCCTCAAGTAGCTGAGCGATAGAAGTCTTATAGCCATGCTTCTCAGCCCAACGGAGATAGAGACGCATCAACATTGATGCCCAGTCCTGACTCTCTGTGCCACCCGCGCCTGAGTTAATCTTAAGCACAACGCCGAGCTTGTCTTCCTCGCGACGGAGCATATTACGGAGTTCAAGGTTTTCGATCGCCTCCATCACGGCCTTATATTGCTCGTCGACCTCTTCCTCAGTCACAAGTTCGTCCTTGACAAAGTCAAATGCCAATTGCAACTCTTCGACCTGCTTCTCGAGTTCCTCGTAGTTCTCAATCCAGAACTTCAACTCTTTGATTTTGCGCATTTGAGCCTCTGCAGCCTTCTGGTCTTCCCAAAAGTCAGGCACATGAGTGCGCAACTCTTCTTCTTCTACTTCTATTTTCTTGCTATCGATGTCAAAGATACCTCCTCAACGCGAGCTTGCGTTCAAAAGTCTCTTTTAATTGTTCTTGTGTAATCATTGATTCTTACGCTAAAAACTATGTTAATACTATTTTAATTTTCTCTTAAATCATTGAGCAGATGTCGATTACTTGCGAAGTCTCTCGAAATAGAAGTCGAGCACATCTTTGGCTGCTGTGAACGACGACTGCTCATTGTTGAGCACTCGCAATTCTTTCTGCTCAAGCAATGCTGCGACCTCAGGCATGTGATAAAAATGATTGCGCAATTGCTCATCGATCGACTCTATCATCCAGTATTTTGCCTGCTCGTTACGCTTATGCTCGAAGTAGCCTGTCGACTTAACATACTCAAAGTAACGGTCGATCATGCTCCACATCTCAGGCACGCCAAGCTCGTAGTAACCGCTATAGCAGTGCACCTCAGGCGCCCACTTGCTTGGTGTCGGTGGGAAAAGATGCAACGCGTTGCGGAATTGTGCCGCCGCAAGGTTGGCTCTGTCGATATTGTCGCCGTCTGCCTTATTGATGGCTATACCATCGGCCATCTCCATGATGCCACGCTTGATGCCTTGAAGCTCGTCGCCTGTGCCTGCAAGTTGGATAAGCAAGAAGAAGTCGACCATCGAGTGAACAGCTGTTTCACTCTGACCGACACCGACTGTCTCGACAAAGATATTGTCATAGCCTGCCGCTTCACAAAGCACAATAGTCTCGCGTGTCTTACGAGCCACGCCACCCAACGACCCTGCCGATGGCGAAGGACGTATGAAAGCATTAGGTTCCAACGACAATTTCTCCATACGAGTCTTATCGCCAAGAATCGAACCCTTGGTGCGCTCACTACTTGGGTCGATAGCCAACACTGCCAATTTGCCGCCTTGACGCAACACATGGATACCAAACGTATCAATCGACGTACTCTTGCCCGCTCCCGGAACGCCCGTAATACCGATACGCTTCGAGTTGCCCGAATATGGCAAGCACTTCTCGATCACCTCTTGAGCGATCTGCTGATGCGACTCTGCCAAGCTCTCCACAAGCGTTACTGCCTGACCGAGTATGCTGACATTGCCCTTGAGAATACCTTCGACATAGTCGTTGACGCTCAACTGTCGACGAGCGCGTGCACGACGATAGGGATTGATGGTCGGTGCCGAATTCACACCACTATTGACCTGTAGTCCCTTATATTGACTATCATTTTCAGGATGTACCATGATATATATCTATATTGATTTTCTGTTCTATTTCATTTTGACCTTTTCGCCTACGATTCTTATCGTCTCGGTCGGACGCAACGGGTCACTGCTGACGACCTCCACCTTGATGTTAAACGCACCCTCAGGCAGAGCCGACATATCGAGTTCAAACTCCACTCGTTCAGTCTTGCCCGGACTCAACTTGCGAGGCATACGCTTCACTTCGAAGGCCTTATTCAATGAGTAAACGCGATGTATATCCAACGCCGATTCACCCTCGTTGCTCAACTTGAAATCATCAAGCAATTTATTTTTAACGAAGACCTTACCAAGGTCGATCACCTTATTCGGAAACGCAATACGAGGAGCAACCTTCATCTCCTCTGCGCTGAGCTTCGGAGCTTCCGACTTCAGATTGACAGCCACAGTGACAGTCTGACGAGCC
>JAEIGA010015336.1_pt1 | contig 11672 bp, 10 predicted proteins | sample 9270691 | NCBI WGS metagenome assembly JAEIGA01 (sample SAMN17057246, study PRJNA624740) | gut metagenome | biome: biome; isolation source: fecal sample | host: Bos grunniens | place: China: Xizang | collected 2019
AATGAAATTCCTGATATCACTTTGAAATATTCCTGATATCAGATGGGGTCTATATGGTGCTTGTTTTGGTTATAGGTGATTATCGATTGGCTTGTGATTTTATTAAGGATTGTATTGACCGGAATATTTAATTAGAAATGGGTAAATTGAATAAAGATGATAAAATTCAGGGTTATTTTCACTTAAATGTTAGTTTAAAATACATTTGCCTGTAATCTTTTTAAAAAAAAGGTATGGGGGTTAAATAAAACATTTTTAAGTTTCTGAGGTTATTTCTTCAATTTTCAAATTCAATTTCTTGGATTCGGGTAACTTGATGTGCAATGCTTCTTCCAGGACTTCCTCTATTCTTGTCACTGCCTTGAATTCCAGTGCTTGTTTTACTTCATCCGGCACTTCATCAAGGTCTTTTACGTTCTTTTCAGGTATTATTACTCTTTTTATTCCTGATCTGTATGCGGCTATTGATTTTTCTTTCAGTCCACCTATTGGAAGTACTTCTCCTCTTAATGATATTTCACCCGTCATTGCTAGTTTGGAGTCTACTGGAATGCCGGTTATGAGGGAAGCCAGTGTTGTAAGAAGTGTAACTCCTGCGGACGGTCCGTCTTTTGGTATTGCTCCCGCCGGTACGTGGATGTGTATGTCGTAGTTGTTTAAGCTGTCTTCTAGTAATGGGCTAAAATGTGACTTTATCAGGCTCTGTGCAATCTGTGCTGATTCCTTCATAACCTCCCCCAGTTGTCCCGTAATTTTTAGATTGCCCTCACCGGGCATCATTATTGCCTCTACAAACAATATGTCTCCACCAACCGATGTCCATGCAAGTCCCGTCACAACACCTGCTGGGTTCTTATCGGCAACCACATCATAATGGGCTTTTTCAGCTCCAAGCATGTCATATACCATGTCGTTGCTAACGACGTATGGTCTTTCTACATTGTCCACCACTATCTTTTCGGTTGTTTTACGTGCTATCGCAGCTATTTGACGTTTTAATTCACGCACTCCGGCTTCCCTTGTATATCTTTCGATTACCGTTTCTATAACTTCATCCTCTATTATCAAGTCATCCTTTGTCAGGCCGTGGTCTTCAAGTACATCTGGTATTAGATGTTCCTTTGCAATGTGTAACTTTTCGTTATTTGTGTACGTTTTGAGTTCTATTATTTCAAGCCTATCACGAAGTGGTCCAGGTATTTCCTCCAAGTAGTTTGCCGTTGCTATAAAGAATACGTCGGACAGGTCATAGGCAACTTCAAGGTAATGGTCTGAAAAGGTGTCATTCTGTTCTGGATCCAGTACTTCAAGCAAGGCACTTGTAGGGTTGCCATTTATTGAAGCAGTTAACTTGTCAATCTCATCCAATACAAATACGGGGTTGCTTTGGCCGGCCTTCTTCATACCAGTGATTATTCTACCAGGTAACGCTCCAAGATAGGTTCGTCTGTGTCCACGTATTTCTGATTCATCCTTTACTCCTCCAAGGCTTGCCCTAACGTAGGGTCTATCCAGTGCTGTTGCAATGCTACGTCCAAGACTGGTTTTACCTGTACCTGGTGGTCCTACAAATAGGAGTATTGATCCTTGTTTTTCATCCTTCATTTTAAGGACTGTCAAATGCTGTATTATTCTTTCCTTAACCTTCTCTAATCCGTAGTGATCTTTATCTAATTGTTCTTGAGCTTTTTTAATGTCTATCTCCTGTTTTTCTGCTTTATGCCATGGAAGGCTTAGTATTGTATCCAAATAATTTCTTATGATATTTTCTTCAGCATTGTTCTGTCCTTGTCGTTCAAGTTTATTCAGCTCTTCATATGCTACTTCTTCCACTTCTTTTGGTAGATTTGCCTCTTCTATTCGTTCTCGGTATGTTTTTCTAGATTTGGATGAATCCGTCATATTGAGCTCTTCCTGTATCATCTTCATCTGTTCACGCAGAAGATTTTCCTTGTGGATTTTACTCATGTTCTCGTTGATTCTTCTGGCAATATCCATTTGTATGCTCATGGCGTCTTTTTGTTCTATAAGCAATTGGATTATGCGTAAAACTCTTATCTTAACGGAATTTATCTCAAGAAGTTCCTGTTTTTTATCGATTGTTATTTTCATGTATGGGAATATGCGGGATATTTTCTCTTCAACATCCTCCTGGTTAATCAGTCCCCTGATGAATACCTCTGAATTCGGTATGAATTTGGATATTTCAAGTATTGTTTCATTAATATCCCTGTTCATCTGTTCTGACTCTTCGGGTGTGATGGTATTTTCTTCTGTTACTATCCTATATTTTGCATGATAATATTCTCCATTGTCGGTCAGTTGCATTATTTCAACCTTGTCCTTCACACTTAATTCCAAGGTATACTCTGCCTCGTTTTCCTCCAGGTTTTCTATCTTCAATATGCTTCCTATATTGTAGAACTCCATTTTCGTATTGTCATCGGTAATCTTCTTGGGAGTTAATACGATTCCTTCCTGATTTTCATTTATACTTTTTAACAGATTGTCGGTATTGAACTTGTCAAGAGGAATTGTCAAGTGGGTATGTGGTAGAAATACCGTATTTGGAATTACGAGTATTGGTAATTCTCCATCATATTCAATTATTTTTTCTTCTTGAGCGGATAGGGGGTATGTTAATTTATTTTCGTTATATTTAACCTCTGTTATTATTTCATTATTTTCTCTTAATTTTTGGGTAAATGATAAATCTTTTTTCTCATCATTATTATTCATAAGTAATATTCTCTCCTATCTATTTATTTCAATATCATTTGGAATAAAGCATCTATGCACTCTTTATGTTGTGACATTATTTTTGTATTGATTCTATAATAAATATTGTTTCCTTTTTTTTCTGATTTCACGATTCTTGACGTTTTTAATAGTTTCAAATGCTGGGAAGCGGCGGGTTGTGTTATGTTTAACTCTTTTGCGATTTGATTTACTGTCACTTCCTTGTCGTCACTTTTTGAAAGGATGCAGATTATCTTTAAACGATTGGGATTGCTTAGAATTTTAAATGTTTCTTCCAATTCCTCTTCATTTGCATTATTGAATTTTTCCATGCTATTACTATATAAGCATATACTTATATACTTATCATTTATCTAAATTTTTAAAAAGTTAAATGTATAATATAATTATAAGTGAAGAAATATTTTTTGGAGAAGGAGATAATGGAAATATCATTAACAAAAGGAAAATCAGAAGGACCAACAAAATTAAATGCATTTGACAATGCATTGCTTGATGCAAAAATCGGAAATGTAAATTTAATACCTGTATCCAGTATGTTGCCGCCAAATGCACGTCTTGTAGACATGCCTAAATTGGAGATAGGTGCAATGACAAACTGTGTGCTTGCACATCAATACTCACAGACTCCTGGCGATAAGATATCTGCAGTAATAGCCTATGCCCAGGCAGAAGAGATGGGATGTGTGGTAGAGGCTACCGGAATTAACAAAACAAAAATGGAATTGATGGATGAAGCAAGATTCATGGCAGAATACATGATAGAAAAAAGAAATCTTACGATAACTGACTATAAATCAATCATGGAAACACATAAAGTGGAACAAAAAGCAAGTGTAGTGGCAGCATTAATATATCATAATCCCATACGACATTAACCTGTTAAAAGTGGGAATATACTTCTAAAATCCGTAAAAAAAGTAGATTGATAGTGGAATAATAACTATTCAACTATACTTTTTAATATTTCTATAAAACGCTCATTTTTAGGGTGGGTTTCAACACTGATACGAATATAATACTCATCCATATCTTGGAAACTTGTACAGTCCCGTACAATAACACCCCTTTTCATAAGCTCTTTAGCTAATTCTGCGGCAGTAAAACCTGTCCTGCGTATATCCATTAACAAGTAATTGGATTTTGACTTATAGATTGTTATGTTTTCAATCTTATCAATACTTTCATAGAGGTACTCCCTTTCGGCAATTGACTTTCTGGTGGATTGCTCGATGTACTCCTTATCACTTAACGTTGCAATCACAGCTTTTTGTGAAAGAACGGTTACACTAAAGACAGGTTTTATCCTGGACATCTTCTCAAGCAATTCCGGGTTTGACAATCCATAACCAATTCTTAAACCGGCAAGACCCAACACCTTGGAGAATGTCCTGATGATAAATACGTTGTCGTACTTATCCAATAGGTCAATATTGTTGACTTCAGCAAACTCCCAGTATGCCTCATCCACTACAACCAATGCATCGGTAGATTCTATAACACGGATAATATCTTCACGTGGGATAAGTCCTCCCGTAGGATTGTTTGGAGTACATAGGAATATTGCCTTGGTCCTGTCTGTTATGTTGTCAAGGACACTGTCCACATCCAACCGATTCTTGTTTACATCCCACTTGGCATAAACGGCCTTTGCATTGTGCTGTTTAAATACATATTCATAGTAAGTGTAGGTAGGAGGATGTACGATAAATTCATCTCCGGGGTCAATCAATGCCTTGGCAAGAACGTCAAATATTTCATCGGCTCCATCTCCACCGACAATCACTTGATTTTGATTAACGCCGGCATATTCAGCTATCTTTTCCTTCAAGTATTCATGATTGCTTTCAGGATATCTGTTAATCTCATCAACCGAATCGATGATTGCTTGTCTGGCCTTTGGAGAAGCTCCCCATGGATTTTCATTAGAACCCAACTTGATGATGTCCTCCTCTTTAACACCATACTCTTCCATTATTTCCTTCTTGGATCTACCCGGTACATAAGTAGTGTATTCATTTAAAATCTCTCTAGTATTAACCATATTTTCACTCGGATTTATTTGTTTTTCATACTTGATTATAATATATGTTTTTACTTATTGATTAAATGCTAGGTTAACATATTCATCAGCATTTTCCTGAATACTTTCAATCTGTTCTTCGGATAATTGACGTACTGCCTTTGCAGGACTTCCAATGATTAGTGATCCTTCAGGGAATTCTTTGTTCTCAGTTACAAGAGCACCCGCTCCAACCAAACAGTTTTTGGATATTTTGGCACCATTTAATATGATGGCACCCATGCCTATCAGTACGTTGTCTTCTATGGTACAACCATGTATTATTGCACCATGCCCTATCGACACATTCTTACCAATTTTAACTGGATAGTTCTTACTTACATGAACCACACAGTTATCCTGAATGTTGGAGTTTTCATCAACACTTATCGGGGCCTGATCACCTCTGACTACTGCATTGTACCATACTGAAACGTTATCTTTAAGTTCTACATCTCCCACTACTTTTGCTCCGTCATATATTTTAGCTTTATTTTTCATCTTTTTTTCACCTTGTATTATTCGGTTTATACTATTTTATCGTTACATGTATATATAATATATTTTTTCTTTTTTACCATTTTCTTGAATAATTGGCCTATTTTTTCAACTATTTTTTCATTAGGATATATTAAAACGATTAACTATAACAGCTAACATGTAATTCAGATGGACATGTAATCATAGATTAATCTCAAAAAAATACTTTTATTAATATTTTTTAACATATATTATCTTAATTACCCAAGTAAAATTTTCGTGATATAATGAACATTCAACCGACATACTCCTCACTTGATTATCCAGGTAAAATGGCACTGGTCCTGTTTATACCTGGCTGTGACTTAAGATGCAAATACTGTCACAACCCCCAGTTGTTGAAGAATGAAAAGTTTGCTCCATGGGAATTGGAGGAGGTTTTTGACGCGGTTGATGAAAATATCGATTTTATCGATGCAATAGTCATAAGCGGTGGAGAACCATTGTTGCATGTTGACGTCGTTAAAAAGTTCATTAAAAAAGCAAAAAAAGAGAACCTGATTATAAAATTAGATACCAATGGTTTACACCCCGATGGTGTGGAGAAAGTTATTAAATCATTGGACTATGTTGCCATGGACATTAAAGCCCCACTGGATGAATATTATAAGATAAGTGATGTATATCCTAAAAACGCTAGGCAATTAATCACTCAGTCCATTGACATCATAAGACAAAACAATGTATTTCTTGAGTGCCGTACAACATATGTGCCCACGTTATTGACAAAGGATGATGTTGTAAATCTTGTATCTGATATCGATTGTGACATGTATACATTACAGCAATTCAGAAATAGACTGACATTTGATTCAAGCTTGGCAAATGTAACGGAACCTAATCCCGAAGATTTACTGGAGATTGTCCAGTCACTGGACACTCAAATTCCGGAAATTCATCTTAAATCAAATCAATTTGGAAACCAGACTATAAAAAAACAGTAACAAGTGTGTAAAAATGCCTATATTATTATTTAAAAACAAGGATATTGATTTAATAACAGGTAAACGTAACATAACAATAAGAAGATTATGGAAGACACCACTATATCGTGGCGATCGTTTATACTGTTATTGGAATATTCTCTCAAAGGAACGTGAAAAGTTATTTGAAGCAGAAGTAACCCGCGTCAATATCTTAACGTATGATGAGATAATTCATGACTCCAAGCTGGCCTCTGATTTGGGATATAAAAGTCTCAGGGAACTGGAGGATGACTTGAAAAAAACATATCCAAACAATCATAACAAGGATGACGAGTTTCAGATATTCTCATTTAAAAAGCTTCCAACAGATCAATGGGAAGGGCCGGTTATAAATCAAAAAACGATGATAATTAAGAAGGCAGATGTGCTCTTTGAGCTGGGTAAATATGAGCAATCCTCAATATGTTACAAGGCTGCACTGGAATATGATAAGGATGACACATACCTTTTAAATCGTATAGGAGATAACCTAACACGTCTGGGTCAATTCGGAGATGCCGTAAAGCATTACAAGAAAGCCATCAAAATAGAGCCCGATAACGAATACCTATATAACAACATAGCAATAGCATATCTTAACAGGGGAGACTTTGAAAAGGCATTGGAAGCTAATACCGAGGCGTTAAAAATCAATTCACAGAATACGACAGTTCTTTACTGGAGGGGATTGATATATGAAATGCTGAATGACTTTGACAGGGCACTCAAATTCTTTGACTATGTACTTCGTATAGATGATACCAACCCTGAAGTATGGAATGAAAAGGCAACAATATTAAACATGTTGGGTAAAAGTGAGGAGGCATTGCTTGCCTATGACAAGTCAATAGAGTTATGTCTTGATAATCGTATGGATGATGCAAACATGTGGGCAAGTAAGGGAAATACTCTTCTGGGCCTTCAAAGATATGCCGAAGCGATAATATGCTATGATAATGCATTAAAGACCGATAAGTACAATCCAATCATATTGAACAATAAGGGGGTGGCACACATGGAATTGGACAACTTCCATGATGCCATTGAATGTTTTACGAAGGTACTTGTGATGTATCCGGATAATCCGGATGCACAGGTACTTAAAGAAGTATGTCTTGATAACCTATAAATCCCTTTCCAATGTTTTTTTATTATGTTGTCAAGGATTTCAACTCTTTTTCAATATTTTTTTTAATTATAATTTACAGTGCCCCGTTTATTACTGCTTTCTGCCATTGGCTGGTTGGAGTTATAGATGTTCTTATCGTTATCAAGGTCTTCTATAATATTTCCGGTTATCTTTGAATTGAACGTGTTGTTTTTGGCATTGATTATGCCGGCTACATCGGTATATGCCACCACACCCTGAATATCCTTACCTTCAACGCTATTTTCAAATTTGTTATTTTCCATAGTAACATTTGCCATATTGTTATAGAGCACTCCTCCCCTGCTTAAGTTTCCGACCATTTTGTTAGTGAAGGTGTTATCTGAAATAACGGCGGTGGAATTTCTATTGAATATTACTCCACCCTTACTGCAGTAAGCGGTACTTGTTACATCCTTTTGTATGTGGTTATCGTTTATGGTGTTGTTTATAAACTCCAAATCTCCTATTTCATGGTACAGGACGCCTCCACGTAATTCCCCATCTGTATTGTCATTATCAAAGACGTTGTTTCTAATGGTTATGTTGGCTTCATAATTGTCAATGATTCCGCCCCTGATAACTTCAACATCCTTAAGTGTATTTTGATGGAAGTTGTTATTTGTTATATTGGTGTTCGTATGGTTATAACAGTGGATACATCTTCCCTTGTTGTTTGTGAAATTATTTTGGTCTATTATATTCAATCCGCCGGACACGCTGTATACTATGGCAGTCCTTTCATTATTATCATCTTTGTTTGCAATGTTTTGCTTAAACGTACTGTTTGTAATGTTTAATAAACCCCCATATTCACCGGTACTCCAAATTGCACCGCCCACATGGTTTACCGTATTGTTTATGAATGTCGAATTGGTGATTGTGGCATTTCCCCTATTTGTCAGGACGCTTCCCTTTTTGTCTCCAACGTTGTTTATGAATGTGCAGTTGATTACGTTTAGATTTGCCGGACTAATCATTTCAAATACGCCGGCATGATCTTTATCATCATGCACTGTATTTTTAACTATTAAATTTTTAAGTGTAATGTTGCAGTTATCAAAGTGCATGAACCTGTTCTTGTTTTGTCCGTCTATTGTATGTCCGTTTCCGTCTATCGTTAACTCCTGTTTGCTGTTGTCATTGCTTCTATATAAAATGGCCTCGGTGATGTTGTAATTTCCATCCTCTAGTGTTATGAGATATGATTCATTATTATTGTTGCTGTTGTATTTTTCAATAGTGTCCTTCAACTCTTTGTAGCTGTGAACCTTAACTTCTGTAACGTTTGGGGAATCCTTGTTACCCATGAGAGTATCTTTTATTGAATCTATCTCATTGTTTATACGTTGTGTTATGTCCTCATTTGATTTATCGGTCAGTGCACTTATTGCAGTGGCCTGTGAGATAAAAACGATTAATATCATGGCTAAAATTAAATATTTATATTTCATATCCTCCACCTTTATCTATTCTTTTTGTCATAGTTCTAATTATAATTATCCCATGTCATGTCCGCCACCATCATTATTGTTTATGCTTAATAGTTTGGGGATATGGCCGTTTTTTGCAATCAAATCATCCTTTATCACTATCATTGCGTCATAGTACTGTTTATAGTCATCCGATGCATCAAGGACATTGTTTATGATTTCTTCATTATCCTTTCCATTGGCCATATTTGCAAATCTGGTTGCAAGTCCATCGGCGATGCTGGCTTCTGTTGAAAATACAATCGTTGCATCACTCACTCCAAAGCTTTTTGAATGACCGAATGTTCCACTGGAAGTACATATTCCATATCCATCTCTTTTTTTATCAATCTCAAATGCCAGGTTATTGTAGTAACTGTTTTCTCCTGCATACACACTTATTATTGATTTTTTATCTGTCTTTAAGCAAATGTCTCCACCATTTTCAATAATTGAATATTTCGTATTAAGTTTGCCGAGGTACTCTATGCATATTTGACTAATGCTGCCGGCAACTGATGCCATTGGCCCGGTATCTGATATTCTGCTCGAGTTTATCATCAAGTTCAGTATACGTTCATCGTTTAATTTTTCATCATACAAGTAAATTTTTTCATATCCATTGAATTGAGGATACCTGTTTATAGCATCCATTACTATTTGTCTTTGTCTGGTTATAACATCCTCAAGATTATCATTTTCTATGTCCGTTTTTAAATGAATATGAGTGGATTCTATATTTATGTCTTTAACATTGTATTTCTCATGCATATTACTATCTTTGTCAATTGGATAATTTCTTTTTTATTGTCATTTTTTCTATTCACTTTCAGGCTATTTCTCCCCAAAAATAAATATCTATATTATTCTTGTTTTACATATATATTTAACATATTTAGAAAAAATATTGGAGATTATTAATTCATGATGCCAAAACCTAAACAATCCAAGAGCAATCATAACTTCAAGAATGAAGTTAACAGAATGTCATCTGAACGTGTATTATATGAATCTCAGCCAAATGTAATATTATATTCCGATAATTTTATATTTAAAATTATAGTACTGTTCATTTTAGTTTTCATGTTTAGTCCTATACTGGCTTTAGTCTATAGGATTCAAGGAACGTTGCAATCTAATTATCAGTTACAATTTATCAACATGACCTATATTGCAGAGATAATACTCTTCCTATGCATTATAGTAATTATTGTAAAATTGGTGCTTGATTACCTGGATTGGAAGAATACTCTATATACATTGACGGATAAACGTATTATAATTAAAAGGGGCCTTTTTGAAAAGGAAAAAATCAGTATGCCCTATGCAAAGGTTCAGGATATTGACGTTTCACAATCCGTTCTTGAAAGAATGCTTGGAGCCGGGGATATAGTAATCTATGGTGGACGTGATAATGTTGAAACAATCCTCGATGAGGTTCCTAATCCCAGGGAGGTTGAAGAAATCATTCTAAACCAGGTAAATCAGTCAAATTATGCATATACGCAAAGTCAAATTCCCGCAGGATATAATAATTTTGAAAATTATGCTTATAATCCAAATATGGAAAATGGGTATAATGTCTCTAGAAATAACAGACGATATGATGAGAGGAATAATTCAAGAAACAGGCAGTCTTATGGGGGACATCTTCCTAAGGATAATGCTCATGATAGATATGTGCGTACTGTTAATGAAGACTATGAAAGGGGAACTAATGAATATGATGATTATACTAGGGGAACTGATGAAGATTTCAATACCTCGGATGATGGAGAATACTTTGAGGAGCATGAAAATAATTCCAGAAATGACGTTTATGATTCTAAAGATAATTCAAATGTACATTATTTCAATACAGATGATAATCAAGGGTCTTCATTTATAAATAAACAGGTTAATGATAAAAAAATAGATAAATCAAATAAAAAATTAAATAAGGATGATTTATTGTCAATAAACAAGAGAAAATTTAAAAAATCTTAAATATTTTATTATTTGAATAGTTTCTATAACGAATAAGGTGTGTGTCAAATGACGGATTATGATGTAATAGTGGTAGGTGCTGGTCCGATAGGTTCTACTTATGCATATCACATGGCAAACAAGGGGTATAGTGTTGCAATATTTGATATGAAAAATAGGATTGGAGAACCGTTACAATGTGCCGGTATCGTTTCGACAAATATCACGCTCACTGAAAGACTACCCGAAGAAATAATATACAATAAAGTAAAAGGAGCAAAGATATACTCACCTAACAAAACACTATTGCATGTAAAAAAAGAAGAAACGGTTGCATATGTTCTTGATAGGGTTTATTATGATAAATATCTCTTTCAAAGAGCATTGGATGTCGGAACAACGCCATATTTATCTTCAAGAGTACTTGATGTTGATATGGAAAATACCAGCATAAAAACCATCGACAACACTTACACATCCAAAATCATAGCGGTAGCAGCCGGTCCGGTATCATCAACATCAAAGAAGATGAATCCCGACCTAAATGACGAATCATTCACGGCAATACAATACACACTAGATACAAAAAAACAGGATACACAAAACGTGATATTGGAAGTACATAATGAATTGCTGCCCGGCTTTTTATGGAAAATACCATTGACAGATACAAAACAACGTTTAGGTTTATTTACCGATGCTTCATATAAAACTGCAGACAACCTCCTAAGAAATGCAATGAATGATGATGATATCATTAT
>JAEIGA010015337.1_pt1 | contig 11672 bp, 13 predicted proteins | sample 9270691 | NCBI WGS metagenome assembly JAEIGA01 (sample SAMN17057246, study PRJNA624740) | gut metagenome | biome: biome; isolation source: fecal sample | host: Bos grunniens | place: China: Xizang | collected 2019
ACCTCTTTTACGCTTTGTTGTCTTCTTTGTAAGGATGTGTGACTTGTTTGCATGTGCACGGATAGCCTTACCGTTCTTAGAAATTTTGAAACGCTTTTTAGCACCTGAATGTGTTTTAATCTTAGGCATAATAAATCCTCCTTAATATTTGCAATTACTTTGATGCCTTGGGTACAAGGAACATAAGCATCTGACGACCTTCGAGCTTTGCTGCCTTTTCAACCTGACCATTTTCGGTACAAGCCTCTGCAAAGCGCTGCATAATAACAAGGCCGTTATCTGTATGAGCCATCTCTCGACCTCTGAAGCGAATGGATACTTTAACCTTATTGCCATCACGCAAGAATTTTAAAGCATGGTTAACCTTTGTGTTAAAGTCGCCTGTATCAATGTTCATGGAAAGACGAATTTCTTTAATTTCCATAACCTTTTGATTCTTCTTAGCCTCTTTCTCACGCTTTGCCTGCTCGAAACGGAACTTACCATAGTCCATAATCTTGCAAACGGGCGGATTAGCGCCGGGGGCAATTTTAACAAGGTCAAGGTTACTTTTTTCTGCAAGTGCAAGTGCCTCTTTTGCAGACATAATGCCTACCTGACCACCATCTGCAGAAATAACTCTGACTTCTTTATCTCTGATTTCCTCATTGATTTGATTTTCCTTGCTGATACCTAAGCACCTCCTGAAAATATTAAAAGCCTGAACGAAAAATTCCGTTCAAGCCAAATTGACGCAATTACTGCGTTACACACTTAAGCTATTGACCAAACAATACCTCTCGTTTGGTGAGAACGGAACAGTTCTGCTTTATTGCTCAAATATAATAACAGTTACTTCACGTTTTGTCAAGCATTATTTTCACATTAAACCAAATTTTCTTAAATTAAATGCAGGGTGATTTTCACACCCTGCAAATTAATTCAAAATTTATGCTTCTTCGTCGCCTGCTTCATCATTACCTGAATCGTCACCGCCATCGTCACCTTCACCGGAATCATCACTATTTTCGGTTGTGGATGATCCTGTTGTAGAAGGCTTTCTTGCGGTTGTTTCCTCAGTTGTTTCTGCGGGAGCGTAGTAATAGAGTATAATTGTATCACTTGCAGAAAGTCTGCCGTCACCGGTAATCTCTGCCCAATCGCCTGTTTCAGGGTCTTCGTATGCAACCTGATATACTCTGTTTTCGTCTTTAGACTCAGTAGCTTTTTTAGCCGCTTCTTTCTTGATTTTCTTGAAACCTAAATCCTTAAGCTCCTGTTCAGCGTTGTCAATCTTTTTACCCTCAAGGTCAGGTACTGAAAGTCCGTTACTGATTGTAAGCTTGATTGTGATTACATCATCAGTAGGCATTTCCTTACCTGCAATCTTATCCTGTGAAATAACAGTACCGCGTTCTTCTGTACTATCCTCGTACTCTGTTTTGAAGACGAAAACACCTTCGTATTTTTCGTTTTTCTTGATATCATCGTACTTTTCACCATAGAAATCAGGGATAGTAACAAGAGTAGGCTCTGTTTCTTCTTCAGTGGTGTCAGCCTCTGTGCTTTCATCCTCAACAAGCTCTGTAAGCTCTTCAAGGGTTGTAAGCTCGCCATCACCTTCACCATTCTTTGAACCCAAGCCCACAAGAACAGTAATGAGTATAGCAAGGAATAATACACCGCTTACAACAAGTACCGCAATTGTGCTCTTTTTAACAGGCTGTGGCTGATTTGAGTACTGCTCAAATTCTTCATCAACCTCGTCAAAGGGTTCGGGTGTTGACATAGACTCAGAATAAATATCATCAAGTGATGCATAAGCAGATGAATAAGCCTCTGCTGCTGTACCTGCCGCCGCAGGTGAAGCAGAAAGCTCATCCCTTAATTGCTCTGCAGTAGCAGTTCTGTCCTGCGGAAGAATCTGCAAAGCATTAACAAGCGCATTAATTACGTAAGCAGGTAATTGCTCGGCAAATTTACCGGGAATCATAAGCTTATCATTAGTGAGTCTTGATGCGGCACTCATAGGTGTACTACCAATAAGCGCTCTGTAAAGAACAGCAGCAAAAGCGTAAATGTCTGTATATGCACCAAGACCTTTACTCATACCATACTGTTCAACTGCAGCATAGCCGTCAAAAAGTTCACTTTCCATAGATGTTTTTTCGGTACGCATAGCAGGTATACAGTAGCCTGTAATCCTCAACTTACCATTAGCATCAATTACAAGTGTTGTGGGTGAAATACCACCATGCACAATACCTGCAGCGTGAAGCTCACCCAATGCAGAAAGCACAGGCATAAACAACACACGAGCCTCTTCCCATGAAATATAACCCTGTTCCTTATTAAGCAGATATTCACGGAGTGTCTGACCCTCGCCAAGGAATTCAGTTACAGCATAAACTGTGCCCAAATCCTCAAAAACGTTTGTTGCAGGAGTAAGCGCCTTGTAGCCTGTAAGCGTAGAAAGCTTGCGCCAAAGCTTAACAAAATCATCTTTTGCATCAATAAACTCTGAAGCCTTGCCAACGTTTACAAGGCAATAGTTACCCTCACCCCTTGAAAGCAAACCCTTAGGGTAAAGCTCACGGAGTGTAACGGGACGCTTTGACTCCATATCGAAGGCGTTATATGTAGAACCTTCACCGTTGCTGTCAACAACCTTACCAATAAGGTAACGACCGCCTACAACGGTTTTTAAAGGAAGATAAGGCTCTTTCTGAGGAGCGCTTTTTTCATTACGGCAATAGGGGCAAACGCTATTACTGCCGATCTTCCTCATACAGCGTAGACATAACTTTTCTTTTTCCATTATGCAAACTCACCTTAATTATTCATCAAACTTGGGCTTTGCTGAACCAGCGTTCTGTGACAAAGCATCTCTGACGCTCTGACGAAGCTTTCTTACTTCGTTAACGCTCTTTGTGAGTGTTTCATCAGTATCTCTGATGATTGTTTCAACATAAGTGCTTGCGCTTCTGCGGATATCGTCTGACCATCTTTCAGCCTTATCCATAATTTCACGCGCATGAGTTTTAGCCTCTGCACGAACTGCAGCAGCCTCATCTCTTGCCTGCTGAAGAATACCGTCAGCAGCAGCCTTAGCCTCTTTTGTAATCTGATGCTGTTCAATCATGATGTCTGCTCTCTGACGAGCCTTATCAACAATTTCCTCAGCATGTGCTTCTGCATCATTAAGAATATCGCGTCTTTCCTGAGCAATTTTCTTAGCCTGTGTAATTTCAACGGGCATATTAAGACGAATATCCTCAACAAGTCTTGAAAGCTCCTCCTCATCAATAAGAAGCTTTGTTGAGAAAGGCATAGCCTTTGCTTCAGCAAGGATTCTATCAATATTTTCGAGTGATGTTTCGATGTTGCTCATTATAATCGTTCCTTTCGTTTATAAAGAATTATTGATTTCCTAATCGTTTTTTTATATCGTCACAAATTTCAGCAGGAACAAAATCTGTAATGTCGCCGCCTAATTTGCAAACATCCTTAACTACGCTTGAGCTTAAAAACATATGCTCAGAGCTTGAAACCATAAAAATAGTTTCCATTTCCGGGTTAAGCTTCTGGTTAGTAAGAGCCTGACGAAATTCATCGTCATAATCTGAAATTGCTCTCAGACCCTTAACAACTGCAGATGCACCCTTGAGTCGGGCGTAATCTGCAAGCAGACCTGCATAGGTATCAACCTCAACATTGGGTAAATCTGTGGTACAGCGTTTGATAAAATCAACACGCTCCTCTGTAGTAAAGCTACCCATATTTTTACTGAGGTTACGCATTACCACAACAATGACCTTATCAAACAAAGCAGATGACCTTTTGATAATATCAAGATGACCTATGGTAAGCGGGTCAAAGCTACCCGGGCAAATAACTGTTTTACCCATATCAGGCACCCTTTCTGTAAATTGTAAGCGCAATTTTACCGTATTTATAACGTTTAGATGTAAAGCCGTCAATAACCTCAGGCAACACCTCGTGCGAATCTGTTTCGCAAACGATGATGCCACCATCTGCAATATGCAGCCTTACTCTTTCGATAGCATCCTCCATAATACCTGCCCTATAGGGTGGGTCAAGGAATGCAATATCATAAATTTCAGATGTTCTGTCAAGGTAACCCAAGGAATCTGTCACAACAGTTTTGGCAACACTTCTGAAGCCTGTGTGTTCAAGATTTTCTTCGGTAACGGCAATTGATTGCCTTGAAATATCAGTAAACACAGCAAACTCTGCACCTCGGCTCAATGCCTCAATGCCAAGCTGACCGCACCCACAGAACATATCAAGCACCTTAGCACCCTCAACGTCGAACTGAATTATGTTAAAAATAGACTCTTTGACTTTATCGGTTGTGGGACGTACACTGTCACCCTCAAGGGTCTTAAGGCGTCTGCCCCTTGCCGAGCCTGTTATAACACGCATAATTTTATACAACTCTCTTTCATACAAACATATATATGAAATCATTTTATTATTACATTAAATGGGGTGTTTTGTCAAGTTTTTTAGGCTTTTTAAACGACCAAAAACGACATTTTTATTTGATTTCTGAAAAATTACTCACCCAAAAAAGATTTTTTGATTTCTTTAACGTTTTCAGCAGTAATTCCCTTTACCGAAAGAAGCTCCTCTTCTGTTGCATTACCTATTCTTTCCAGCGTACCAAATTTTATCATAAGTGCCTTTGCCTTTGCAGGACCAATACCCTTAATTTCAGTCAATGTAGCAGAAAGTGCAGATTTTGTATGCTTTTTTCTGTGGTAAGCAACAGCGTATCTGTGAACCTCATCCTGTATATTTGTAACAAGTCCGAATGCCTTTTTACGGGCATTAAAATCTATTCTTCCGCCACCTGTTGATATAGCGGCTGTGCGGTGTTTACTGTCTTTAACCATACCAAACAAAGGTACGTCTATGCCGTGAGCATCCATTACAGGCTGTACAGCATTAACCTGCCCCTTGCCACCATCAAGCAATATAAGGTCAGGTAGTCTGCCAAAGCCCTCATTCCCGCCTGCCTCACTATGCTTTTTATATTCATTGAATCGTCTGTCAAGAACCTCTGCCATTGAACGGTAGTCATCCTGCCCCGTAAAGCCCTTCACAGAAAATCTACGATAAGCGCTTTTGAGGGGTTTCCCATTTTCAAAAACAACCATACCTGCAACGTTGTTACTACCACCGGTATGCGATATATCATACGCCTCAATGTAACGTGGAATTTCTTTAAGTCCAAGCATAAGCCCCAACTCCTCAAGAGCCTCAAGGCTACGGTCCTTACCGAGATATTTTTCAGACAATTTCTGCATAGCGTTTGCCTTGCACATCTCTGTAAGACGGGCCTGCTCACCCTTTTGCGGTACAACAATCGTAACGCCTGAGCCACGCTTTTCAGACAGATATCTTATAATATCCTCTTTATCCTCGACGTCACCATCAATCTCAATCCTCGGTGGTATTTTTCTGTTCATTGAGTAATATGACAACAGAAATTCTAACCTCATACCCTCGGGTGTGCCTGTTTCGTCTGCAAAGAAATGCTCGGTATCATAAAGACTATGGTCAGTGAAGCGCAAAACTGCAAAGCAAGCCTTTGATTCCATAATATTGAGTGCAAAAACATCCTGCTCTTTATAGGTAGATGAAACAACTTTCTGACTATTGCCCACCTTTTCTATACTGCGTATTGTATCCCTTATATTTGCCGCTTTTTCAAACTCAAGATTTTCGGCAGCCTGCTCCATTTCTTCTGTAAGCTTTTTTATGGTCTGCTTACTGCCAAACTTAAGAAAATCAAGGGCATCGTCAACATTTTTAAGGTAATCACCAAGCCCGATTTTACCCGAGCATGGCGCACAACAAATACCCAGATGATAGTTAAGACAAGGTCTGCTTTTGTTGATATCACGCGGAAAAACCTTGTTACAGGTTGGTAGCTTGTATATTTTTTTGGCTTGTTCAACAGCCTTTGTAACCGAATAACCTGCGGTATATGGTCCAAGGTATTCTGCATCAGGGTCATCCTGCTGTAAAACCGCGTAAATATTGCGCCAACCACGCGTTACCTTAATATAGCTAAAGCCCTTATCATCCTTAAGAAGGATGTTATATTTCGGGCAATTCTGCTTAATAAGGCTACACTCAAGTACAAGGGCTTCAAATTCACTATCGGTAAGTATATAGTCAAAATCCTGCACATTTTCAACCATTCGGCGTACTTTTATAAGGTGCTTTTCCTGTGAACCGAAGTATTGGCTTACTCTGTTTTTGAGCGCCTTTGCCTTACCTATATATATAATTTTACCCTCTTTATCCTTCATAATATACACACCAGGTGTAAGGGGTAATTTGTTAGCCTTATCCTTTAATCTGCGCAAGCGCTGTTCCATATACTCACCTACCTTTTATAAGTTGATATAAATAACAAAAAGCGGTGAAGGTTGCCCTTTACCGCTCCGTGATTAACAGTTTAATTATTCTGCAAAGCCGCTTTCAACAAGTGCTACGAGTGCATTAACTGCCTGTTCCTCGTCAACGCCACCAGCGATGATGCGGATTTCTGTGCCACCCATAATGCCAAGTGAAAGTACACCAAGAAGGCTCTTTGCATTTACACGTCTTTCTTCTTTTTCAAGCCAGATTGAAGCTTTGAACTCATTTGCCTTCTGAATAAAGAAGGTCGCAGGGCGAGCATGAAGACCAACCTGATTCTGAACTGTTACATCTTTAACGTACATAATAATTCTCCCACATTCAAATTATTTTGATTATAATCTAACTGTCGTAAACGCATATTTATATGCATATCACTTACTACATTATAGCACTTTTTAAGTTTAAGTCAACGAAATTATATTAACATTTTTCCACATCAGCCATAATTCGGTTATAACGCTAAACCTTGTCAAAAAAGATATTTGTGATTTGTGCAAATTAACCACAATTGTAGAAACATATTATTAAACATAACCAATAAAAAGGTGAATAAACATTCACAAGCATATTTTTTAGTTATTATTGCATAAAAAAAGGCCGTTTTTCAAACGGCCAACAAATATAGTATATCAAAGTGTTAAATTTTTGTCAATAGTTTTTACAATAGTCAAAAATTTTTCTGTGTTTTGCATAAAACAAGGCTTTCATATTCATAAAATCTGCGAATTGAAACTGAGCTTTCCACATGCTAATATATAGGTGAAGAAAGGGTGATACCGGTGTACAAGTAAAAACGCAAAATAAATTAAAGGCGTGATTCCAATGCACAAACAAAACACAAAATCAAAATAAAATTGAAAGTGTGGTACCAATGTACAACTAAAGCTTCAAAAACAAAATTGTGTTTTAGGTGTTAAACCTGAGGAAAAAGCTTTCGAAGACGATTACATCAGAATAAAGGAAATCCCCCTAAAGGAAATATAAAGAATGTATTCAGGTAGTGTAAAAACGAAACGGAAGCAGACTCCTAATCTAAGAAAGAGAGGTATACAAAATGATGTTAGATACTAAAATCGAACATAAGTAACCCTTGACAGGCAATAGTCGGTCAAGGGTTACTTTTTTTATATACAAAATGAAAAATGCAGAATGCAGAATTATCGGAACGCCTCGCGTTAATTATATCGCTTTCGCATAATCGAATTTGTGCGAAGCTATATAAATACGGCGTAGCCCTGAAATTCCTGATTTCTAATTCCTAATCCCTAATTTTTCTCTTGTAGTTCCTTAAGGAACTCTTTTTCTTTTTTTGAAAGCTCTGCATTATCAAGCAATTCAGGTCTACGCTGAAGAGTACGTTCTATCGCTCTTTCGCGTTGCCATTTTTTTATATTTGCGTGGTGACCCGATGACAAAACATCAGGCACAGCCATATCGTGCCATACAGGTGGCTTGGTATACTGTGGGTATTCAAGAAGTGATGAATAATGGCTTTCACCCATATATCCCTCGGGCTGTGAAAGCACACCGGGGAGCATACGTGAAACAGCATCGGCAAGTATCATAGCGGGCATTTCACCGCCCGTAACAACATAGTCACCGATTGAAATTTCTTCATCAACAATTTCATCTATAACCCTTTGGTCAACACCCTCATATCTGCCACAGAGTATAGCAATATTGGGCATTTCTGCCAATTCCTTTACCCGCTCCTGTGTAAGGGTTTTGCCACAGGGTGACATATAAATAAAATGTGGCCTTGTGCCTGCCTCGTCACAGACCTTCATATAGCAATCATATATAGGTTGAGGCATCATAAGCATACCTGCTCCGCCACCATAAGGGGTATCATCAACCTGATTATGCTTATTTATTGCAAAATCACGAATCTGATGAAAGTTAATTTCAACCTTACCTGCCTGACGCGCTCTGCCGATAATACTTTCGCCCATAACCGCCTCACACATTTCGGGGAAAAGTGTTAAAATATCAATCCTCACTGAAAAGCCCCCTTAACGGACGGATGTACACCTTGTTATTTTTTACGTCACAATTAATAACAACATCCTTTATAGCAGGTATAAGCACCTCTTCACCAGCATCGGTTTTCACATACCACACATCATTTGCAAGGCCTGAATCAACGTCTGTAATAACACCATATTCCACGTTATTATCATCTGCATCAATAACACGGCAATCAATAAGCTCTGATATAAACCACTTACCATCGGGCAGGTTAATATCATCGCGCTTCATATACAGTACAGTATTTTTAAGCGCTCTTGCATCCTCTACAGTATCCACACCATCTAATTTCATTACGGCAACGTTACCATGAGGACGGCAGGAAATAACCTTAAAGAAAGCCTGTCCTTTTTCATCGCGGTAAAGAGTTTTAAACTTTTTAACAAATTCCGGGCCGTCACACCAAGGGTTAAGACGCACCTCACCCCTGATACCATGTGTACTTACTATTTGCCCTATTTCAAGATAATCTTTAATCATAAAATCAATCTTTCAAAAATAAACTAAGGGGGATGTTACCATCCCCCATTTGTTTTAGTCGATATCGACCTGTACCTTAACATCTTTACGGACAGCTGCCGCACGCATAACTGTACGGATAGCCTTAGCTATTCTGCCCTGCTTGCCGATAACTCTGCCCATATCGTCGGGACCGACATGAAGATGATAAACGACAACACCCTCTTCATTGGGTTCGTCAACAGTGACCTCGACTGCGTCGGGAGTCTCTACAAGACCCTTTGCGACTGTTTCGAGCAATTCTTTCATTATCGTCACCTAAATTACTTAATGATGTTCTGTTTTTTGAGAATATCACGAACTGTATCTGTGGGCTGAGCGCCGTTCTGAATCCACTTTGTAACCTTCTCTGCATCAATCTTGATTTCTGCAGGGTTTGCTACGGGATTGTAGTAACCAACCTCTTCAATGAAGCGGCCATCACGAGGATAACGTGAATCTGCTACAACTACACGATAGAAAGGTGCTTTCTTTGCGCCCATACGGCGAAGACGAATTTTTACTGCCATTTTAATTACCTCCGAAAAGTAAAATATAATAATAAACTAATTTATATTAAACACTAATGTGTTTAAAGACTGATTATAAATGAAGTATTTCATAACGAAGTGCTTCGAGATATGTTAAGCTTTGTACAAACATCAATTTAAAACAAGCTTTACATTGGGAATCCACCCATGCCACCGGGCATACCACCTGGCATTCCGCCACCCATACCCATACGCTGCATACGCTTCATCATTTTTTTAGAGCCTTTGCCGTTAAGCTGTTTGTAAAGCTTTTGCATTGAGCGGTACTGATTAAGAAGTCTGTTAACATCTTCAACCTGCATACCACAGCCTGCGGCAATACGGCGTTTACGTGAGGGATTGATTATATCAGGGTTTTCACGCTCTTTCATTGTCATTGAGCGGATAATTGCCATAGTATAGTCAATCTGCTTGTCATCAACGTCAGTATCCTTAACCTTTTTATTAAGGCCGGGAATCATTGAGATAAGGTCCTTCATGGGGCCCATCTTCTTCATTTCCTCAAACTGCATAAGCATATCATTAAGGTCAAGCTTATTCTGACGGAGCTTCTTTTCAATTTCTTCTGCTTTCTTTTCGTCAAGTGCTGTTTCAGCCTTTTCGATAAGTGAAAGCACGTCACCCATACCAAGGATACGGCCCGCCATTCTGTCGGGATGGAAAACGTCAAGATCCTGAAGCTTTTCACCAACACCCACAAACTTAATGGGCTTACCTGTAACTGCCCTTGCTGAAAGTGCAGCACCACCTCGGGTATCACCATCAAGCTTTGTCAACACAAGACCATCAATACCCAGTGCCTCATTGAAGGTTGATGCAACAGTAACAGCATCCTGACCAAGCATTGAGTCAATAACAAGAAGGATCTCGTGGGGTTTAACGCTTGATTTAATATCTTTAAGCTCCTGCATAAGCTGTTCGTCAATATGCAAACGACCTGCAGTATCAAGGAAAACGTAGTCATAACCGTTATCTTTAGCAAGCTTTATAGCCTCGGTTGCTATTTTAACGGGGTTTTCTGTACCCATTTCAAAAACAGGAACATCAATCTGCTCACCAACAACCTGCAACTGTTTAATAGCAGCAGGACGATAAATATCGCAGGCAACAAGAAGAGGTCTGTGACCCTGTTCCTTGAGTTTAAGAGCAATTTTAGCACTGTGAGTGGTTTTACCTGAACCCTGAAGACCGCACATCATAACAACTGTTGGTGGATGAGGTGCAGATGCAAGCCTTGCCTGAGTGCCACCCATAAGAGCGGTGAGCTCCTCGTTAACTATTTTTATGATCTGCTGTTCTGCCATCAGGCTTTCAAGCACCTCGGCACCGACAGCTCGTTCGGTTACTGTTTTTACGAAGTCTTTGACAACCTTATAGTTAACGTCTGCTTCAAGAAGCGCAAGCTTGACCTCGCGCATTCCCGCTTTAACGTCCGCTTCGGTAAGTTTGCCCTTGCTTCTGAACTTCTTAAAAGCGTTGCCGAGCTTTTCGGCGAGGCTTTGGAAGACTGCCATAAACTTTTACCTCCGGGTAAGCGTTTTCAGTTTTCCGCTTTTTCAAGCGAGCTTGTTATATCGTCTGCACACTCACGCGAGATCTGTCCGTCCTGTGCGAGCTGTGCAATTTTATCTTTGACTTCGGACAAAATCTGCTTTCTTGACTCGTAAAGCTTCTGAAGTCCGAGCTTTTCCTCATATTCTATGAGAGTGTTTTCCGCTTTTCTTATACATTCACTCACACCCTGACGGGTTATTCCGGTAAGCTCGGAAATTTCTCCGAGGGAGAGGTCATCGTTTCTGTAAAGGTCGAGGACCTCGCGCTGTCTGTCGGTGAGGAGAGGACCGTAGCAGTCAAGAAGCAGGGAAATGTTTACGCCCTTTTCAAGCATTACCGAGACCGTCCTTCCGAGTGAATGTTTTTGGCTGTAAAGCAAATCACTTGACAGATTATATCATACTAATCTTCGTTTGTCAATAGTTTTTATGGCATTTTTGTTAAAAATCTGCAACTTTTGCTGTGCAAAAGTAACAGTAAATCATTAAATAATAGAAAAGCAACAGATATTTAAAATATAATTGACAAACGCACAAAGTAGTGCTATAATCTAAAATAAGGATATTTTTGCATAAACGGCGTATCTTTAATTTTAGATTTACA
>JAEIGA010015338.1_pt1 | contig 11671 bp, 9 predicted proteins | sample 9270691 | NCBI WGS metagenome assembly JAEIGA01 (sample SAMN17057246, study PRJNA624740) | gut metagenome | biome: biome; isolation source: fecal sample | host: Bos grunniens | place: China: Xizang | collected 2019
CCCCTTTTTTTGGCCTAAAATGCGCTAAAACAAGGTCAAAGGTTGTTAAAACAAGGTCCGATGTTGTTAAAATTACCTCCGATGTTGTTTTTCGAAAGTCCGATGTCGTGAAAATTTTGTTGGACTAATAAATTATTATACTTGATTTTGACACACTGACATTGCAAACCGCTGTCAAATGAAAATTTTTCTCAAATGTTAATTTTAACTTAATTTTTGTTAAAATCATTCCCCGTTTTTTGAGCACGCACAGGCACATTCCGAGGTCGAATTTTGAAGCCGAAAAATGCCGACTCTTGACCTCGAAACCGACTGAAGCAAGAAAAAAATCAACGGAATTGTAAAATTTTAGGTACTTTGTTTTGCATAGTACTAAATTATGCTTAGATTTGCAGCATGAAATAATTCTATTCATTGGAAAATCATTAAAAATATGGCTCCCACAGCCAAAATCTTTTGACCTATGAACATCGAAAATGCAAAGTCGCAGCTGCGCAAGGGCATGTTGGACTATTGCGTGCTACTGCTGCTGAAGAATGGTCCGGCTTATGCCAACGACATCGTCACCCGACTGAAGAATGCCAATCTCATCGTCGTCGAAGGTACGCTCTATCCGCTCCTCATGCGCCTAAAGAAGGACCAGCTCCTATCTTACAACTGGCAGGAGTCCACTATGGGACCGCCACGCAAATATTATTGCCTCACGCCCGAAGGTGAGCAGTTCCTTGCCGAACTCGACACCGCCTGGAACGAGTTGGTCGGCTCCGTGGCGCTGCTTCAGTCGAACAACTAAGTGTTTAATCCCCAAAACCTATCTCATTTTAGCAAATTATGAAAAAGACAGTCAATATACATCTTTGCAAACAAGTCTTTACGATGGACGAAGACGCTTGCGCATTGCTCGAAGGCTACTTGAAGAACACGCATTCCTACTTCAGCCGCATGGACGACGGCGAGGAAATTGCCAACGACATTGAAAGCCACGTTGCCGAACTGCTTTGCGAGTATCGCGACAACGGAAGTGTGTGCATCACGCTCGCACAAATCGAAGAAATCATCGCGCGCATCGGCAATCCCGAAGAGTTGGGCGCCGGCAGTGCCGACAAGGACGGCGCAAACAGCGGTGTCAACGAAGACGAAATTCCGCCCATCCCACCTCAGCCCACCTATGTGCAAAAAAAGTTTTACCGCGACCCCGAAACAGCCCTGTTAGGCGGTGTTGTCAGCGGTTTTTGCCATTATTTTGGACTGAAGGACGTAACGATTTGGCGCTTGGTCTTTGTAGCGCTCTGCTTCTTCAGTTTCTCGGTATCCATCATTGCTTACGCGCTGCTCTACCTCATCATTCCGCCTGCCGTCACGCCCGAACAGCGCTTGCAGATGCGAGGTGAACCCATCAATTTTCAAAGCATCAACGAAGAGCTCATGAAGGGCGTGGCACAAACGGAGAAGATGGTGCAGAATCCAGCCGTCCGCAGTTCCTGGAGCAAGGCGTTGCGCGTTTGCTTCATTGTGTTGCTCTTCGCGCTGTGCGTTCCCCTCGTTATCATGCTGTGCCTTCAGTTGCTCATGCTGATTATGGGCATCATAGGCCTGTTGTTCAGCATCTTTAGCGCAACGGCTTCGCTGGCAAGCATCCCCTTCATGCTTGGTATATCAAGTTTCTTCGACGCATTCCCCACGGGGCTCAACATCTTGTTCCTGCTTTGTCTGCTCTGCGGCGTTGTGCTCATCACCATTCCGCTCTATGCCGTCATAAGGTCGCTCGTCAATTCTTCGAATAAGCTTTCGAGCAAGGCACGCATGCGCCTTTGGTGGACATGGTTGGGTGCGCTCCTGCTGGGATGCCTGCTCACGGTGATTAGCTTCTTCAGCACCGTGATGGGCATTGAGGCGGGCGCTTACAACGTGGACGAAGACGTGCTCGAACAGCGCATCATTGATAAGATGACGCCCATTTTTGAAGAAGGCGCGCTTCCCACGCTCCCTACTATCAACATGGACGACGACGGCGTTGAGATTGAAATCATGGGCAACAACGAAGAGGTCGTAAAACTCGTTGCCAACGACTCTTTCTGCAAAATCGAAGTAAACGGCACTGATGGCAAGGAACTTATCAACATCCACGCCAAGGGCAATTAGCGCGGAGCTATTCATTACACATTCGCAAATTTTGAAACAAACGTTATGAAAGCACGAATATTCATCCTATCCCTGCTGCTTGCGGTCATAGGTTGTGTAGTATGCATCGAAATGCAAGCAACCACTGCTACCGGCGCAGCAACCAAAGTAAAAACGCATGTTTACAACTACTTAAGCGCCTTCGAACGAGTAAGCATCAACATTCCGGCGCAGGTTCTCGTAGAGCAGTCAGACATCTATTCGGTTGATGTGACGATGCCCCTGACTGCGCCCGACGATCTCAACATCGTCTCCGAAGATGGGTGCTTAAAAATCAGTACTTGCCACTCAGGCGTGCGCTTTAATCGTAAGATGGTCTTCATAAAAATCAAGGCGCCCATCGTTTACGAATACAAGGTCAACGGTTCTGCCCAAGTCGTTGTAAACCACGAAGTGAACACCGGCGACAGAACGTTTGCTGTCGAAATCAATGGTTCGGGCAGTGTGAGTGTGGCGCAGGTCGTAGCTCCTGAGTTCAAGGCAGAGGTCAATGGGTCGGGCAGACTCAACTTTGCCTCAGTAGCAGCCTGTGAGTCGGCACGTTTGGTAGTCAATGGGTCGGGCAAGGCAAGCGTGACGAACATGGCAAGCAAATATGCGCGCCTGAAGGTCAACGGCAGTGGCAGACTCAACGTAGAGCGCCTGGCTACGCCCCAACTAAAAGCCAGTCTCGCAGGCAGCGGACGCATGCACGTCAAAGGTGTGGCTGAGAAAGCCAAGTTTGAAATTACCGGCTCGGGCACTATCGACGCGACCGGCCTTAAGAGGCGCGATGACAACATTCGAAAATCCGGAAGCGGGCGCGTCCTGTTGTTTTAGCCTCCGACCTACACAGCATTACCACAACATTTCGTAAATCTATCACTCAATATTAATATATAACTATGATTACCACAACCACTCCCACCATCGAAGGCAAGCGCATCGTGCGCTACATGGGCATCGTCACTGGCGAAACAATTTATGGCACAAACGTATTTCGCGACTTAATGGCGAGCATCCGCGATTTCGTAGGCGGACGCTCTTCGACCTACGAGGACGTGCTCCGCAAGGGCAAGGACCAGGCACTTTTCGAAATGGAAGGTCGCGCTGCCGCGCTTGGAGCCAATGCCATCGTAGGCGTTGACCTCGATTACGAAACAGTCGGTCAGAACGGAAGCATGCTCATGATTACTTGTAGCGGCACAGCCGTTTGGGTTGAGTAAGCCGAATTCTGAAAACGGGGGCTTTGCAGACATATCTGCAGAGCCCCTTTGCATATCTTTGCCCTAATATGCCCAATCTCAAAAGATTTGCGTAACTTCGCAGCAGAAAAAATAATTATGTTTCTACAACTGTTACTTATGCAAAAATTCCTACGAACAATAATTACTGCCGCCCTCGCAAGTCTGGCTATCGCGATGTCGGCTCAGATAAGTAGCGACCAGTTTGTCAAAGATTTGACGGCGAAGCTCAAATCTGCCGTTGCGTACGACCATACTTTCCCACGTGAAAAGGTATTTGTGCACCTCGACAACAACGCTTATCTTGAGGGCGACACCATTTGGTGGAGCGCCGTCGTAGTGCGTGCTTCGACGCTGCGCCCTACCGACGTGAGCCGCGTACTCTACGTTGAATTGCTCGACGCTGCCGGACTCACCATCGAACGCCAGTTGGCAAAAATCGACGATTCGGGCTTTGCCACTGGATGTTTCGCGCTCAAGGAGTACAATCACCAAGGCTTCTACGAAGTGCGAGCCTACACCCGTGCCATGCTGAATTGGGGCGAAGCAGCTTGCTACTCGCGCGTCGTGCCTGTGTTCGAAATCGAGGGCGATAAGGTCGATATCTCCGCTCCCGACGAAAACTGGGTGGCACCCGCTGCCGCCAAGCGCAAATATACGTTCGAGGGCAAAAAGGTGCGACGCCTGCAGTTCTTCCCCGAAGGAGGCAACCGCATAGATGGACTTAGACAGCGCATGGCTTTCCTCCTTACCGATGGCGATGGACACTACACGAACGACACTCTTTGGATTTGCAACGCAAATGGCGAGCGCCTCGTCCACGCTACTCCGCAACACGAAGGTCGCGGCATCATCCAACTTCCACGTTCGCTGAAAGCAGGTAGCTATGCCGAGGTCGGAGGTCAACGCTTCGAACTCCCCGAGGCGCAAGCCGAAGGCTACACATTGCGCGCAGACCAGGCCGACGGCTATGTGGATTTGCGTATCGAGCGCTCTAAGGGCATGCCCTACGAGCCCATCGGCCTGGCCGTAATCTGCCGTGAGCAACCCTGCTACTTCGACACACTGAGCGTTGCCAGCGTTGAGGAATTTTCGCTCCCCGCCTCCATTCTGCGCGGTGGAGTCAATCGCATAGAGTTGTTCGACGCCAAGGGGCGCAGCCTTGCCAGCCGCATGCTGATGACTCCCTTGCGCGACCACCAGGTGGCAAAGGTGGAAGTGTCACAAAACGCAAAGACCTACGAGGCACACGCACCTATGGCAATCGCCATCAATGTTCAAACCACCGAGGGCAAAGCTTGCAAGGCCCTGATGTCGGTGGCTGTGACGGACGGTTCGCAACAGTTAGTTGCCCCCTCGCGCGCCGACATCGACATAGCAATGTTGCTCAGTTCCGAAGTGCGTGGCTACATCCACAATCCGCGCCAGTACTTTGAAAGCAGCGATTCAACAGCGCTCCGCAATCTCGACTTGCTCCTCATGGTGCAGGGATGGCGCGCCGTAGATTTCAGCGCCATGTGCAACCACAGCGAGTTTCAGCCCACACAACCCATTGAGGACAAGTTGGTGCTCAACGGCGTGGCATACAAAGATAACGACCGCCGCGAACCGCTTTCGGGCATTGCGCTCAATCTCGTGATGTACAACAAAGCGGGCGACGTGCGACGAGCTACATGTACGACCGACGAAGAGGGCCGCTTTGCCTTTGCATCGAGCGCCGACTACGAAGGCGAATGGCTGGCGCAGGTCACTACGAAAAATGCCGAGCAAAAACGAGTGTGGAGCCGCGTGGCTTTCGACCGTTGGTTCAGCCCCGAGGTCCGCAGCTTGCAACCCGAGGAATTCATCATTGCTCCCCCCATGCCTTTCGACTCGTTAGTGGCACACACCCCCGTAACCGTTAATCCCGACGTCGTAGATTGGAGCGCCTTGAACACCGAAGATTCCTACGTATTGGGCGAAGCTGAAGTTACAGGCGAACGTAAGAAGAAATACAAGCCACTTAACGGCAGCCGCTTCAACTGGAACGGTGGCGAAAAGCGAGGCAGGCGATTTGCCGACCAGGCTATCGACATCGAACGCGAATTGGAAAAGTGGCGCGATGCGGGCTACGACGGACGTGTGTCGGTGATAGAATTAATCAGCGTTGTGATAGGCTTGAATAAAATGGACGTAGTAGCGCAGTTCGACGACAGTGCATTCGAAGTAGAGGTGAGCGATGAAAATCCCTTTGCCGAACAAACGGAGACCGTTGAAGCCCCCGCAAGCGAAAGATTGATGGGTGAAACAGAATTGAACGACGCTTCGCAAACAGCCACTGTTAACGGAGAAAACTGGCACATAGAGTATGCTTCGGGGCGTGGCAGCGCTGAATTTGCCGAGGATTTTAAGTCGGCATACTTGGTGAGAAACTATAATGGCATGGCCCAATTGATTGGCGCGCAGGCATTAGAGGAAGCCGCAAATAGCCACGAACCTATCGACGCCGTCCTCATGCTTCACGAAAACAAAGATGCGATACGCCTGCGCAAGGGAATCACATTCCGCAAGGTTTGGGGATTCGAACCCCACGCTAAGTTCTTCTCGCCCAACTATAATATGCAGGACCTCCCCGAGAAAGGCGACATGCGCCGCACACTTTTGTGGGTGCCCAAACTCTTGACGAACGATGTCGGCGAAGCCTCGCTCATGCTTTTCAACAATTCGTCGCATGGCTCCGTTCCTGTGATTTCAGTGCAGGGAATGACGAGCGACGGCCGCTTCTTCAGTTACTAAAGCAGATTTATTTTAAAATTCCATATTCTTGATTAAAGAACAATCTAATTTTTTCAACGATTAATATGTATAAATTAAAATATTTATTGTGTTTCATTACAGCGATGAGCCTTGCGTGCAGCAAGATGTCTGCGCAACAGCGCGTAATCGACGCCGTAGATAGCGTGGCGGTTGTGGCAGCTACAGTATTCAGCGATGCCGGCAAATTGATAGGCTTGACAAACGAGCAAGGCGAGCTGCCCATGACGAAGAAAAGCGACTTCCCCCTCACCATCAGATGTATTGGCTACGAAGCCACCGAGGTTGCTACGCCTCAGATGGCTACGATTTTCCTCACTCCGCAGTGCTTTGAACTGGGCGAAGCCATCATTACGCCTGCCGAACCCGAAGTATTGCAGCTTACGTGCTATGCGCGCAGTTTCGAGACGATATTTTCGGACACATTCCAGTTGGAAAACAAATATTCCGAACACATGGTGAACGTCTTTGTCCCCGTAGCCACAGGCAAGCGTGCAAAGAAAGCCAAGAAAGCTGCCGATGGACGCCCCCGCATCATCGCAGAGCGAACCTGGACGATACGCAACGTTAACGGGTGCGACACGCTGATTAAGAACGAGCCCAATGAACCCATCTCAATGATATTGGAACAACTTAGCCAAGAAACAGACACCATTCCTCAAAGACTGCTCAAGAGCACCAAGGAACAGGCCACGCATAGCGTTAAGGGAAAAACAGGACCTAAGACTGTGTATAGCAAGACGGACGACAATCTTACCGTTGCCCACTATCCCTTGGCTGAAACAAAGAAAGGCGTCATTTCATTGCCAAAAGCCATTACTTTTATTTTAGGATTTGATATTGACATCACGCAATTTTACATTACGCGCTCCTACAACATGAACTCAACGCAGGCTCCTACGATTAAGGACCTCGTAAGTTTTGCTACAGCAATCGATGCTACAATTTCGGGCAGACTCATTCGCTTTGCGTACGACCGCAAAGAAGTTAAGATGTCGTTACACACGGAGTTCTACGTAGTTAAAACCGAATACATCTCAGCCGAAACTGCGAAGGATAGAGCGAATCTCCGACTGGCTGCTCCAAAATTCGAAATTCCCGCCTCTGCACCAAAGTTGGACGCAGCTACGCTGGAACTTATTAGGAAGGTTGACGGCAAGTGAGGAGTTTTTTTGGATAAAGACATGTAATTGAGGGGTGTGCAGTTGATTATTCGCACACCCACTTTTTTACAAAGTTGCATCGTAATGTACCTACAGCTACGTTAATTGTTAGTATAGATTTGAATCATGTACTTTGTCCGCCCCACCTTCATGCTCCATCTTAACACCTTGCATATTACAAAATTCTGGCGCATTCACTAATATCCTAAAGCCTATATATGAATTTCCTCAATAATCGGTAAGCAAAATTTCGCCCTCAATATTAATAATAAATCACATTTTTCTATAACTATGATGTATAGATTCAGATATTTATTGTGTTTCATCATTGCAGCGAGCCTTGCGTGCAGCAAGATGTCTGCCCAACAGCGCGTAATCAACGCCGTTGATAGCGTGGCGGTTGTGGCTGCCACGGTGTTCGGCGACGGCGGTAAATTAATTGGCTTGACAAACGAGCAAGGCGAGTTGCCCGCAGCGCTGGAAAGCGATTACCCCCTCACCATCAGATGTATTGGCTACGAGGCGACTGAGGTAGCTACGCCCCAGACTGCAACAATTTTCCTTACCCCGCAATGTTTTGAACTGGGCGAAGCCATCATCACGCCCGCCGAGCCCGAAGTATTGCAGCTCACGTGCTATGCTCGAAATTATGAGAAAACACTGTCGGACACATCGCTGCTGAAAAACAAGTATGCCGAATACATGGTGAATTTCTTCATTCCCGTAGCCACGGGCAAGAATGCCAAGAAAGCTAAGAAGGCTGCCGACGGCAAACCCCACATCATCGCTACAAGAAGCTGGACGATACGCCGCGAAGAAGGGCGCGATACGCTGTTGAAGAACGAATCCGAAATTTCTATCTCTATGCTCTTTGGAAATCTCAGCGAAGGAAAATCCCCCATTCCTCAGGCGCTGCTCGAAAGCACTGACGAACAAGCTACGTACAGCGTCGAGGGCAAAACGGGACCAAAAACCGTGTACAGCAAGACGGGCAACCAGCTGACTATCGCCCACAATCCGCTGGCCGAAACAAAGAACGGCACCTTTTCAATGCCTAAAGCGCTGTCCTTCATTTTGGGCCTCGACCTCAACATCACACAATTCTACACAACACGCTCCTACAACATCAGCACAACGGAAGCACCTGCGATAAAGGACCTCGTAAGTTTTGCAATGGCGTTCGACATTACGACTTCGGGCAAGCGCATTCGCAAGACGTTTGGGCTCGACAAAGTTAAGATGTCCTTGCTCACAGAGTTCTACGTTGTCAAAGCCGAATACATCTCAGCCGAAGCGGCGAAGGACAGAGCCAAGCTCCGCTTAGCTGCGCCAACATTCGAAATCCCCGCCTCTGCGCCAAAGTTGGACGCAGCTACGCTCAAACTCATCGAAACTGTGGACAAATAAACCTGCGCCCCGAATACATACATACGAACAGTGCCTTGACTCGTTTGGTCAAGGCACTACTTGTTTCAGCCAAGGCGTTATTTGTTTCAATCAAGCCGCTACTCAATATATATAATACGCGCGAAAGGCTTGAGGTACGAAGTTTAAAGCAGGCTTACTCTGCAAGTTGCTTTGAGATAGTATTGAGCAGGTCTGTAGCCTCGTGCATCATGTCGTTCCAGGGCAGCGTAGTGTCGGTGAGTTTGAGTCCTGCCATCTCCTGAAGAGCGGCTTCGAGCGGCAGAAGCGCTTCGGGCTTGTGGGCATATTTTCGGCGCAAAATCTTAATTTTCTCAAATGCCTCGACACCATCGACAAGGCGCTCGAAGCGCATTGACGAACGGCCGTAAGAATAAACTTGGTACGTGTCGCCCGAAGCAAACGAGCGGAAGCGTGAGTCATACTCAGGGCGATGGGGCCAGGAGTTGTATGCCCAGCGTAATTGGCCGTCGTAATCTTTAGAGATAGCGTGCCAACTGAGCAGTTCCGACTCCCAAGGCTGCGAATAAGTGAAACTATTTGGGAAGTACGTGCTACAGCAAACGTAGAACGTCGTAGTATAACCCTTGGCACGTCGCTCATTGATTTCCTCCTGTGTGAGGTGAAGCTGACGCTGTGCGACGCAACAATCTCTCACGTTGGGAATGCGACGATAAGAAGCGTGATTGTCGGCCATAGCAAAGCCCAACTCGGGCGCATACTTGTTTATCAAGCCCACAACTACCTCCATGTCCTTGGGCGAACGTTCGTCGGTGGCGATATTGGTGATTTTGTCCCACCCTCTTTGCTTGAGGTGCTGCATAAAGTCCTTCAAAAAGGCGCTCCACATGTCTTCGTAGTCCTTACTACCGGGACTTATGCTTCTGTTCTTGAAGGAATTATCTCGTTCCTCGTACCAATTCAGACGGTTGTTCCAGGGCAACATCGAATAGCAGTTGATTTGCTTCGTGATGCCGATGCTCATCATTGTTTCGACGTAGCGGTCGAAAACGGTGTAGTCGAAAGCCCACGTTCCGTCCTTCTTACGCGTCCAGATAATCATGTCCTCGTAGTCGTCGAACGTCTGAAATCCCCATGGGTCGCGGTTCAGCGTGGTGGTAATCACCTTCTGCCCGGCTCGCGCAAGGGGCAGCATCTGTTGCTTGATGGCCTCGAAATGTTCGTCGCTCCAAAGGTCGAGGTTCTGCATACGCGCCACGGCAGCAGGGTGTTGCCACAGGTCGAGGTGGTAGGTCCATTCCGTGAAGTGGGGCAAAGTTTGGTCGATGACCTCAAGCTGAAGCGGCAATGTAAACTTACCAGCACCCTTCGCCTTGATTACAACTTCGGACGTGTAGATACCCGGTTGCGCATCGTGCGGAATTTGGATGCTGACCCACACAGGGCGCACACTCTTAGGCTCGATATCGAAGACTTTGAGCGAATCGAGCATGTCGGGCACGAGGATTACGTCGTGCTTGGGTCCGCGCTCGCATCGGCAGTCGAGTCCGCCACGGTCAGCCAGCGTGTAGCGAACGAAGTGCGCCGTAGCAATGTCGCTGCTCATCTTAGCGCCAGGGGCAGCAAAGTCCTTCACCTCGCACACAACGCTGTTAGCGCCTTTGCCCGTCCAGATAAGCAGCTGAGCCGCAACACGTTCGCCCTTCCAGCCTGTAAGCGTCTGTACCTGCGTAGCAGAGCGCACGGGCACTTCGCTACGCGAGTAGAGCGAGTCGGCCGACACCCATTGTGCCTCGATTTTTCCAACTTGCTTCCAGGCTTCAACGCTGCGCTGCGTCATGGGCACAGGGTCCTTGGCTTCCTGATAAGTCAACTCGCGCTGCGCTGCTACAGGCACTGCGACACACGCTACGAGGAGCGCCATGATTGATTTCGATATGTTCATAATGATTGCAATAATAAATATGTAAGTGGAATGGTTTGAGTCATTTCAATTTTCGGAAAACCTGCGCACGCAGAGCCTTGACTTCGGCGCAAGTTGCTCAGTGCAAATCACTTGATGCTGTTAAGGAGGCCGAGTTTACCGTCAGCTATGAGCTTGAGAATCAGCTCGCCAAACAAGCCGTTCTGCCATGCAAACCACGAGCGCGTATAGTGTTCGGGATTGTTCACATCGAACGACTCGTGCATGAAACCTGTGCCCGCATCAGTACGCATCAACATTTCCACACATGCCTTAATCTCGGCATCATCCTTGCTCGTAAAGGCTTTCATCATGATGCTCATGGGCCAAGCCATGTCGTAGCCAACGTGAGGTCCGCCAATGCCCTCGCCCTTGCTGCCTTTGAAGAAGTAAGGATTGTGCTGGCTCCACACGAAGCGGCGCGTGTTCTGATAAACTGCGTCGTCGAGGTTCACATCGCCGAGATAAGGCATCGCAAGCAGGCTGGGCACGTTGGCATCGTCCATGAGCATGTGATTGCCAAAGCCATCGACCTCGTAAGCGTAGATTTTGCCATAGACAGGGTGGTTGTAGATGGCATACTGCTTGAGCGCCGCCTCGACTTCGTTGGCAAGGTCAGTGCAATGCGCAGCTAAGTCTGCACGCTTGTTGACCTCAGTGAGCACCTCAGCAGCCTTGCGCAGCGAAGTAACGGCAAAGAAGTTTGAGGGCACGAGGAACTGAAACGTCGTGGCATCGTCGGAAGGACGGAATGAGGAGGCGATGAGCCCAACGGGGTTGACGGGGCTGCCATTGCCGCCGTTGCTCAGCGTGTCGAACGTGCGATCCGTGACGCGGAGAAACTTATAGGGCCCCACCCCGTTTTTGCGCTGCTGCTCCACAAAGGTTTTCAGCGTAAGCTCAATGGCTGCCAGCCATTCGCCAGCAAAGATGGAAGTGTCGCCCGTTGTTTTCCAGTATTC
>JAEIGA010015339.1_pt1 | contig 11671 bp, 16 predicted proteins | sample 9270691 | NCBI WGS metagenome assembly JAEIGA01 (sample SAMN17057246, study PRJNA624740) | gut metagenome | biome: biome; isolation source: fecal sample | host: Bos grunniens | place: China: Xizang | collected 2019
ATCAAAGCCATCTGGCAAGTCAGAAATATTTAGCGGGAGTCCCAGGGCCGCAGCACAAGCCGCTGCAAACATTTCAATGGTATAAGGTGCTCTAATATCAAGATCAGAGACTTTAATTGCGGCAGCGTCATATAATCTATCATAAGCCACTAATGTTAATTCATTAGTAATTTCATCTCGGCTCATCTCTGTTATATAGAAAAGCGGATTAGTGTAAGTGTAATAGCATTGAGTGCCCATTACGGCCTCTAATGTGCTAGTAGGGTTTACATTAATGCTACGCTCACGATCTATCAACTTTACTGTTAGCTTTTGGCATATGCCATAGCCGAAAAACTTTGTTTCCTCACCAGTGCGCTCAATAGTAAAGCTCTTGAGCTTATCAGTAGAGTTAAAAGTTTCAATGAGAGTAGAGCCCTCATAGAGCTCTACCCTACCTTTTATGCGTCTAACTGGGGAGTTGATACAATCATTAAATACTTGGTTTTCTAAAATCATATTTTATCCCCCTTAATTACAACTCAATAAAGTTTAAATTCATTGGCTTAAATACAACCATCTTATCTTGAATTGTATAATATTCTGGCTCTGGTGTTCCTATGTAAGCACTGATTGTCATGAGTGCGCCAGTCTCAGGATTGCGGAAATCAACATTGACTACAAAATCTTTAAGAGCGTTTAATAGCCCACTCATCTCAGTGCTAGTCATATGGCGGAAAGTTACATATACTTTTCGTTTGGTGTTAACAATGTCAATAACTGTGTCGCCATTTGCGTTACGGCCACTATTATCACTAACCAATGTCTCATATCCAACTTTCAAGCCAGACACTAATCCAGAGAAATCTGTATTATTAATTCTGAAATACATAACTTATCCCCCCTTATGCCATAGCTAATTGAATTTTACCAGTTTGCTTAGTAATACCATTGATTGAACGGATATTAGCCCAACCAAGCTCAGTATCATCAAGCATTAAGACAACCTTTGTGGGGTTGTTATTTTTCTCAGCAATTTTTTCTGCTAGCTTGTCCATCCACTCTGTATGAGTGTCCAAAGGCAAGATTGCCTCTTTACCACGCTCACCCGCAATAATATGGGTAGCTGCGGTAACAATACCACCAGTAGCCATCTTGGGTATCTGCGGGGCACTAACCTCACTCAAATTAAAGCCGAACTGCTTACCGCCAATACCAGGAACCCAATCTGGGACTGTAAAGCTCAGCTTGTTAACTGCGCGAACAATCGTATTGATTGCAGTAGCAAAGCCGCGCAGCAATCCATTCAAGCCACCGATAACAGCGTTAACAGGCGTCCTAATCAAGTTGTATAGGCTATCCCAAATGCCCTTAAAGATATTCTTAACGCCCTCCCAGGCTTTCTTCCAATCACCTGTGAAAACACCTGTAATAAACTGGACAATACCCTTAATAGTGGTAATAATTCCACTTACTACATTAACAATATTTTTAATGGCCTCGCCAACGCGCTGAACCACATTATTAACAACTTTGACAATAATTGGATAGATGTTGTTAGCAATCCAATTCACGATAGGCTGAATAAATTCATTGTATAAGTCCAATAGACAACTACCAATCTCTAGTGCGGCATCCATAAAGTGTTCCACTAAAGGTTGTAGGCTATTGGTCCAAACATCATCAAATACCTCTTTAATCTTGTTCCATACGGGTAAAATTATACCGCTATATAGATCATTAAAGGTCTTGCGGATATTTTCATAGAACTTGCTTAACTTATCTAAGAAGCCCTTTCCATGAGTCTCCCAGGCTTGACCGATTGCGCTAAATGTGCCATCGGTTACTAAAGCAATACTCTCTAAAGCGGGCTTGATAATATTCTCTGATACATCGTTGAACAGACCGCCCAACCACTCAAAGGACTTACCCGCCTCCTGGATCTGGAAGGACCAAACATCACCGAACAGTGGTGCTAAATTTGTGCTAAATGAGTTAACAATATTGGGAATAAATGTTCCTAGAACATAACTTCCTACAGTAGTAAACCCATCTAAAATGCTCTGAAATCCATTGCCAAAGTCTTCTTTAGAAGCATTAAATGCCTCACCTACTTGTGCAAATGCATTTTTCCAAGCATCAAAAGTTGGAGTAAATAATTGACCCCATGCAGTAACTTTCTGCTTAATCTTTTCAAACACATCATTAATCTTTTGGCCAAGAGCCTCAACATCAGCACCAGTGCTATTTAGACTATCAGAAAGTCCAGTATCTAGTGTAAAGCCACCGCCTCCACCGATACCACCACTGCCTAGACCCGCATCTGCTCCACCTGCACCAGAGCTTGCGGATTGATTGGAACTCATAACATTAAGCTCATCAAATCCCGCAGTGGTTCTCTTTAGTTTTTCTGCGGCCTTAGTCGCAGAGTCCAAATTACCAGTAAGTTCACCCGCACCGCTTGCGGCATTTGATACACCGCCCGCAACTGCGCCCATGCCTGTGGCAATTTGGCTACTTGCATCGGCTGCTTTTGAGCTACCACCCAAAACGCCAATTAAACTCATTACCCATGATACCGCTTTTGATATCGCATCAATCATTACTGTAAGTGCTTTACTTACCCATGCGATTGCGGGGCCAAGAGCAGTAAGCAACACATTAGATAGATTAATTAGTGAAGTTAATAAAGGTGTTACGGTTTTTCCTAACTTACCTGTGGTTGCATCAAGTCTAGCCTGAGCCTCATTTTGAGCAATGATATCAGCATTGTTTTTCTCGTAGATTGCGGCAGCATCACTATAAAGCCCGTTAAGGGTATTTCTAATTAGTGCCTCGCGCTCTGCGGTAGTATTACAAGCCGCTAAACTTGCATTGAAAGCATCCTCATTAACCCCTGCCCAGTTAAGAGCATCGGCCAATGTGCCTGTGACAGTACCAACTCTAGCCGTCTCGTTGGCTGCCTCAGTTAAGCCCTCAATAGGTAAGCTCTCGCCAAAAGTAGCATACACACCCTGTAAGGCGGTAGTCCATTCGGCTAACTCTTGTTCCTCAGTAGTTAGTTTAGCTAAGTGTGCGGCTGCCTCACTAGCCTTACCGCTATCACCTAAAAATCTATATAAATTATTATAACTTTCCGCAGCCTGTTCACTAGTGCTACCCGCAGATAAGAATGCTGCATTTAGTCTAGCTTGTTCCTCTCGGTATTGCTTGGTTTTATTGCCAAGAGTCACCAAAGCGGTAGTTACTGCGGTAATTGCGGTAACGGCTACACCTGCGGCAACACCAATGCCTTTAAGTGCAACACCAAGGCCGCCCGCAGACTTACTACCCTCAGTTTTCATACCGCCAAGTTCTTTTCTAACTTTTTGTATGTTCTTTTGGGCGGTATCAGTCACCGCAGAAATTATAATTTTTAGCTCTTCATTCACTTACATTTGCCACCTCCCGTTTATTAAATCTATCATTAAAGGATTTCGCAAATTGTTTGAACCTTAGAGCCGATAATTCAGTCTTAGCATCTATTTTTTGCTCCTGGACCTCTTCAACCTTATCCTCAAACAAATGGCTATAAACCTCTGTTAAAGGCGGGACAGTCGCATTAGTGAAATAGCTAGCTACATTAGTGCCTATCAATGCTGCCATTATGTAGTTGTATGCGGCTTGCTCTTGGGCTACACGCTTACTTCTACGCTGCCAACTTAATACGGCTCTTTCTACCTCGGCTAGTGTCATTTCCCAATACTCAGCCTCTTTGATTTCACAGTCTAAAGCAACTTCAAGATACTTATAGATTAATTCCTCATAAGTTTGGGGCGGGGCTTCACTGTCCCCGCTCGTTAGTTTTTTTCCTCGTTTACCTCTTTAGGGATTAAGCCACTCTCTTTATAAATATCAAGAATGACATAGATGAACTCATCTACAGTGTGGCCATCATCTAAATAAGCATCAAAAATATCATAGGCATCATTCACAGAAATGCCATGCTGATACTGCTGTAAGGAAGCGTGTAGAACTGCAACCATAGTGGTTACTGCGGGCATCTTTTCGCCAGATGCATCAAAAATATGTAGAGGGTTGCAACCTAATACTTTTTCCAATGCCACAGTATTACGAGTATTCAATCTTAACTTGTAAGACTTATTACCAGCTTCAAACTCAATATAATTCATAATTAATACCTCTCATTTTATTTTGTAGGATGAGGGTGAGAGGTTTTACCCTCACCCTACCCCCAATTGGGTTGGATTAGGCCCAAGCCATTTCGCTATTGGGCTTAATAGATAAAGTGTAAGTCAGAACAGCATTAACACCAACTGCATCCAACTTTACGGCACAGGTGCCGCCAAAAGTGCAAATAGCACCATCAGGCAGTTCAACCTTCCAGGTCTGAGAGCCAGTGGTCTCAGCCAGTTCTGCAAACTGAGTCTTTTCATACAGGAACTTGAAAGCCAGGCTATCGCCATAGTTTAACAATCCGTCAGTATACATATGAGCAGCGTCAGCCAGAGTAGTAATCTCAATAGCCTCACTATCGCCACCCAGATCAGGAATTTCCATTAAGTTAGTCAGAGCCTTGTCGCCCATAGACAGAGTAATACCTTTAGAAATTAAAGCCATAATATTTACCTCCATTAATATTCTTCAAGACCAATGGCCTCGTAAGTTAATATTTTTTGTATCATTGTGCTATTGTTATCGTACAGTTCGCCACTTGAAATGCGTGTAAAGCCAAGAGGTCGCAAAATAACATCAATAGCCAATGCGTATTTTTGTAGTTCGCTAATATCGTGGCCCCATACTTTAACCTGGTAGCGCACTCGGCTATAGCCTAATGTGTCGCCACTGGTTTCTACATAGTTATTTAACTCCATGTAGCTAATGCAAGGGGTTTTCGTATTGCTTGTTAGCACCATCTCATAGTGAGTAGGTAGGACTTTATTTAAGGTGCTAACTAGATTGCTATGGTAGTCAATCATTCAAGTAAGCCCTCCTTTAATACTCGTTTAATTTGCTCTCTATTTTCGTCAAGAGCGGGACGCATATAGGGTTGCGGGTGCATACCGCTAGTGCTATGCCATTCACCCTTTTCATCTTGATAATGCCAAGGGACATCTTGGCGGCCGCCCTCTTCCGCAAATAAGCCCGTTCCATATTCAACATAGGGGGCATATTCAAGCGGTGTAAAGACAATGCCTTTAACTACACCGCCCTCATCAACTACTTTGCTAGTAATTGAGCGTCTTAACTCACCTGTGCCTTTTGGAGCCTTGCGCTTAGCTGCGGCCTCTAATAGAGCACACGCCTTGCCCATATTTTCTTTTAGCTTCTCAACATCTATGCTATCTAGTTTTTCTAAGATTTCATCCAGGCCTTCAAATTTAATCTCTTTCATCTTTCGGCCATAAATACCTGACGCATTCTACCTCTTGGTTGAACATATAAAACTTTCAGTAATTTCTCACCATATTCAATTAAATATGTATCATCCAAAAGGGCATTAGTCAGGCCTAAATAAGTTGCACCGCTATAGTTAATGTTGTCCTGGATATATTGAGAAGTAGTGTAAATAGCCATTTTAACTTGACCTACTGGCTCTGCGTCCTTTCCTGGCATTTGCGGTTGGCCATAGCCATTGTCTTCGCCAAGAGTAAAGTAGTTGTAAGTCCGCATATCAGCATTAATCATAGGAGCTTCACCTTGCGCTTTCTATTTAACACAAGCATAATATCTGCGGGATAGCCGTCAGCATAACTTTCAGACACACCGCTATAAGACTGGCTAGCCAAGCCCTCAGTATTCAGTCTATTGAGTTTAATAACCGCAATTCTTTCAGCAATCATCTCTAACTCATAATCAACTTCTCTGCGGCAGTAGGCCTCAACCTCTGCCAAGGCTTGTTTTAGACATAGCCCAATCTGGGCGTCTGAAAAATTACTTGCGGCCTCGCCTAAAAGTAATCTAATTTCATCAATCATTTGACAGCCTCCTAGTTAGGATTGGGGTAGTAATGAGCTACCCCATATTAATCTTTTAATTATTCCTTAGTCAGCTTAATGGACTTGGACTCATCAACCAGAGCCATCAGGCCATGACGCTCGTAAACAACAGTGTTGTCCTTGGTCTCAATGTCGCGGTCCTGCTCAACAGAGCCAGCCTTCTTAACAAAGAACTTAACAGCGTCCTTGGTAGTGATATAAACAGTGCCCTCAGGAACCAGAGCAGAGCTCACGCAAGGCAGACCACAGATATCACCGAACTGGCCGGTATAAAGGATTTCACCCTGACGAGAAGCCTTGTAGTCAGCGTCCTTACGGATAGCGGCCTTGGAGTCCAGACCCATAACGATGAACATACCATTCTCAACCTCACGGCCGATCTTAGCCAGAGCATCAACAACAACATCGTAAGAGAACTCGGTGAAGGTATCAGAGTTGCTAATCTTAGCCAACTCAGCAAAATACTCTTCACGGATTTCGTTAGCCATCTCTTCGGCAGCACCAGTAGTCATAACATCCAGGACATAAGGATCAACCATGATATCCATATCGTTGTAGCCGAAAGTCTGCTGATAACGCTCAACAACATACTCGGTAGGAACCAGAGAAACGCTACCACGGACAGAGTTCTTAGCACCCTTAGCCAGTTTTTCAACAGTGCCAGAGTAGGTGTACTTATTGATAACCTTCTTCAGACCTGCTTCCAGAGCCAGGGAGTTATCAACGGTGTAAAGAGCATTGACATTGACATTGGTATTAACCAGGTCAGTCATCTTGTTCTCTAATACAAAATTTTCATATAAAGCAATAGACATAATTTTGCCCTCCATTAATTAGTTAGTTTTTTATAAAGTTCAGGGTTCTCTCTATACAGAGTCATTTGCTGTGATAGTGTCATACCCTTAAATGCTTCTTTAGTAATTTCAGTGCCAGTAGCCATACCATTACCCTTAGGTGTGCTACCTGCTAGACGCTTCTCAACCTCAGCCTTAACTGCGGCCTTGAATAGCTTATCTAGCTTATCAATATTAGCCTGAGAAGCCTCAATATCATCATTAATAGCAACAATGTCCGCAAACTCAGCAGATAAGCCACGAGAGCTCAACACGCTCTTTAACTCACTACGATTACGCTCTATCTGGAACTGAGCCAACTGCTCTTCCAGTTCAGCAATTCTATTATCCTTTTCAGCCTTGGCTCTTTCGTCGCCATCTAACTTTGAAAGCGATAGTTGCTTTTCATATTTTTTTTGCTGTGTTTTTAGAGCCTGACTAACGCGCTTGTCAGTCTCACTTTGTAGCAGTGCCAATACCTCATCCTGGGTATAGGTCTTAATCTCTTGCTCCTGGACTTCGCCAGTCTCAACACTAGTGTTAATATTTTCGTTCATAATTTTTTACCTCCAAGAGTTCAGGATGTTATGTAAACCTGCCCTCCAAAAAATATTTAGTTGTTCTTTAACGACTGCCCCTATAAAAAGTCAAATCTCTGTTTCTACTACTGGAACGATACAACACTTACAATTAGGATGGAATGGCGGGGCGTTCTTACCTGCCACCATTTCTGTGTAGCGGAAACGCTTGCCGTCTAACTTATGGCAATCTACCCCGTGGTTGCCGCAAGTATCATCGTTATTACCTAAAATCTCATAGAATGTTAGGCCATAATCTTCATATCGTCTTTTAGCTGCCTGAGTCTGGATATGAGCCATTTCAGTTCTGACCAATGTATCAGCCCTGGATAAGCTCACTCCAAATCGTTCCATTAGTTGCTTCTTTAATTGTGAGGGGCTTCTTCCCGCAACTACGCAGTCAATTAAACCCTCATTCAATTCCATTTGTAATTTGCCTACATTGTCCCAAATACGCTCACTCCAACTCTTGCCGTCCGCACACCAAATCTGGTTTAACATCTCTCGTGCGGTCTCTACATCAAGCGTTGAATAAGCCGCATCACTCTCCATAGCAAATGAGTAATAAATATCAAAGAAGTGCTCTTCAAAATGCTTACTCATTAATACTGCTTCCCTTTCTCCAAGAGCTCTAAGTTCGGCTCGTAATTGTTCTTGGGCTTTCCAATACTTATCTAATTTATATAAGTCTGCGGGCGTAGGCTCCCTACCCTCTTCTATACTTAAAAGAAGTTTATTATAGGTTTGTTCAAAATCGTCCAAGACTTTTTCCATTGTGGTTTTATAATATTTCCGCAATTGCTCTCGGACTTTACGCTCACTCTTTTTAGTTAATGCCTCTTGGGTCTTGATCAGTCTGTTCTGCCAATAACTCATTCAGCATCATCTTCTTCCTCAGTTCCAAAAGCACCAAAGCCGTATAGTTCCATACTTGCGGCCCGCTGCTCTTGAACTGCTTCAAGTTCCGCATTAACATCACTTACAAAATCCAATTGACTCAGTAAAGTGGCATCAGATACAGTACCCTTTAAGGAATTAATCAGATTTACAGTTGCGGTCATATCCTCAGGAATATTGCGCTTGAAGTTAATCTCAATATCTCTAAATACCTCAACGCCAAGTTTCAGTGAAGCAATACCACTGATAACCTCAATGCGTCTCTGTAAGGCTTTCTTCATCTCAGCCTCAATCTTACCTGCTCTGGTTTCCATACCAGTTAAGCGATATCTAATGGCAATTCCAGAAGACACACCACCTACAAAGGACTCACTGCTGAAATCAGGACATTGAGCGATGCGGTAAATGCTTTCGTGAATGCGCTTTAAGATATTCTCAACCTGAGCATCATTTGCGGCCTTAGTTAGCCAACTTGCCTTAGCACCCTCTGGCAACTGAATAATGCGGTTCTGGCGCATAGTTGCGGCCTCATCCGCGTCTAATTCAGCACCTTCAAGCACTAAATAGGCATCACAAAAAGCAGCATAATCATCAATCTCTGCGGAAAGCAGTTCATTAACACTATCCTGTAAAGACATAACACAATCAAAAATGGATTTTTCATCAGGTAGATAGAAGATGTTCGCGGGGCACTGTGAGAAGAAGTGAGGCTCTTCACCAATTAGGGTTAATTGGCCGTTCATACCTCTCATAGTGTAGTGTTGTATAATCTTATCGCTATACACATCTACATTGTAGATATCGTTATCATCCCAGGAATTAACCTTGTAAATGCGGACAAAATAGATGAGGTCCGCACTCAAAGTATCATCATAGATACCAAAGCATTGAGTAGGATTGATATTTCTAAATCTTGTTTGACTATTGGAGTCAATATACATTAACTCTGCGGACACGCCATAAATCAGTGCGTCCATCAATAAGTTAGCATCTTGTGCGTTATGATCGTTATAGCGCAGTACATCCATAATTGTTTCAATATCATTTTCACTCTTGTAAGAGATGTGCCCTGGTGTAGCCAGATATCCACAATAACTATCCACAATGTTCTTACAATAGTTGATAACTGATTTATTACAAGGCTTGGATGGGTCGCTATAAGACTTGCGTAAAATGGCTTGAATGCCATCATAATAATTTTTATATTTGGTGAGCTTTGGCTCTACATTAGTATTAAAATATTCAATCATCTTATATAGTAATGCGGGCGTTAGCTCGGTATCTTTATTCAGATAAAACATTTTCTGTTATACCTCCCTTACCAATTGTAATGGATTGTGGCATTTGTAGCACCCCAAGGGGCATTAGCAACTGTGCCATTACTCCACGGCACATAAATATCAGTTAGATTAGGACAATCACTAAATGTAGTAGCATCAATTTCATATGGAGTTCCTTGGAAGTAAACATCTCTTAAATTAGGACAGCCCGCAAATGATTGACCATTATCAGAGTCATCACCAATGTATTGAACACTCGCGGGGATAATTATGCTGTCCATACCACATTTACCAAAAGCATAGTAGCCAATATGAGTTAGAGTATCTGGTAAGTCAATTTCAACTAATTCAGAACATCCTAAGAAGCACTGATCTCCAATAACTTTTAGGTTTAGTGGGAATCTACATCTCCACAAATTACTACAATTCCAGAAGCAAGAACCTAAATAAGAGCCCTCGCCAGAAGTGGATTGTTGCTTACCCAAGATAGTTAAGTTATCACACCAACTTAAATCAACTTGTACCAAGTTTTTATTATGTGCGAAAGCACCATAACCTAAATAAGATAATTGGCTACCCTCTTCTGCGTTCACAAAGCTGAAAGTATTATCACCGCTACCATCAAAATCATTAGCATAAGCGTTATCCGCAATTGTTGTAATATCTGCGGTAATTACTAATTCATCGGCTGAACTAGTGCCACCGCTATCATCACTTACAACTAGTGCTCTAATTGCGGCCGCCATCTCTTTTGGCTTATATGTATCAGATGAGCCGTTCTTTGATCTAATGGCATTAGCAATATTTATTAAATAAGTCTCATTAATAGATACAATAGCCATTAATACTCAACCTCCTCACTAGAAGCAATTGAGCTTCCACCAATAACAGTTAGCTTTCCGTCTTTGATAGTAATTGTCTCTCCATCTACGGGAATAAAGTTGGCATTAATAGGAACATATTCACCGCCAGGGGTATGGCCAAATGCCATATTAATTTCAGAGACTTTATATAGGGCGTATTCACTAACGTAAGTTGGTTTAAATCTCCAAAAATACACATCTCTGGTGCTGTGATAATATCTACAAGCCTTAAAACCACTTATATATCTTGCGTCCATATTTATCATTATCATAGGTGGCCCATAACTTGTATCTTCATAGAAAGTAGTATGTGCCTCTGGGTCTACTTGGCCCGTAAATGTGTCAATATTTCCGTCTATATATTTAATCTGGAAAGACAAAACTGTTCCTACTGGAAGTTGTTCATTCACTTCTTTTATTGTGGCAACATCCTCTGTTTTAGCGCCTGTTTGCACTAGGGAAAGATTAGGAAACTCCTGGTAAGCCAGTCCCGTTTGATAGCCACCAATAACAGTAGAGATAACACCATTAGAGTCTGTTTTAATAGTCTTATTATCAATGTTAGTACCATGGTTATCTACATAGTCTTTTGTTGCATAATTACTCAAATCAATACTTCCACCAGTAGCCACATTAGTAATCTGTATATCAACATACTCTTCTGTCGCATAACCATCTAAATCAGGTTCCGCACTGGCAACCGCATTATCTACATATACTTTTGTAGCATATTCATCAAACTCTACATTTTCTAAAAGATCATTGACATATTGCTCTGTCGCATAACCTTCCATAACAACATTGCCCTCAGCATCATATACGATACCTGGACGCCCCTGAGGTCCGCGGCAACCAGTGTCGCCTTTTAAGTCAACTGAACTGGTGCCACTATCACTTGAAATGGTTAGGACTGTTCCATTCCAAGAGTGAGTGATCTGTCCGCTCATTTAACTACCTCCTGGACTTCAATGTAATTATTGATATCATCATTGACACCGATAAATAAAGTCTTTGCGTATAGATGTGTTTGGATTTCATTGCCATCTTCATCTTTATCAAAGCGGGGCTCTTTCCAATCAAATACCATACCTTCATCGGCATCATATCTAACTAAATTAAAATTAATTGATTTCATATTTCTACCTCCTATTACACGAAACTAACAGTCCAACCTTTTGCGGCTGCCACTGCGATTTCCTCTTCTGTGAGGGTATTAATTGCTCCACCATCTGTTAAACTACC
>JAEIGA010015340.1_pt1 | contig 11671 bp, 16 predicted proteins | sample 9270691 | NCBI WGS metagenome assembly JAEIGA01 (sample SAMN17057246, study PRJNA624740) | gut metagenome | biome: biome; isolation source: fecal sample | host: Bos grunniens | place: China: Xizang | collected 2019
CCGTTCGGGATAGTGGTACGGGAGGAACCGATAGACCCGGCGAACATGCCCGACGTGATGGTTACGACCTTCTACCTCGTCGTAACGGGTGACGTGACGATTAAAAACGGCGACCAGGCGTTGAAGTTCACGCACGCCATGTTTTCAGCGTTAAAGGAGGTTTCACGCCTGAATAAATCGAATTGTGTGATCGCACGACCGAAAAAGAAGTTTGGCTTTGACTAAATCGAACACGTGAGAGCGCGGCGCACCGACAGCCACGGGCGCAAGCGTTGAGGATTGGGGAGGGCAACGGGACAGCACCCGACAGCGACCGACCGAGGCAACGGCGGCGCGGGGTGCTGTTGCCGTTTCTGGGCGTGCTGTGCGCTGATTTTCAATGCCGCCCGCGCCCGCCTGGTGCCTGCTATGGCGAACAAGCACCGGGCGAGTTGTCAACCGTGCGGGCTGCCATAAAGAAAGGATGATTAGATCATACGCCCGGAGGCGTTTCTAACGCCGAGGTTTTCTAATCTATTGGAATTTGTTCCGTTTCGGTACACCCCCCCCTGAACTGTAAGAGAGGGAATTATTGCGGGCAGGTGTAGAGTGAGCGGCGACCGATCGCGAAGAATGAACAGCCCCTATCCCCTATCGGCACACGCCGAACCGTCGAAAACGAGCACCATCACAACTCGTACATATTCGGAATGAAACTTTTTTCCATCGCGATCTGCGAGCGTTTGCGGACGTTCCGACAATGAAACTCTACGGTGTTAGTTAATCACCTTCAATGTATAAGCGTATAACCTTGTTTTCGCAGGTTGACTATATGTCAGACAATGTTTATAATGATGGTATGGAAGGGGGTGATTTGATTGCCGAAGAAATACGGATACTACCCGGCAAACAACAAGTACCAGCGGGAGAACCTGCTACGCGTGACTGTTCCGTTCAACCGCAAGCACGAACCCGAGCTAGTGGAGAAGATGGAGGAACAGGAGAACAAGGCGGGCTATCTGAAACGACTTGTAAAGGAGGACATAGAGCGCGACGGCAACGCGCAAGGACAAGAAAGCAAGTAGGGCGGGCAAACCCTGGAAAAGTTAGCACCCGCCCAACACAAAGGAGCCGAAAGGCTCAGACAAGGAGATTTTAACATGAAAGAGAATGTTTTCTCACAACCGCGTATCGAGAGCGGTTACACCCTCGGGACTCACGAAGTTGAGTTGTTCACCGAGACGGGTGCGCAAGTATCGGACATGCTGACGAGCGAGGCGGGCGCGTTCCGCTCGCTGCGTGATCTCATCGAGGAATGGGCGCGCGGCAACGTCGAACCTAGCGAGGGTGATTTCTGGGCGCTTGCTAGCGTTGCCGGAGACGTAGCCGAACTGATGGAGGCAACCGCTCGTTTCGTTGACAAGCAAGCGACCATCAAGTCGCTAACCGACTAACAGCCTGGTTCAAAAGGAAGGGTGAACGCTAGACCCTGGAAAAGTAGAGCGTTCACCCGACACGACCGAGGGGAAAGCCCCTCAGATGGGAGTCATTCTATCATGGCAGACAAGACCGCAACCGGCAACGAAGTGTTCATGGCTTACCACATCGAAGCGATGGGCGATAAGCTTTCCAATTACGCGCAACTCATCTTCACGGTAGCAGAGGCGTTCGAGGCTCATGAGGAAACGGTACGCAACGGCTGGACGCTGCGACCTATCGCGGAGGGCATACAGGACATTGCCGACGATTGCGCCAAAACGCTTTCGATATTCAAAACGAACGACGGCGAGGCGGTGGAGTAATGCTGTTCGCTGAAAACATCACCGCGCTGATCGTGACGGCGCTTTGTATCGTCTTGTTCTTCTTGGGTTACACGCTGCGAAATTTCGTGGACAGCGCACGGGCAGACTGGAACGCTTACACCTATCGGGGCAGGAGGGCGAACAATGGCAGACGCTAACGAGAAGCCCCGCGACGATTTCAAGCGCGTATGCGATTTGGAATACACCATCAACAAGACCCGCGACGCGCTGCGAGTCATCACGCATGGGCTGGAAGATTTGGCAGAGAGCCACGCGGAACTAGACAGGCGCACGCTCACCAAAGAGGACATTTCGACGTTGTACGGCACTATCGCGTTGCTCGATTACGTCTCCGGCGAATGCGACCGCGCATTTTGGGAAGGTGGTCACGAATGAAGGACGGCAAGACACAAGACAGGCTCACGGCGATGTTAGAGGGAGTGGCACGCTACGAGAAGATGACGGGCGGCAAGCGCTCACCGATGGATTACCCGGAGCCTTACCCCTATTGGCTGCGCGGCAAGGTGAACCGCATACGCCGATAGAGGGCAAGCCCAACCGACCGAACACACCCGCCTGGGGCAACCTGGGCGGGTTTCTCTTTGTCTGTGACAGGAACACCCGAAAACCCTACCGATAGGAAGTGGACGCGCATACGGGCTTGTATGAGGCGATATAACGCACGAAAAGCGGTCATGACGTGCTGTAACACCTGGAAAACGGGCGAAACCGTAGATAATGGCTCTTATGTAAAGCTGGACGCGAAAATGGCTGTTGACCTGCTGAGCCACCGATAAGGCAAAAAGCACCGCCAGCGAAACATAGACGAAAATCTGACCCTCCGAGATTATCTAAGCGTGTACCGCTCATATGTGCCGTGACAGGAAACCGCGTTCTAGATCGCGATGGACGGCGATGTATACATTTGTACACACCCGACCTTATTAGCGTCTACCAGTCGGGCGGCAAGTTTAGCCCCTTCTCCACCGCCTAAATTCATAATATAGTAAGTTGTGGAACTTGTCAAGACACTATATATAGTTGTGAAATCTCCATAACGTAGTTATAGGTTTACATAACTAGCATTATCACGAACTACAATTATGAATTAGATGTGTAGGTGTTATGAACCCGCAGGTCACGCGCATGTTTTCGCGCCTATGTAGTGGACAGCGGCAATGTGGAAAACTCCGAGCCGAAAAGAGGTTTTCCACATACACAATATGTTGTGTTGACTTCCACAACTTATGGAGATTATTCCATAATTCAATATTCTCGAAGATTTGACCTACAACTATGGTAATATGTAGTCAGTGGAAAAGGGGCTGAATTCGCGCCCCGACTGGACTACCGAAAAGAGGTCACATCATGGCAGCACCCGAAGGAACGAAGCAAATCACCCTGTTCGTACCAATCGACACGCTGGGGAAGGTAGACGCGGCTGCGCGTGAGACGTACGGCAAGAACAACGCGCGCACGACCTGGATAATCGAGGCGATACGCGAGAAGCTAGACCGCGACGCGCAACTTACCGAGGGCGTGAGCGACGGAGCGAACGCGAACCGCGTTAAAGAGATCGTGAACGCGTACGCTGCGATGAACGAGGCGGGCAAGGAGTGGTTACACCTTACTGCGGTCATCGCACGCGGCGCGGACGATTTCAAAGCGTAGGACAAAGCGACATACACGAAGGAGCAAGGGCAGCACACAAGGCTGCTCTTTCTCTATCGGTAAGGGAGGCGAGCCAATGCCGGAGATAAACCGCGCGTTTTCGCTCGAAACGATAATCGGCATACGACGAAGCGAACGCGACAAGGCGATAACCAAGGCGCTCGAATGCGCACAGATCGCGATGGACACGGGCAGCGAACCACACGCACGCGAGGCGATGAGGCAACGTGGATACATAGCGTTTCTGACCGAGGGCATAGAGCGGAACGAACGCGAACTGAACGAATTGCGCACGGGCAAGCCCCACCGATAGGGAAAGAAGCCGAAAACAGCCCGAATACGCATGTTTACAGAACGTTGTACAACATGCCAAAAATGCGGTACGACCTGCGGAAATGGTATAATGTACTCATAAAAAAGCAGGGGCGTGTTGATACGACGGCAAAGCACCAACACACCCCCATGACGTTAGGGGCATTTTACCATGATGAGGGACTACTACGAGCGCATTCTAGACGAACTCGGGCGTGACGAGCTGGAACGGTACGACCGCGAGGAAAGCGGCGCGCAATGGCGGGGCATTGACGAAGCGACGCAGGATAACGGCGCTTTCACTTTCAGCAAGCTAGACCGCGACAAGCAGGTGGCAATACTCCACGCTATCGACGTGAACCTACCGACGAGAACCAAAAGACCGAACAAGCACACCGCGACGAGCTACGGCATAAAGCACGCGGTAGAGCGTTACACGGGCTTCTATACGAGCAACCTACAAGCAAAGGTCGCGTTTCGCGTCTTGGGCTACCAGCGGAGCAAGCACCAACTGAACCCGTTCTACAACATCAGCATACGCGACTGGAACGCATTCGACAGGCTATCCCGAAAGATTGCGAATGAAAGGTGGGCAGCATGAGGGGAAAGAGCCTAGCGCAGCAATGCGAGGAACTAGCCGACAAATGCGAGAAATTGGCGCGACAAGCCGAAAGACGCTCTTTCCTTATGGGTCAGGCGGTTTACGACGCAGCGGCGAACCTGTACGACGCAGCCGCGATGTACGAGAGCACGAAAGGCAGCAAGCGATGAAGTACACCGACAAGCAGATAGCGAACGGCAAGCGTAGGTTATACAAGGCTGAGCAATGGCGAAAGATGAACGTTGACGCATACGGTCGAGCGGAGCAGATCGCGATGGAGCAAGCGCAAGCGGGTCAGCCGATAAGCGCCAGGGAGTTGGTGGACGCTGTACGCCGCAAGGCGTTTGTAGACCGCACCGGGCGAGATAGCCGACCTAATAACAATTATGCCGCCATATGGGCGCGCTGGATAGCCAAGGAGCACCCCGAGACGGCTAAATACATCACGCTGCGCAAGTCGGTGTATGACGTGCTGATTGCGTAGCGTCGCGATCTAGACGAGCAAGCCCCGAGCACGCCCCCTTGCGACCACACGACACCGCTTTCCTATCGGTACGGCGGGCGAACGTGGATAAAGGAGCATGACGCTTTTCAAATTTTCGGGCGAGGGGGTAGGGGCAGTAAAATCTTAAAGTTTCGAGTTTCGCGACTCTTTTCCCGCCCGCAATCATTTATCCCCCCGCACCCACTTTTTTTACCAAGCATGTGAAACAGCAGGTCAGCGCGCATTACATCGGGGAAACCCTTGGAAACCCTCGGACAGCTACGACCAGCACAATGATTTTTCCCTCCACTTAAAAAAGGGGGTCGCGCGCACGCGCGCACGCGAGGAACACCAACATGTAGGGCATACTCCCCCGCTCACACACAACGCCTACGCCCTATGTTCCAGTGGACGCACACCAAGACGCAGTTTTCCGATAGGGTGGTATGAAAATCGCAGCACAAACGACGCACAACTAGACAACAAACAGCATGTAATAAGCGTGTTACATACTTCTGTATCGTGTTATCTATGCGCCATTCTTGCTTTTACTGATGATATAACATACTATAACACCATGTAACATATTCGGAACAGCCCGCAGCGCATTCCGATGTGGGTAGAAAAAGTACAAAACGGCGGTTTTTATCGGTTTGTAGTACAAGGAGGGCATATGGGCGCAAAGGTACATAGATCGCTAAGAATAGAAAGCGACCTGGCAGAGCGTATAGAACGCTTACGAAAAGACAATGAGACGATTACTCATGCTATGTCGCGTGTTATGGCTGTGGGCTGCGACACGCTGGAAGGTATCGCACAGGAAACACGCTTAGAAACCGCCTCGGAGCGTTTGAAGCACAACGCGACCACAGAGAAGCTAATAACCATGCTGGAAGATGACAAGAAGCGGTTAATAGCGGAAGTGGACGGCTATAAAGAGATCGTAGCCGAGAAGGACAAGCAAATAGCGGCAGCATTGGCAAAGGCTCACGACCTAACGGAACAGGCGCATGTATTGACGGGCGCGGCGCAAGTCACGGGCAAGTTGCCGAGCGCCGACGATGGAGGCGAAATTGTAGACGTTACGCCGCCCGTGAAAATTGGTTTCTGGGAATGGTGGAAGAATTACCGATAGGAGGGCGAGCACATGACAAGCACCCAAAAAACACGCGATGACCTGCTAGAAGTTAAAGACGTTATGGAAATGTACCACGTAACGCGCATGACTGTGTACCGCTGGATTAAGGCGGGCAAGCTACAAGGCAAAAAAGCGGGCAGCAAGTGGCTATTTAATCGCGATGACGTTATCGGTTTATTGAAGTAACGAACATGAGCATTAGCGGATACATACCCGGCAAGCCCAAACTCTCGAACACCGACAATACGCGCCTGGAACGCGTCACTGACAGAAAAATACTGGACTTGCTTGAAGAGGTTCAAGAGGCGATGGAAGGTGTTCCAGATGGCTCGTATTTCTACCTTAGCGACGAGTTTGTGAAAAACGCGACAGAGAAGCGCACCGAAGCAGACGAGGAACGCGAAAGAAAGGCGCTTGAAGAAATGACCGAAAAAGCAGTTAGAGACGAAGCTGGAAACACCGAGGAACAAGGAGATCGTAACGCGTTCCTGGAACTAGCACCGCAAGCGGTGGACAAACATCTGACGTTCGAGGGTGCCTCTATCGTTCCTGGGTTTCTGAGTTTCCACAGCGACATAGACGTATATCTGGGGCTGTACCACATCACGCTACACGCTGGAACATATTTTCTCAAAGAGGGAGACGAGCTAAGCAGCGCACTTGTTTACATGCTCACGTTCGACGCTGACGAGATATTAAGCGCGGGAGAGGGTCACGACTACGAGGAAACGACCGACCCCGAAACGGGCGTAACGACGAGGCGATATAAAGACGATGACGAACAGGAGCCTATATCGTTTTCTGCGACGCTTTTGCCGATACCGATAAAGGGCAAAGAGGTACACGTAGAGGGCGGCGAATATCTAACGTACCTCGAATACTTGGCATGGCTCACAATGGCAGCGGCACCCGATAATGAAACGCGGGACGCTGTTTTCAACTCCGCTTACAACGTGACGAAAGAAACGGAGGTAAAACGCGACCAGCCACCGAAGCAGGACGGCAAGAAGCCAACATGGCGGCATGACCCCGTTTCTAAACTAGCGCAAAGCCTGAGTAATCCAGCGTTGTATGGCGAGTTTGGAACCATAAGCCTAGACGTTGCCGGGAAAGCCGATAGGAAAAGGCACAGGAGCGTAGAAACGACCGTATCCCTAGAATACATCGGGGACGATGAGGACGTTAACCTATCGCGCCCAATCTCCGAGTTTGATACCCAAGTATTGAACGGGTACATAGCGCAGATCACGAACGGGCGCACCATGTTCACCGCAACAGACGTTTTTGAGGCTGCTATCGGTGGTTCAAACCCAACTAAAAAGCAACTAGGCGAAATTACCGAAAGCCTCGACCGCATGAGGTTCAACAAGCTAACCATAGACATGACCCAAGAAGCGGAGGCGCACAAGTTAGTAGACCCCGATACAGGCAAGCCGTGGAAGAATTGGAAAGTGGAAACAATGCTTGTACCCGCTGACAAAATCACGATGACGAGCCAAAACGGGCGAATAGTGGAAGGGTACGTTAGCACGCGTGAACCTGTTGTGTTAACTCATGCGCGCATGACCAACCAGATAACCTCTTTCCCAATGCGCTATCTAGAAACCAAAGAGGCAGGCAGCAACACGCAACAGAATGTAGTCATCAGAGCGTATCTCTTAAAGCGAATACTACAAGCACGAGACAGCCCGCAAGGTCGCATGAAACCGATTATCAAGTACAGCACCATTTACGAGAAAGCGGGCATAGACAAGAGTAACCGAACAGTTAGAAAGCGTGTCAACGACTACATAGAGGGGCTGTTGAAAATCTGGGTAAATATGGGGCTTATCAGCGGCTACACCATCGAAAAAGAGAAGCAGCAAATTTCAAAGGTAGTCGTAACTTTCGATAGGCAATAAAGCGGCGAAAACGACATATTGGCGTATACAAAAAACTTTTTGAATACCCACGTCAACTATATGGTAGCCATATAGCCGAGCAGGTAATACGTGGACAGGTGGCACGGGCTGGAAAAGCACATCACAACATCTTGTGTTCGCCCACTAGGGAAAGCTGCGGAAAGAAGCGACCCAACCGTTTTTTGTACACGGGTAAACCGTTTTTTGTATACGGTATAACCGTTTTTTGTATACGCCCCAACCGTTTTTTGTATACGCACGTTTTTATATATTTAGCGCCTGACCTGGGAAAACAACGCTTTCCGAAAAAGTAAATGCTTTTAAAAGCATTAAAAGCATTAAATGCGCTATGCCGCTTGCCTTGAAAGGCAGCGGCGGCGCGCCTAAATTACCCCGATAGAGAAGGGATTTTCTTTCCCTATCGGTAGACCCTGGAAAAAGAAACGAGGCTGAACCAATGAGCGATTTCGAGAAGGTGAAAGCAGCAACCGACCTGAACGCATACGCCGAGGCTAATCTAGATCGCGCGAAGCGTGGAAACAAATACGTCTGCCCGATATGCGGCAGCGGCGGCAAGGGAAACCCTGGGAGCGACAGCGCGTTTTCCATCACGTCAGACGGCAAACGCTGGACGTGTTTCGGTTCATGCGGCGGCAAAGGCGGGGACATTTTCGACCTTGCCGGAGCTATCCACAACACAACCGACCAAAACGAACAATTGCGTATCGTCGCTGAGTTTGCGGGCGTGACGCTGGAAAGCGACCGAGGCGGCACGGGCGGCGGTTTCAAAGAGAAATGGAGCGCCCGTAGCGCGTCTGAGACAGCCACAGACGAACGCAAAGAGAAAAAGGCTACCGACACCCCGAAAGATGATTACACGGCGGGCAGGGAGCGCCACAGGCGCTATATTGCGGAGTGTGCCGCTCGTCTGAAAGACGAGCCAACCGAAAAAGTGATCTCTTTCCTATCGGCGCGCGGTATCACATACGATGAGGCTGTGAAACTCGGATTTGGCTACGACCCGCAACATAAAACGCCCTGGACTGACAGCAGCGGAAAGAAGCAGTACGGCGCGCGCCTAATCATTCCGTTTCTTGGTTGCGACTATTACCATTCAGACCGTGCTCTATCCGATGACGTTGCCGGAGGCGGCGCGAAGTACGCCAAGCCGAGAAAAGAGGACGTAGGCAAGGCACCGTTATACAACGCCGCCGCTTTCGATGGTGAAGTCGTTATAGCGGTAGAGGGCGAAATGGACGCTATCGCCCTGGGGCTATGCGGTTACAACGCGGTAGGAATAAACGGAATAGCGGGCGTTGGCAATTTCGTAAACGAGGCTGTTGCGCGCAACTACTCGGGCGTGGTTGTCGAAATGCTGGATTGCGACGATGACGGCAACAAGGGACAGCGCGCGGGACGCGAACTTGTATCGCAGTTGGAGGAAAACGGCATAACCACGCTATCGCGCGAGGAATACGGCATAGATGAAAGCGACGATTACGGCGGGCATAAGGACGCGGGCGATTATTTCGCAAGCAACCGCGACGGGCTAGCGCAAATGCTGGAATACATGAAGCAGACGGCGCTGGACAAGGCGCAACGCGCAAAGGATAAGGAATACCGCGAAGCGTTGCGGAACCTACACGTCAAAGACCCCGCGCAAGTTGCCCGCGACGTGTACGAGCTGCGCGACGTGTACGAGCCTGTACCAACGGGCATAAAGTCGTTAGACGATGTGCTGGGCGGCGGCGTGAGCCTGGGGGAGCTGACCATATTCGGGGCTATCTCATCGTATGGCAAGACAACATTGGCGGTACAGATTGCCGACCATATGGCGGCGGCGGGTCGTTCGGTGCTGTTCGTGACAATCGAGCAAAGCGCAAAGGAGCTAATAGCGAAGTCGCTTTCTCGCATGATGTTCTTATCCGGCAACGACTACGACGGCGGGCATGTAACCGCGCCGAACGAGATAACGAGTCTCAAAGAGCGCAAAGAGTGGAACATGTTCCGCAACGAGAGTTTACGCGAGGCGGTCACGCGCTACGGCGAGACGATAGCGCCGAACCTCCGAATACTTGAAGGTAGCAACCAGCCGACAGTTGCGGACGTTCGCGCGATCTCGGAGAAGATGAAAGAGCATGACGGCGTATCGCCGATAATTTTTATCGACTATTTACAATTGCTTGCCCCTCTATCGGTCAGATACGACACCGACAAGCGGAACGCCGACATGAACGTATCCGAGCTGCGCAAGATGGCGCGCGACCTGAACACTCACATTTGGTGTATATCGTCGCTGAACCGAGAAAGCTACACGAACGGCGTAACCATGACGGCGTTCAAAGAAAGCGGTTCACTCGAATTTGGTAGTGACAACCTGATGGGGCTACAAATGCTTGGCATGTCTGAAATACTGGAAAAAATAAGCGGGTCAGACGCGAAGGTAAAGCGCGAGGTTGCGCAGAGATACCAAGAGAACAAGAGCAAGATAAAACGCGCCTGCGAATTGGTCATATTGAAACAGCGAAACGGGGCATTGCCTAACGAGCCATTGCCGATAACGTTTAACACGGTGGCGGCATATTTCACGGAACCCGCGACAGCGAAAACCAAGGAACACAAGGAGCAAACGCGAACGGTGCTGTGATCGCGTTAACGAAGGTTCATGTAGAACCGGGCAAGCCGAATAAACGCGCCCTGGGGCAAGAGGGTACCCCGTATAGATACCTACGCCCCTGGGCGTAGTTGAATTTACACACAGATGAATTTCCACACCAAAGCACGCCATACAATCGCGTCAGAGCACGCCACAAGCTCATCAGAGCGGCGATATAGCCTTAAACGGTAAATACTTACCTGTTACAACCGCGACCGTTAGAGCGCCTTGTATGCGCTCGTATGAGCGACGCAAACGGAACGACGCGAACGGTAACACTCCGATGGGGGAGTGACCCCTCCCGCCTGTACCGCCTACGCCCTACGCCCCAGCAACGTTTTAGACAGACGCGAATTTCCACAGCGGAGCGCATGGGGGGATATGCCTGTTGTTTTTTGGAGGTTCCGAAAATGCGACAGAAAACGCCCGCAGAATAATTTCGCGCGTTGGAAAAATTGAACGTTTTTTTATCCATCAGCTTGGCGGTTTTTTCGCCCGCAGCGTACGGCACTGTACCGTAGGGCGTTGGCACCGTGACGGGGGAGGGGTGGATACCCCCATAACGTTTCCCGAGAAAGATTAAGCGGGAAAGCGGTGGACGTTTCCACGCGCGGCGGTCGCATGGGCGACACTCTCACCTATCGGCAAGGCAAACACGCCGGAGGCGCTACCGTGTACTTTCTGACAACGACGATAGACGAGCCTGGATTGGCTAACCTGATAGACGAGAGCGTTGCGAACTTCAACTCCGATTTTCGCAAACATCAGCCGTTCGGGATAGTGGTACGGGAGGAACCGATAGACCCGGCGAACATGCCCGACGTGATGGTTACGACCTTCTACCTCGTCGTAACGGGTGACGTGACGATTAAAAACGGCGACCAGGCATTGAAGTTCACGCACGCCATGTTTTCAGCGTTAAAGGAGGTTTCACGCCTGAACAAGTCGAATTGCGTAGTCAGTCACCCTAAAAAGAAGTTTGGTTTTGACTAGATCAAACGTGAGAGCGCGGCGCACCGACAGCCACGGGCGCAAGCGTTGAGGATTGGGGAGGGCAACGGGACAGCACCCGACAGCGACCGACCGAGGGCAACGGCGGCGCGGGGTGCTGTTGCCGTTTCTGGGCG
>JAEIGA010015341.1_pt1 | contig 11671 bp, 21 predicted proteins | sample 9270691 | NCBI WGS metagenome assembly JAEIGA01 (sample SAMN17057246, study PRJNA624740) | gut metagenome | biome: biome; isolation source: fecal sample | host: Bos grunniens | place: China: Xizang | collected 2019
ATGGATATTGTGGTACATTTACATTTACTAATGTATTAAGTTCAACTATTACTATTAAATTTTATTGCAGAATAAATGGAGGAGCTGCTAATAATGTTTCATCTATACAAATACCAGCAAATAGTTGCAATGTATATAAGTTATATCTTTATGGTTATTCAATGTGGTATCTAATAAAAGTAAGTTAAAATAAATATGGAACAAATATATAACATTTTATTAGAAAACTTTGATATTTCATATATGTTGAGTATAAACATACTCACATATATGATTATCAAGTTTATAGATTTCCTTAACGGAGATAAAAAATTAAAATTAATTTATAAAAGATTAGTATTAATTTTATCAACAATAGTTTGTTGCATAATATATCATTTTGTAACAGATTTAGAAACTAGAGTTTTAGTAAATTCAACTATAGCTGCACCTGTATTTTATAGTTGGGTTATGAAACCTCTTTTAACTAAATATAATATAGGATATAAGAAAGATGTTTAAATTAATAGATATAATTAAGGGGGGGGGTAGTAACCCTAAACTTAATAAGTTTTTAAATAGATATGTTATATCTAAAAAAGAAAAAACAAATTTAATTAAAGAAATCAAAAATTCAAAAGGTGGGAGTTCTTCTACTAATTTTCCATATAAAATTAGTTACTTTAAAGTTAATAATGCATATTGGGAAGATATTGCACAACTAATCAACGGTATGTATCCAATGATAGCATCAATTAATGTAAATGGTGGCGAAGTTGAAGTACATATATCAGATATGGATTTAATTACAGAAGTTACAAAATTTAAAGTTATTTCTTGGGATAATATTGTTCAAGAAGAAATTGTGAATTTAGATCGTGTACTTAAAGAACTTGAAGGACAAATTTATGAAAATTATATAGAAGAAATCACACAAGAGGAATATAATAATTTAAAAAATGAATTATGAAATTAAGTGATATATTTAGCCTCAATCTTAATAGTAAAGGTGGGGCTAAACTTTTTAAGAAAATTGCAAATAAATATAATTTGGATTATAAACAAGTTAGAAAAAGTGTAGAAGAAAATACTGACAAATATAGTTATTATAAATTCAATAAAGATATATTACCAGATGATTTAAATAGTGAACAGTTTGTTTTAGTATTAACAGAATTACTGCGATATGTAAAATATATAGAATTAAATGGTGTAAGTACTTTTAATAATATTAGTGGACCTTGTGGATTTATTAATACTGATGCATTATGTGCAATTAATTTGTTTCAAGCAAATGATGGCGCAGAGTTTCCTTATGTTAGTAAAGAGTATTTCAATCTTGGATTTAAAATATGTGAAAATGATATAAGTTTTACTGTTGTAAAAAACAATAAAATTTATACACAAGTTATATCTGGAACTATTGGTGAAAGACAAGACGGTTTAGCAATAGCACTTATACCAATAACTAAAGAAGAATATGAACATCTTTCTGATGATTTAAAAAATATAGAAGTAATATAACATGAAACTACAAGAGTTGTTAAAAATAGATACAAGTAAATCTAATTGGCAGAAATTGCTTGTTAAAAAAGGAATTACTCCTAAAGTTCTAAGTAGTGTTGGAACAGGTGGAGAAAAAGTAAATAAATATTACTATCAAATAACAAACTTGCATTTATTAGAATTGTACGAATGGGTTTTAAATATTGATTCATATATTATTTTTGATATAAATAGTAATATTTATTTTAATGAATATTATGATGACATAAATGATGTATATGGCATTGTTATTACAAATGAAGATTATGAATTAAATGTTCAATCAAATCATAAAGAATCTAATAATTTTATTCTTAGTGGTGATTTATTTGATAGAATATATAAATTACATGCACATATAGATTATAATTCTCCAACATTAGATGAAATAACTAATGTTTTAAAAGATTATGTACGTCAAATATCATTAGATGAAGTAAATGGACTAATAAATTACACTAAAGATACAGATTCTCGACAAGTTAAAGATGCTGTTATAAAAACTATATTTGATACAACTGTTACTTCTGGTTGGAAAACTTTATGGGGCGTTAGAGAAAATGTTGGTGTTTATGGTGATAAAACAAAAAATGCCAAGTTCAGATCAACAAACAATTCAGTTATTGCTACTCCAGGGTATACAGGAGCTTTAACAAGCGGAGATACTCCAAAATATATTTATTATCCATATTCAAGTGTCAATTTAGTAAATAATTATGATGGAGTAATATTTACATTACCTAAATTTCAATATGTAAATAGTGAAGAAGATTGTCCTTATATGTGTAAAATTGGATATGTAGATATATCAAATAATAATGAATTTATTTGGGATGAAATGCCATTAACAATATTTAAAGTTAAAATTGATGGCTCTAATTCACAATTTATAGGAGAAAAAATAAAATCTGTTACTATAGAAAGTGCTAGTAGTATTATATCTGGAAATTTTAAAATGAATTTATCAAATAAAGTTTTAACTAAACTTGATTATTTAGCTAAAAAAATTACATTAATATATACAGATAATCCTACAATAAATGGTGTAATTTCTCGTCATATGATATTATTTCCTACTACTTCAAGTTTTGGAAATATGACTGTTACAATTAAAACAAATAAACATATTATTGTATATAATAAAAACATTAGTGCTACTATTAATAAAAATCTAATATATAATATTACAGTTGCATTGAGTAATAGTGATACTTTAACTGTTGAAGATTTACCTATAATTTACGAAGATTAATTATGTCAAATATAAATGAAATAAATAATATTCTTTCATCTATCCAAATGGATAGGAAAGATAAAGCTAAATTGGCTAGAAAATTAAGTGCATCTAATGTTGAAATAGTATATATTAATGCATATGAAACTACATTTGAAGAATTATTAAAATATAAAGATAGATATATTAATGGTGAAATAATATTTAAAGAGATATATGATGAATATATTTTAACTATTTATTATGCCGAAGATTGTATTTATATAAATGCTATTGCACCATTCATTCCTGTTAACATATTTAGCATTGTATATCTTAATACAGGTGAAATATTTGCTTATGATAGTATAATTAATAACGATTGTGTTATTTATGTAGACGAAGCTGACGATAACATTTTGCTTACTCATATTAATGTTTCATTACATGCTCTTAAATTATATTCAGACGGGGATATTGGTATATTAGCCGATACTAATTTTATTTTAGACATTTATAATGGAACTACTAATCAAAAACTTAATTGTAGTTCTGAAATTAATTACGAATATAATACTATCACATTACGCGCTTCTAATGATAAATATTTTGAAATTAGAATAATTATAGATTTTAATATTGAAGATATTTATGTTGAAAATGTAGTGTTAAGAACTGTATCTGAAAATCAACTTCCTTATTTAATACTTCAGAGTGGTGTAAGATATTATGGTGCCACATATCAAGCATTATTAAATATTATTAAAAACGGAGGAATTGTTCAAATAAAATTTGGTACCACATCTATTGATACTGTAATAGAAATTACAAATTATACTTTTGATAGTGGCAAAATATATCTATATACATTAAATGGCAAATATGAATTTGAAAATATAAGTAATGATGAATATTGGATAACTAAAGTAACTGAATAAAATTATGAATATAATTAAAGAAATGTTAAATACTCCTGATACTCCTTCAGGAAAGAAAAAACTAAATAAACTTATAACTAAGTTAGGTTTAGGTAAAAAACAAAAAGGAGATATAATTAAAAGCGTTGTCAATAATGAATTGGGTGATGCATCAAAAGATGAATATATTTATTATAAAAGTACAGATTCAAGTTTGTTTGCTCAAATAATAGAAGTTGTTATAGCTTTTGGTGGTACTATTGTATATAAAGCTCAACCTTATAATGATGATGGTTCTTTAAAAACATTTATTTATTTTAGTATTGTTAATCAAAATTCTACATTTAAAAATGGTAGTAAAATTTTAGGATTAAGATATTTACCTTTTATTTTTAATGCAAGCGGAAATAAAATATCTTTAAATTCAATAGAAGATTTAATAGAATTAGGAAAATATGAACAACAAGTTCCAGGAATATCCAATAGTTTTCAAAGATGTTCTAAAGATGAATTTTATAATATAAATATTTAATATGAATAAAATTAAACAAATTTGTAATATTTTATCTAGTATTCAAATGAATGCTAAAGATAAATCAGAGTTAGCAAAACTTTTAGAAGATTTAGCTATTGATAAAATATTTACCAATCACGGAACTATAACAAAAGATACATCTATTCCTTATGAACCATCTACAAAAACTGAATTTACTGGAGAATTTTCATTTGGAGAAGAAGTATTTCAAATTACATTTCCTGAAACAGTTAAATTTTCTACTAGTACAAGTATTGATTATCAACCTAATCATACTTATCAATATTCTATTTTAAATGGAAAAGGTTTAATTGTAGAATTTGAAAATTAAATTATGGTAAATAGACGTATGTTAATGATGGGCAGTCAACTGCCCATCTTTACTGTTTCTAAATGTATTCAACAAGGATATTTTAAAGAAGAAAATGGAATAGTTTCTGTACTTAAAGAATTCCCATATTCTATATCAAATATTAAAGACTTTAAACAAACTTTTTGCGATGATAATAGAAATGGCGATTATACTATTACTCATAAAAAATTTGAAGCAAATTCTAATTTAACTCAAGAACAACAAGAAGAAATATTAACTATATATAGCAATAATGAATTAGTTAATCGAAACATTAGTGATTTTATAGGAAAAGTATATAATTGTCCTGATTTTGATTTAGTTATTATAAGAGGAGGATTAACATCTAATTATGCTAATGCATATGATTGGGATGCACATGGTAATTGTTTTTATGGCTCAGTATTTAATTCTATTAAATTAATATCTAAACGAGGTAATATTAGTTCAATGAATAATCTTTTTAGAAGATGTAAATGTAAAAAGATTGAAATTGAAGGATTTTGTAGACCTCATGATATTTCAGGAATTTGTGAAAGAAATGATTTATTAACATCTTTTCCTAATACAATAGATTATTCTAAATGTACTAATATAGGCTATGCATTTGAATTATGCTATAATATTCCAGAACTTCCTAATTATTATCAAGTAACTGACGAAAACTCTAGAATTAGTAATTCTAAAAATATTATACCATTAGAATTTTGTGATCAAGCTTTTAATAATTGTAGCAAAATGACTAAAATTGGTCCTGTTCTTGATTTTAATAAAATTACTCCTAATCCTACTCAGAACCTTCCTTATACAATGTTTAATGATTCATTAAATATTTCTGATGTTAGATTTAAAAATATATGTAATGGGGATTGGGATTTTAGAAAGAATGGTTGGTTAGGATTGCCAAATCTTGATAAAGCATCTATTAAATATATTTTAGCTAATTTAGTTAGTCAATTAGATAAAGATTGGGCATATGGTAATTTAGCATATGCAGATGAAGGAGAAATAATTTATGGAGATATTGGTGGTACTAACAATAGAGTATATGGAGAAGATTCAATCGCTAGATATATTTGTATAGAAACTGATAAAATATCAATTGAAGGTGATGGAAATTTTTCAATAAATTTAGTAGGAATGGAAATTCCTCCTACATTGGATGAAGATCCTGCAATTTGTACAGAAACGGCAACTCTTAATTTAGGAGAAATTTATGTTAAAACTAACGAATCTACTAAATATTTTGCTATAGATATATCTACCTCTAGTCCTACAAAACCTTTAATTGTAAATGAAATATCTATTTATAGATATGATGAAAATGATAATAAAATTAAAGTAAATCATTCATTAAAACATAATATTTATTTCTCTGATACAATAGTTAATGCTGAAACTGCTAAAACTGAATTTGCAACAGAACTTGCAGCAGCTGAAACAAAAGGTTGGACAGTATTTTTTGGAGATACTCAAGTAAATAATCTTACAAATTAATAAATAATATTTGCGAATTTGATTTTTATTTATATATTTGTAATCTAAACTAATAAAGATATGAGTAAACTTAATAAAATTATTAGCAAAATTGGAGTAGATAAAGTTGCTCATTTTGCTGTTGGTGCAATGATTGTTGCATTTGTGTATATCCTCTCTACGGGCATAGCAGAATATTCTAATGGTGAAAAAATTCTTCAAACATCTTTTGTTACTTTATTTGTTGGTGCTCTTTCTGCAATTAAAGAAAGCAATGATGATAAATTTGAATGGAAAGATATTTTAGCTAGTGTTTTAGGAGGATTACTAACTGTTGGTATAGTAGCATTTACTTTTATATTTTAGTTATGAGTAGACAAAAACAAGAGCTTAGTGATATTCTAAATAAACTTGAACTTACTCAACAAGATAGAATGGATTTAGAATATTATATTAAATATGGTGCAGATGTTGCAACCATAGTTGAGCTTAGAGATAAAATAAATAAATTAGAACAAACAAATATAGTTGAACTTGAAAACAAAATAAATAGACTAGAAGAAATAATAGAACAAATAAATATGGTTGCATTTGAAGATAAAATAAATAAATTAGAACGAATTATCGAACAAATAACAATAAATGAGTAAATGCTTATGATACAGTTTTTTAAAAATTTATTCAACTTGAATAAACTTGTTAATAAAGTGAATGAACTTGAAACTAAGTTGAACGAAATAACATTAAATAAATAATTATGGCAACAATGATTAATCCTAATGCTATTAAAGATGGTAGCATTACTAAAGAAAAATTAAGCCCAAATATTAATTTAGATGCTAATATTGATTGGCTTACTAAAAAAGAAGTACTAGTTGATGAACAATTTAATATTAATTATCAACAAAGCGGTACACTTGAAATAAATTTTGATGATAGCTATGACGATGTTTTTTATGTAATCAAAACATATGATACTGAAAAAAGATATTGTAAATCTTTTATTATATTTAGAGATACTGAAATAGAATTACCTTTTGCAGGAACAGGTACAATAGAATGTGAGAGATATAGTGGATTTTTGCTTTTACATTATTATTTTGAGTTTGAATCAGTAGATAAACTTGGAGTTGAAATTTCAAGAATTTATCCTATTGATGAATCATTTATTTCAAATAAAGTTCTTAAAGCTGCTCCTCAAGGATTAGACGGAACTGCTAAACAAATGGTTCAAGAAAATATTGGTATTCCTGCTAATTTAATTAAATATTTGAGTAAACCATTTGTAGTAGCTAATGGTAAAATAATTCCTGAAGATTTAATGAAATTAGTTACAGAAAATGATGAATTTACTGAGTTAGTAAGATTGTTATTTGTATATAAATTACATGAAGTGATTTATCCTGTTTCAAGCTATAATAATGCAACTGTTTGGTTTAATACTAATGAAGGAGAAAGAGCTTTTGATTTAGATGGTAATGAATTAATATAATGAAAAGAATACGACAATTTGCAAGAGGTTTAGTAGAACGAGGAGCTGATGCAGTAGATAGATTTATTACACGATATAATCAAGGTCAGCGACCCCGTAGAGGAATTGGCACTGCTGGACCGAAAGTTAATAAAGACCTTTACAAATGTGGAGGTAAACATAAATAATATGAAGAAATTATTTGTATTCATAGTAAAGTATATACCTGTCATTCAAATGGCAGGTATTTTACTTAATAATCTAATATTTGGTTTAGGTGCATATAATTTTGCAAAAGTATTAGATTTTATAATAGGAAATAGTATAGCTACTAGTATATTATTGTATATATGTAGTTATGTATTTAAATTTTGTGCTTGGCATAAACTTGTTATAACTGCTAATTTGATTAATGTATTTCTAGCTGCTTTAGATTATTTTGTTATACTCTGTCCTACAAACTTTAAGCAATTAATGTTGTATTTTACAACAGATGTAATCTTTTTGTCAATAATACTAATAAGAAAATTCAAATGCAAAAGGTAAATATAAAACTTAAACTTCTTAAAGATTTGTTATATCAAACTGCAGATAATATAAATCCAGAAAATTGTAATAACGATGATGAAAGTATAGATGCAGCAATTGAAGCTGTAACTAAACTTAATCGTGGTATACCTAGAATAAGTAAAGCTGAGGCTTGTGAAAAGATTCTTCATTGTTCTACTAGAACATTTGAAAATTATATTCAATTAGGTATTATTCCTCCAGGTCGTAAAGTTGCTCATTTTAAAGAACTTTCATGGTCTGAAAGAGATTTTGATAAAGCTAAAGAATATAGAAGAACTCATTTATAGAATTTAGCTATTATCAGCTACACAATCACACGAAACATAACTCATTGATTTGGCTACACTTGCGTAAAAATATGCGGGTGTAGCCTTTTATTTTGCCCTCTATCGTATGTTTGTATCTGTAATCGGTTACAAACAATATTTAAGTAAAACAATAATTAATTTTAATACTATGTCAAAAAGTGAAGTTTTTATGTTTCCTGATAGTTATAATAATGGAGGAAATAATGGTAGTAATATAGATCCTGCTTTACTTCTTTTGCTTAACAATAATGGTGGATTTGGTGGAGGTAATTTTATGTGGATTATCTTTCTCTTTTTCTTATATCCTTTACTTCGTAATGGAGGTATGTTTGGCAATGGTGGTATGTTTGGTGGTGGCGGCTCCAATGGCGATTGCGTTGGATATGTGTCTAATTTAGCTAATAACCAAACAGGTCGTGAGCTTCTTGCTCAGGCAATTCAGGGAAATCGTGATGCTATTTCTAATCTTTCTAATATGCTTGGTTGTCAGATTGGTGATATTCAGACAGTTCTTAGCAATATTATGACAAAGGTTAGTGATATTTCTTGTCAGACTCAGCTTTCTGCTCAGCAAGTTATTAATTCTATTCAGTCTGGTAATGCAGGTCTTGCATCTCAGCTTGCATCATGTTGCTGCGACCTTAAAAGTGCTATTAAAGATGTTGCTATTGGAACTGAAAGAGGTTTTTCTAGTCTTGCTTATGAAAATGCACAAGGTCGTTGTGAAATTAAACAAGCTATTGCAGAGGCTACACAACAGATTGTTGCAGGTCAGAAAGAAGCTGAAATGCGTGAGGTTACTAGAGAGAATGCTGCTCTTCGTGAGAAAGTATCTGACCTTAAATTCCAAGTATCACAAGAACATCAAACTGCTGCCGTTGCTGGTATGATTAGTCAGGCAGTTACTCCTATTGCACAGGAACTTGCTAGTCTTAAATGTAAACTTCCTGAAACTGTAACATTGCCTTATAGTTGTGCTACTGCTGTACCTACTAATTCTATTTATGGACTAGGAATGTTTGGTCTTGGATTGGGTAATCCATGTACAGGTCAGATTTGGGGTTAATTTAGTAGAGAAAGGAGGTGAGTTATGTTATTACCAATATATAATGTAAACACTAGAGGTATCTCTACTATTCGTTCACTTTCTGTAAATGTTACTACAACTGAAGTTAGATTTGATTTTAACAATCATAGAAATGTTGGTTCTCCATATAGAGGATTGCTTATAGTTGATTTAGCTCAAACAATCCCTGATGGAACTACTGCAACTCTTCCTATTGTTTTCACTACTGCTTCAGGCAATCCAATCAATGTAACAACATTTAATGGAGAAAATGTAACAGTTGCTCAAATACCAGGAACAGGTGTATATCTGTTTTGGTTAGATGCAGGAAGTAATACACTCCAACTTTTAACAGGAGCATTATAATAATTTTAAATAAGAAATAATATGTTTTCAGCTTTAAGACAAGGTAATGTAGTATATCTTTTAGATAAATCTAATGGACTTACTTTAAAATCAGGACAAGTTATTAGTAATAGTGGAGCTAATTTAATGTATGCTGCTACACCACAAACTGTAATTAATCTTACCATTGATGTAGCAGGAGAACATAAGGAATTTAATAATATTCCTGCAATGCAATCTTCTGTTAATTATAATAATGGAAATTTAATATTGATAGATAACAAAGAATTAGCTATAACTGAAGTTGAAAATATAGTATCTAGTAGCAAACATATTCTTGAAAATACTAGTTATTATGAAAAATTGGTAACTGATGGAGAAGAAGCATTAAAGATTCTAAATCCACAATTTGCTAAAGATAAAGCAAGAGATGAAGAAATTGCTGAATTGAAAGATAAAGTTGGCGGTATGGAAAATAAATTAGATACTATTATTAATTTGTTAGGTAAGTCTGAAACTAATAAAATTGAATAAATATGGCAACAATGGTTAAAATTAATAAAGATGAGTTCGGAGAATTAATGGAACATCTTTATAAAATGAAGAAACATTTTAAGAAAGTTTGTGAAATTGTCGAAGAAGGAGAAGTTGGTTCTCGTAGAGGAATGTCTGGTAGAAGACATGATGAACCTAATCGTTTTCGCGATGATGATGACTTTGAAGATTAATTAATTAACATTGGCGGTAGTGATAGTTAATATCGCTATCGCCTTTTTTATTTTTATAATATTATGTGTACAGGAGATTTAACTAATTATGATATCAAACCTAAATATATGAAAAATTATATTAGGTATCATGGAGAACATTTTAATAAACAGTTGTGTGAATTTGCTGTTTCTAAAATGTATAAAAAAGAAGGAGATAGAAAGATTAAAATAAATCCTTATAATAAACAACAAGTAGATGATTTGCTATCTAAATATGGTATAGAATTGAAAAATAAAGAAGGCTATGATTATATTTATGTAGCAAATATGTGTAAAGCAGATTACTTAGGTTCTAGTGTACCTAGTGAACAATATCTTGCGAAATACATTAAAGATGTTATAGATGACCCAGATGGATATAATGGTATTGTATTCTATCGTTGGTATGCAGATATGTGTAAACAAGGTCATGTTATTGATTGGGAAGATATGATATGATAGGGCAAAGTTTTGAGATTCCTAAATATGATTGGGATGTAAAAGTTTATTATGATGTTGAAAGAACGGATATTAATTTTTGTATTAAACAACTTAAAAAACTTACTAGTGATAAATATATTTTTGAAGAATGTAATAGAACTATAAATAGTAAATATAAAAATAGAGCTTATACATATAGTTCATATATTACTAAATCAAGTATTGTGTTTATTGGAGTTCCTTCCTCTACGGGGGAGTTAATAAGTACTATTGTGCATGAAGCTAATCATATTAAATCTCATATTGCTACTTATTATAATATTAATGAAAAAGGAGAAGAAGTTTCTTATCTAATTGGTGATATTGTTAAAAGAATGAGTAAATCATTTATTGATTTTATTTGTAATAATTGTTTGGAAATTTAAAATTAATCACTATTTTTGTTTCTGTTCTATGAGGAACAGATACTATTAATGTAGCTGGGTGTGTAGAACATCCAGCTATTTTTATTTATGATATTGTTTAACTAATTAATTTTAATATGTCAAGTTTAAATCAACTTATTTCTGAAATTGCTCATAGTATTCAACAGGCTGATAGTGTTCCTGTTAGAAGAGCTATTAGACAGGGAATAATTCATGCTCGTAATGAATTAATTAGACATTCCTATTCTAATCATAATTATACTGATAAGGTTCTTAAAC
>JAEIGA010015342.1_pt1 | contig 11670 bp, 24 predicted proteins | sample 9270691 | NCBI WGS metagenome assembly JAEIGA01 (sample SAMN17057246, study PRJNA624740) | gut metagenome | biome: biome; isolation source: fecal sample | host: Bos grunniens | place: China: Xizang | collected 2019
ATGCTTGCGGGATAGGATAAAACGCTTGTATATCGACTTGCAAAACCTTTTCGCCGAGATATTTTCCGCCCGCTGCCTTATAACTCCAACGGATTAAATCCTCGTAAGATTTCGTTTGTTCGGGCGTTATGCTTTGCATTTTTCCCATTCGCTTATTATAAAAGGTTCTTGCCCTTGCTTTGCCTTGCGGTTTTCCCTCAACTGTAAATATCATTTGTTATCAATCCCCCTTTAATAGTTTCGTATCGGCGCAATCAATTTGTAAACGCACCGACATTCCTTGAATAAGCCCCGACAAACTTTCGGGCGTTGATTGCCTTACCCTTGCCCTTTCTTTCAGCGTTGGGATTGTCCGCATAAAGCGCCCTTTCTCGTATTCCAAATTGTCGCTTTTTGCTAACGATATTAAGCCGCCCTCGCTTTGGCAATACTCTTTTAATTCGGGCGATAAACCGTTGAAAATCTCATTTACTCGTATTCTTGCATTCTCGCCCTGCTCTTTGCCGTTGTATTCAATAGCGTTAAAGCGGAAACGATATGCGCACGTTTCAACCTCTCGCAATACTCCCGTCAATTCCGACCACAATTCCGTTTCGCTCTTTTCAAAAGCAACTTGCAACTTTTTAATTTCCGCGATAATGTCGGCGGGTTTCGGGTATTCGTAATTGAAATTTTTAACCAAGTTTTCGACGGCTACGTCGCAAACCTCTTTCGGGTATTCTCTTAAAATATTGAAAAGCATTTTTATAAGTATTGCCCTTTCCTTGTCCGCCTCTTTCGGATCACTCGAAATCGGAAAGGCTTTCGGGTAAAATACTCGTATCGCGCTTATGTAATTTATAACGTCTTGCGGTGTTATCGGTGTCATTGTTTACCTCCTTAAAAGTGATATCATAATATCATTTTGCTTGTTCTAAAAAGTTTATAAATTCTTGAAAGCAATCCTCGCATAAGTCAATTCGTTGACTCGGACAAGTCCGTCTTTGCCCTATTGCGTATAAATCAATTCGTGCGCTTTTTTCGGAAACTTGCACGTTGTTTATATAAGGAATTTCCGCCCCGCACTTATCGCAAGTTATCGTTTCGACTTTGCTCATTGATTGCCTCCCGCTGCGAATTTCTTTAAGCAATCGTTTAATGCTTCTCGAATTTCCTTGCCGTCAAACTCTAAATCTTCAAGCGTGCAATCGTCGTCTACAACCGAATTGTTTAGCAAGTTTATAATAAACATTTTCGCAAACTTTTCCGCCGTTTCCTTGATTGCTTGGTTAATTAAATTTTCAGTCGTATAATTCCTTGCCTTAACACTAAATTCTTTTTTAACTAAAAAACCAAGTCCACAATATCCTTTTTCATTATCAAGCCAATCGGCAATATCATTTACTGTATCTTGCCGTAAAGAAAACATAGCGGTTTTAGCAAGTTCGGCTCTTTCTTTCCAATAAGCCGTTTTATTGCGTTCGTTGTCTATCTCTTCCCTGTGTTTTTCACAATTCGGGCAAACTTGCCTCCCCTCGGGAATAATCGCCCCGCAACATACGCATTTATTTTTCATTAAAAAACACCTCCGTTTATAATTGCGCTCATTTTTTCGTGTTCGCTCATTACCCCGCCGTTTTGCTTTGGAGCGGGTTTCGCGTCGCTTGTCTTTTCCCAATTTCGAACCGCTGCTTTCCAATCTTTCATACTATTTTTACCGACTTTCCAACCGTTAGCGGTATAGTAATCAATGAACCTTTCAGCGTCCACGTTATTATTTCTTTCAAGACAATAAGCCTTTACGTCGTCGAGAGAGGGCGGGGAAAAGCGGCTTGCCGTCTTTTTAATATTTTTCTTTTTCTTTTCTTCTTCTATATCTATATCTATATCTTTCTCTTTATCTACGTCATTACTTGTAATGCCTGTAACGTTACCGTAATCATTACAATCATTACCGCCCGACGCGAGTAATTTTTGACGTTCGCGGTGCGCCGCTACCCTTTGACGGTTTTTCGCTTTTGCCGTTTCCAACTTGTCGAGGCTTTGGTGCTTTTCCCAATTCGGGATTGTGTAAACAGTATCGACAATTTCAATCATTCCGTAAGCCTCAAAAGTCTTTAACGCAAGTCGTACCGTGTTAAGCGGGCGGCGGAAAATCGTTGCAAGCATTTCGTCCGTATAGGCGATTTTGTCGTTTAGCATAAACACCCCGCTATTATTTTGTTTTCCTGCCAAACAAAGCAACTTGAACCATATAACGATTATGCTATCCGCTTCGGGCATACTTTCAATTAAAAGCATTTTTTCGTCGTCGAAAATATCCGTTAAAATCTTAATCCATTTTACGTCAGCCATTGTTTATTCCTCCTTTCCACTTGGCGGAAGTGGTAACGGCTGCCAATATCTTATTCCCGCCGTTCTTCGCTCCCAATGTCCGCCCCAACCTGTCCACCAAACAGGCGGCAATTCTTTTCTAAATTTCCGAACGGATACGCTCCACCCGTTGCCCACTTTTCTTGCTACAAGGTATTTTCCGTCTTTTTCGGGCAATCTATCTTCTACGCTTATCCACTTATTTTCCATTGTCCGCCACCTCGTTAAAATATTTTTTTATTCGTTTCATATTCTTTTTACGAGTTCTACGCTTGCCGTGTAAAGCAAGGTGTAAAACGCGTTTATTCGGATATTCCTGCATAATTCTTTTGCCTAATTTTAACGCGGCGTTTGCTATTTCCTTTATAGCAGGAATAAGATTGTCAACCATTGCATTTATAACAGGCTTTAACGATTTTGCAAGCAAGACAAGTTGTTCTTCGAGTGGAATTGTTTTTGAAACGTTCCCGTCAAACGGCACGTCGCAACCTCCGAATTTGTTGTCGATATGTTCGCCTAAATAATCCATATCAACCTCCTACTCTTTAATAAGTTTTATTCCGCAAACGCAATAACCGTCTTTTATTCCGTCGGGGAAATCGTCGTGCGTTAAAACGTAAGTAATTACAAAATCGGCAACCTCGCCCGTATATACGCCATTTACAAACCCGCATTTTCTTATAATTGCACCGACTTTATAAGGGCGGTCGTTCTTGCGTATAGTAAAGGTTTTTTCGCCTCTTATCGCCGCTTTCAAGAACTCGGGCGCGGTTTTTATTGAAAAATCATAATTCATTTTTGCGCCTCCAAAAGTTCGGGGTTGTCGTGGATATTGCCGATTATTTCGATTTTGCCAATTAGATTATATATAAAGTTTGACTCCGCTTTTTTTATCGCTATCCAACAACCAATAACGCTATCGTAACAAACCTTAAAATATTGATATTTGCCCTCTAAATATTCGTTTCTAACAATATCCCCCTCGAAAATCTTTTTGCCGTTCTTGTCTGTTAAGCCTGTAAACTGTCCGACGGTTTCGGGGAGAACTAAAAAACAATCGTATAAGTGTGTGTTTTCAGCACCGTCTTTATAAGTATTATCAATAGTAAATTTTGATATATATATTCTTTGTGCCATACAAGACAAATCGCCAAACACCCACTCGCCTTTTTCCGTCTTTCCTCTAAATAAAATCTCTCTCATATAACTCCTTTTTAACTACTCCCCGCCCCGCGTGAGGCGGGTTTCGTTATTGTTCTAAATTACCCTAAAATGATAACTTTTTCCGCCGCGATTTCTTCTTTAAGGGCGTTTTCAAAGAAAGTTCTTATATTCTTTTTCGCTTTGATTTTCCAAGCCCCGCCGTCAGCCTCATATAAGGCGAACGCGTTTCTATCGCTTACACGGAATAAAAATTCCGACTCGGGTTGTTCTACCTCGATAAATGTACGGAACGGAGCAAGTTTGCGGATAGGCGCAACCTTTACATTTTCGGCAAGCAAAGCCCCTTGTTTTGCAATAACTTTTTGAGTAACGCCGTCGTCCTCCATTTCGACCGACTCAACGCTTGATACTTTCTTTAAGAGTTCAAGCAATCCCGCCGTATCGTCGGTTTGAACGAATAATGAACGAATAGCAATTACAAACTTTTCGTAATCATAAGCATTTCCAAAGCGGAACTCGCTACCCTCCGCAACCGCGCTATAAGGTATTTCGCGTTCTTTTTCAGCGTCGAGCGACGTAATAACCGACACTCTTTTTTCGGTTTCGATATTGATATAAAGCGGGCAAACAAACCTTTCCTTTTCACGTCTTACGATTTCAACGATAGAAGAAAGGTCGGAAAATCTGATCTCTCTTGCCGTATCTTTAACGGGCTTAATTTCGTTAAGGTCTTTCGTGCTAAACGTGCGGTCGCCCACGGTTATAATTTGCACCTTGTTTTCTTCGACAATCTTTTGAATGTCTTTTACGATATTGTTGTTAGTTTCCATAAATTTTTAATCCTCCGATTTTTTAATTTTTACAATGTTTGTTTCGTGAATTTCGCCGAAAATGTCCGCTTGTCCGTCGATATATCCGCCGCCACTTTCAACGAGTTGATAAGTTCCGTCCATAACCGCCATAGCCATTTGAGCGTGAACCGCATTTGTCGGTCTTAAACTCTTTTTGACGGTAGTCTTGATATTTACCGTCGCCCTGTTATTAACGGGAGTAATAACCAATTCGACGACAAGTTTTCTCGGCTTCTCGTCGGTGTTCGGGTTTTGAATGTTCTCTATGACCTTTACGAGTTCATAGTTAATACGTTCAATCGCCGCTGCGTTTGCAAATTCTAAAACGCTTGTTACTTGTTTCATAAAATCCTTTTTCGGCTTTTTTTATAAAAAGTGTCCTAAAAATTATGTAATTATTTTTGTTGCGTTTTCTAACAAAACGACGCATTATTGACGCGACTTTTTGAAGAGTTTCTCTTCGAGTTGCTTTTTCAAAGTTTTTAACGCTGTCAATTCGTCGCATTTGTTTTTCTTTCGGATTGCCTTTGCGGTCTTTTCGATTGTTTCCATATCCGCACTAAAAGGCGTTATACGGTTTTGTAAGTTAAAGCACCGAGTTTTATAATCTTTAATACGCCAATCTTCCATACTATCGCCCGCCCTCGCCCTTGGTGTCTTTGACAAGGTTAATAATTTTGCCGATACCCGCTATAAGTATAAACACCGCAAGAATAAGCACGGCAGCCGCAACAACAATCGCAATCATTAAACCGATAATCGCTAAAATGTTAAGTAATGCACTAATCATTCTTTTTTTCCTCCGTTTCTTCCTCTTGGATAAACCTTTCGGGATAAGCCTTTTTATAAGTTTCAATATCTATTTTGACAAGATTGTCGCCGTCGGCAAACAAGACGCTCTTTAATGTTTTTCCGTAGAAACATTCTATATATTTCCCGTTTGTTTTAATGCCGCCTAATTCATAACCGATTACGCTTTCGCAAATTTTCCCCGAATTGTTCCAATAGCACTTTATGAAACGAACGGCAATTCCACCATAACACGCCAACTCCTTAAAAACGTACTGATTTCCGTTTGCTTCTTCTTTGAACTCTAAAAGTTGAACACGCCTTTTTAATGCGTTTATTTCGTTCTTTACACCAAGCAACTCATTTTCAAGTTTTATAATTTTTTTTGACATAATCACTCCTTTATTTCGGCTTGCAAGCCGTCAATTTCGTTTATTTTTATTTCTTTTGATAATTCGCCCGTCAAAAGATAATCGGGCGTTACGCCGTAAATTTCGCCTAATTTCGCAAGGGTTGTTTTGTTTGGTAAACAATATCCCTTTTCGAAGCGGGAAAGCATAGGCGCGTCCACGCTTTTAATGTTTAAGGCTTTTACGACCTCGACCGCCGTCAACTTGTTTTCAAGCCTTGCCGTTTTCAACCTTTCCCCGACCGCCTTGTCGCTGTCGATAAAGGCTTTCACGGTATCGCGTTCTGATCCGAAAGTAATTCGCATTTGACCGTCGCGGCTGCCTTTCTTTGCCTTGTATTTTGCCCGCATAAGTTTTCGGACGGCTGCCATAATCTCTTTGCGTATATACAAATCAAATTCCGCCTCATTTGCAATTTTAATTCCGTTTGTTCGGTGCGAAAGGATTACTTTTTGAATAACGTCGCTTTCGTTGATAACTTGAATATCGCTTGCGATAAGACGTTGCGTTCCCGAACCGATAAACTTTGGTTTATTGAAACCGTAAACATTTGACGCGATTTCTACCGCGTGCGTCCACTCGTCGCCTCGCTCTTTCAAATAGTTATACAACGCCCATTGCCGAGAATTAAGTTCGCTTTTCATTGTTACCCTCCTTATAACCTTTTAATGTTTATGCGGTATTGCGTGGACGCGGGAACGGTGTACTCTTTCTTTTCAAACGCTTTGCGCTCGATTAAATAAGTTCCCGTAATAACCTTTTCACGTTCGCCGACGCGGGTTTTAATTTCCTTATCGACCGCCTCGTATTCGGCTTTTGCCGCTTTCAATTCTTCTTTACGGTTGATAAGGTTTTCGAGTTCGTCGTCGAGTTCTACGTCGGCGGGAATGCGCTTGCAATTTCCGCAAATATGCTGTAAGTCGCAATTTTCACAAAAACCGTATTCCTCGCAAGTTTCGGGCGGGGTTTTCTCGGCAAGACATTTATTGATATATTCCGCCTTTTGCAAAATCTTTTCGCAATACTCGTAATCTAACTCAATACGGATAAACTTTATTTCGCCCGTTAATTTATTTATCAAGGCAAAAAATCCGTAAGGCTTTGCGAATTGATACATATATAATTGAATTTGCGCTGCGTATGCCCTTATGAAAGGCTTTTTATTGTTGACGAAATCGTCAAAGCAATTCAGTTTATCAAATTCAAACGGGGAAATGCTTTTTACCTCAACGGGGATTAGTTCGCCGTTTTCGTCTTTTATGCGTAAATCCTCGCGCCCTGTTATATTTTGCGGTTCGATACGGAAAGAGTGATCCGTCGGCGTGATTACCTCAAAGCCCGCCTCTTTTATTTTTTCGATAACGTGCGTTTCAAGGGTATTACCAAGCCCGAAAATCGCTTGTAATCCAACGTCGGGCGGTGTCCTGTCTTGAAAGTTCGTAATACAAAGATAAACGTATCGGCTGCAAGGGTGTCCGATTGACGAACAACGTAAATTGTTTTGCGGATAAACCTTGCATTTTTCTTGTAACTTTTCTCGTAATCTATCGTTTATGAGTTCCGCGTTCATATCAACCCTCCGAAATTGCGTCGTTTATAAGGAAAATTTCGCCCTTGCTAACGATTGCTTTTATATGCGACACGTTATATCTTTTGCAAGCGCCATTTATCGCCCTCGCACCAACCTCCGCGCAAGCATAGTTCCAATTTTCAAGTTTTGCGCACTTTAACTCGCTTTTTTGAAAATCGGTAATTAAATTAAATAACTTATTATATTTTTTGAGTTTCTTATAATCATATTCAACAAATTTCATAGTTCACTCCTTAATTAAACGGTAGATTGTTTTCGTTGCCGAACAACGCGTCGTCCGTCGTTTCTTCCGCCTTTGGAGCGGGTGCTTTTTGACATTTACGGCACAATCTCGCGCCGAATTTTGCCTCGCTATAACTTGCCTCCGCTTGCGTTATCGGAGCGTTGCAACTTGAACAAGTCAAACCGCTATCCCCCGCCTTTCCGCTGTTTCCGCCTTTGCTGCCCGTTTTGAACGTATAACCGCGCATTTTACTTACGTCAAGTTTTGCCCTTTCAAGCGTCGCAACGTCAATATTTCGTAAGTTCGGGATAAGCCTTTTAATACCGTTATTAAGGCAATTTGTATAAGCCGACATTTTAACGTCGCGCTCGTCGATTTCGTCGGGGCTTTTCAAACCGTCTTTTCCTTTCGAGAAAAATTCGTCTTTCATTGAACGGCTGCCCTCACACTCGACAAATTGGTCTTTAAGGATAAACCTTGCCTTGTATGTAAATGTTTTATACCCTTGCGCGTCCGCTTCGACAATCGGTTTTCCGATAAGTTGAATTGATATCCCGAAAAGCCTTGCAACCTTTGTCGCCCCGCTTTCCTGTAAATAAGGCGTACCGCCGATAAGCACCCAATCCAATTCGTTAGTAATGCGCAACGCCGCGTCCATAATCTTATTCATAGCGACGATATACTTTTCCGCTTGTTCCGCGAGATAAAGAATATTGTCGGTATTACTGTCAAGCAATCCGCCGCCTTGCGGTCTTGCCGTTAAGTCCGTTATTTCGTTTTCAACTGTTACAATTTCGTTTTCGTTCATTGTTTTAACTCCTTATTTGAATTTGCCCGAATTTCGAGCGTTTGTTTTGTTGGCAAGGCATTTTCGATTTTCGCTTTCAAATTCTCGACTTGCCATTTTAACAAGCGGATTTCGTCGTTTTTTGATTTCAATAATTCCGCGAGTTCTTTAAGTAAGATTTCGTAAGTTTCAGGCATTACAAAGCCCCTCCCTTTTTGATTTTTTCGGCTATAATCGCGCTTACCACTCGCAAATTATAAACCTCGTTTTTTTCGACTAATTGAACAATCATTTTACGCCTGTTGTTCGTCTTTCTCATTCTCTATCAACTCCATAATGTCAGCGTTTGAAATATCGAAAGCCGTTTGAATTGTCTTGATAAACTTAACCGAACCGTCAACGTCGCCGCGTTCAAACTTTGCGTAATGATTTGACGAACACCCGATTTTCTTTGCAAACTCGACTTGCGACAATTTCCTTTCTACTCGAAAGAGTTTCAATTTTAAGCGCATAACCTTTTTTACCTCCTTATTATTTTTTTTACAAAAACATATCTTTTTCCGAAAAAAATATTATTTTTGTGTTTCCTTATGCTTTCAAAAGAAAACATAACGACGCATTTTTTCATAAAAAAATATCTATTTTTTGTTTACAAAAAGCGTGCTTTCGCCGTGCTTTGCAAGTTTCTTTTCGGCTTTAAGCCAACCGATAAAACAAACCGTGCAAAATACCGCTGCTATTGCCAAACCGACAATATTTGCAATCAATAACACTTTCATAAATTACCTCCCTTTTATTCGCCTATCTCGTCAGCGCGTGGAGGCGAACCCACGCGGACGGGTTGCCCCGTTTCGATTTATTTTACTTTATAATTTCGCTTGATACGGTATGTCGCGCCCGCGTTCTTTTGCAACAAAATTAAAATCCGTCAATGTTTTATCCCCGTTTTTTAATGCTTTGAACGCTTTTTCCGCTTCTTCTGTGCTTTCAAATGTTTTATAGGCGCGGATTTTTTCGCCATAACGATTTTTGGGATATGCCGCTATTATCCCGCCGTAAGGATAAAACGGGTAATCTTCGCTCCATTCTTCTATTTGAATGTCCGTTTCGTCGGGCATTTGCCCTCTTTGTAATACTTTCATAATAAACTCCTTTCCGTCGGAAAACCGCCGACGGTCGGTTTATTGTTATTACATTAGTCTGAATATACAACGTTTAATAAAACGATACCCGCTGTATATAAATAATTGTTAAATGCCGTATAAGTTGTAAACGATTTTTCAAAAACCGTGTTTGTTTTCTTATTCAAGAATTTAGCGGTTACGTTTACGTTGTTATAGCATTTTAATTTACTCATTTTTCAACTCCTTTTACCGAACACCCGTTCGTGTTTTACACTTATTATTATAGCGATATAATTTTAATTGTCAAGCAACTTTTATATAATTTTTGTAATTTTTTGTATAATTTTTATATCTATTAAAACAATATATAATACGACCGTTATATTTTTATAAATCAAAGTGCTTGAAATTGTGTCGCATTGTTGTTATATTTATAAAGCAATGTTACATAAATATTGCAGGTAAGGTGTAAAAATAGCGTGAAAGGAGTGTGAACATATTATGAAAATCAATATCGGGGCAAAAATAAAGACACTCCGCAAGGGTAAAAAAATGACACAATTTGAACTCGCGGAGGCGCTAGGTATTACGCGGGCAAGTATAAGTAATTACGAACTCGGACGGCGCGCCCCGCATATATCCGAATTAAAGCGGATAGCGGAATATTTCGGCGTTGGGCTTGATTATTTCGGGATTGCGTCAACGGACGAGGTTTTCGACCTTATAAGCCGAGCGCGGGAGGTATTCCAAAGCGAGGACGTTCCCGCCGAGAAAAAGCAAGCGGTTTTCGACGAACTTATGCGTTTATATCTTTCTATCAAATAGCCGTCGGCGGCTATTTTTACGGCGGTTTTGCGCCACTTTGTTATTATTTGAAACGGGGGAAATTACATTGAAAAACGATTACAACGAGCAAGGTAATGAATTATTATACGATATGGTAAACGGGGTTGAACACGTTGACGCATATTTGCGTTATAGTTCGCAAAAGCAAGACGACGGCGTAAGTATTGAAATGCAAATGGACGAAATAAACGGCTATTGCGCCCGCAAAAATCTCGTCGTTCGTAAATGGTATATAGATACAGCAACGTCGGCAAGTAAAAAGGCAGCGGAAACACGCGACGGGTTCTTTGAATTGATACAAGATATAAAAATAGGCGATACGTCGGGAATTTTACTTGTATATTCTACGAGTCGGGCGTTCCGTAATTCGTATGAAAGCCATAAATACCGCCGTTTCCTGCGAAAGCATAATATTAAACTTATGTCCGCAACGCAACATATCGACGAGGACACGTCAAGCGGGCGGCTTACAACGTCTATTCTTTCCGATATCGACCAATACAAAGCGGAGGAATTATCCGATTATGTAAGTTCGGCAATGCGAACAATGGTAAAGCGTGGATTTTGGACGGGAGCACCCGTTCCGCTCGGTTATAAAGTCGTACCAACGACGGACGAGGCGGGGAAACCGCGTAAAAAATATGCAATAGACGAGGAAACGGAGGAATTTGTCAAAGAGGTTTTTCAAGACTATATAAAAGGCGTTGAGCCGTCCACAATCGCGAAAAAGTTACAACGTTACGGCTTGATTACAAGTAAGGGCAATCCGTATAATTCGGAGGCGGTACGCTGCATTTTATATAATGATTTTTACACGGGAACGCGTCGCCTAAAAATGAAAGGGCAAGACGAGTTGATTTACGAAAATTCCGTACCCGCAATTATAGACAAGGCGACTTTTGCGCTCGCGCAACAAATACGGCTTGAACGCCGAACGGCGGGCGCGCCAAAACCGAAAACGGCAAAATCCCGATATCTTTTAACGGGTAAGATTATTTGCGGCGAGTGTGCTAAACGCGGGATTGAGGGGCATTTAATCGGAAACACCACAAGATCAACAAAGCGCGGGGATAAAAGGTATTACCACCATTCTTATAAATGCAATAAAAAACGCCGTTATAAAGATTGCGACCTTAAAAATATACAGCGCGAAACTTTGGAGGAGTTCGTTTTGCGCCAAGTGAAAGAAAAGGTCTTAAATGAAAACTTGCTCGAACAAATCGCAAACGAGGTATTGACTGAACTTGACAAATACCCGCAACCGATAGCGGACGAAAAAAGCCTAAAAAAACGGAAAAATGAAATATTAAAAGAACTTGTTTCCCTTGCGAAAATGAAAGCGGCAAACGATATTGACGCGGAGGTTTACGCCCTCACGAAAAAGGAATATGACGACGAAAAAGCGCAAATCGACATTGACCTTTTCGCAATAGAACAAAGCAAAAAGAAAAGCGTTGACCGTGATTTTGTAATTTCAACAATCCGCAAAATGATTTCGGATAGTGAAAGCGGCGACCACGAGGTTATGAAAGC
>JAEIGA010015343.1_pt1 | contig 11669 bp, 6 predicted proteins | sample 9270691 | NCBI WGS metagenome assembly JAEIGA01 (sample SAMN17057246, study PRJNA624740) | gut metagenome | biome: biome; isolation source: fecal sample | host: Bos grunniens | place: China: Xizang | collected 2019
ATACTATTCTCCCCTCTATCACCCGCCGCTCGCTTATGGTGGTTGCCAGCGATTACCTCGGCCTCAAGGCAGAGGAGAGAGTTATCTCCAAGGACGAGCTTGACAGCTTCGTAGAGTGCGGCCTTTGCGGTACTGCGGCTGTTATCTCTCCCGTTGGTAAGATCGTTGACCACGGGCGCGAGATCTGCTTCCCCGCAGGTATGACCGAGATGGGCCCCGTTACCAAGAAGCTTTACGAGACGCTTACCGGCATCCAGATGGGACGCATCGAAGCTCCCGAGGGATGGATCGTTGAGATCAAGTAATCCGAATTTACAATAAAAATAAGAGCCAAGCTAAACGCGGAAAAAGCATTAGCTTGGCTCTTTTTATATTCTAACGAAAGCTTAATTTGTAAACAAAAGTTTACACGAATAGCGAGGGCGTGTTAAATTTTCAAGAGTTTTTTGATATTTTTGCTGAAAATCATCTCTCGATCCTCGTCGGTGAGCGGGATCTTGTTGAATCGCTCAAGCTCGGCTACGGTATCCCACATAGGAAAGTCTGTTGCAAAGAAGAATCTGTCCGCGCCGTGCATATCGATAAGCTCCTTTGCGCGCTCGGTGCTTATGAAGGGCAGAGACGAGCAGGTGTCGAAGTAAACGTTATCAAGGCCGAGATAAATCTCCGAGTCGGCCCAACAGCGATATCCACCAAAGTGCGCGGCGATAAAGTTGACCTCGGGATATTTCTTCGCCATTCTAACGAGGCGATGCGGATTTGAGTAATCGTATCTGTCGTCACCTACGTGGAAGAGAATAGGCAATCTCGAGCCCACGGCACGGTAGAATTTCTCTGCGATCTCGTCATCGATATTAAACTTCTGAAAATCGGGGTGAAGCTTGACGCCACGCATATTGTTTGCGATAGCCATCTCAACCTCGCGCTCGACCTCTTCCTCGGACAGATCCTGATGAAGAGTGATAAATCCTATAAATTCGGGATGCGCGTCGCACTCTCTCTTGATAAAATCGTTGATAGAGCGCACCTGATGAGCGGTAGTAGCCACCGAGTGTACTACGTAGCCGGTCACTCCCGCGCGTCTGCCGTCCTCCAGGAGGCGCTCTGCCGTGCCTGCGGGCATCTCCATCTTAATGTCGTAGAATTCGCCGATAGTGTCGGTGGCCTTTGCCGCGATCTTCTCGGGATAAATATGTGCGTGTGCGTTGATAATTTCCATGATAATTCTTTTCTTGCTTCCGATAATAGTCTGTTCGCGTTTGAACAAGTAACATATTATCATATAGAGGGAAAAAAGTCAATAGAATCGCCGAAATGCACTCTTTTCCCACTCAAAAAGCACCGCGAGCAAGCAAAAAACAGATAATCGCTCAAAATCATTTGTGAAATTTCACATATTTTGATGGCTGTATTTGAACGATGTTAACAATTTTTTGAACATTTGTACAAAAACTGCTGTTTTTTGTGCAAAGCCCCTTTCTTTTTGCATATTTATGTGATATAATATGTACATAACATCCAACTCGGAGGGGAGATATGCAAAAAATCAAAGAACTTTGGGCGTCGTTTGCCGAAAAGAATCCCAAGCTCTCTGTATGGGTACGCGAAGGCGGCCTCTTTATAATTGTGAGCAACGTTATCACTATTCTCAAGACGATTTGTCTTATGCTCCTTCCACACGCATTCGCCTTTCTCGGCAGTCAGGAGTTCGGCTTCCCCGGTGTGACGCTTCAGCTTTTTGGATACGAATTCAAATGGTACATAATCGGTGCTAACGAGAGCCAGGGCGGACTTAAATATTTCGTGGCCTATATGATCAGTATGTTCGTGTTCGAGGCTATCAACTTCTTCATTCAGCGTAAGTGGGTCTTCCGCTCAAACGGAAATATCGCATACCAGGGAATGTGGTATTTTCTCGCATTCTGTGTGGTCACCTGCATCGTGGGCTCTATCGACTCGATATGGAAGGGCGTAATCGTTAACTTCATTCCCTCCGAGCTCGCGTCTATTGCCACCGTCCTCATTAACGGCGGCGTGTCTATGGTAATATTCTTTATCGTCAACAAGATCGTTTTCAACGATGCAAGATACGAGAAAAAGACGGAAGAGCAGTCGTGATCTTATGAAAAGGGGCTTCAAATTTGATCTATTACTGCTGATTTTGGCATTTTCGCTGATCCTCTGCTCCTGCAGGCAGACTCCATCCGGAATGGGGAATATTCCACCCGAGGAGATTGGGGAAATTCGTCTGACCGCAAACGAGGATAAGATAGCGGTATTTGCCGACGGATATCCGAGCGGATTCTGGGCGAGAAACGACCGAGGCAACGGACATCCCTTCAACTGCTCCTTCCTGAGGAGCAACGCGGTAGTCGCAGACGGACTTCTGACGCTTTCTCTGACCGAGAGTGGAGGCGGATACGTTGGTGCGGAGTACCGTACGCAGGCAAAGTTTTCATACGGTTATTACTCGGTATCAATGAAGGCCGCAAGCTGTCCCGGCGTGATCTCCTCGTTCTTCACCTACACGGGCTGGCCCTGGGATGAGATCGACATAGAGTTCCTCGGCGACGATACCACGCGGGTGCAGTTTAACTACTACACAAGCGGCAAAGGCGGTCACGAGTACGTCTATGAGCTCGGCTTTGATGCCGCAGAGGATTTCCACGAATACGGCTTTGATTGGCAGCCCGAGTCGATCACCTGGTACGTTGACGGCGTGCCGGTTTACCGTGCGACGGCAGACATTCCATCCACAGCAGGCCACATTATGATGAATCTTTGGAACGTCGCCGACACAAACGCAGACTGGGCGGGAAAATTTGACGGAAGTAAGCTTCCAGTTTACGCACAGTATCAATGGATAGGATATAAAAGCGCTGGTTAGCGCGGTTATATATAAACAAATTTATATTATATAGGAGGCAATTATGAAAAAGAGAATTCTCGCAACGATCGCATTGACATTAGCACTTGTCATGACGCTCTCCGGATGCTCTTTCTTCGATTTTCTTTTCGGAGAAACCGTTGAGCTGACCGCGGCGCCCCTGAACGCGCAGGTGCTCGTAGATTTTAAGAATGAAGTAGACCCGAACGTCCTGTTCGAATCGGACGGTTGGTCTAACGGTGACGTATTCAACGTTGTATGGAAGAAGCACAACGTAGTTTACGATACCGCAAACGGTATTATGCGTCTTGGCATAACCGAAGAAAAGGCAAATGCTTGGCTCGACGATAAGGATGTAGAGTTCAACTATACCGCAGGTGAGGCTCGCACTCAGAACTACTACCACTACGGTGATTACGAGGTTTCTATGAAGCCCTCGGCTAATCCCGGTACTGCAAGCACCTTCTTCATTTGCACAGGTCCTTACGATCTTAAGGACGGTGTAGCTAACCCCCATGACGAGATCGATATCGAGTTCCTCGGCAAGGATACCACCAAGGTTCAGTTCAACTTTTTCGTTGACGGCAAGGGTGGCAACGAGTATATGTACGACCTCGGCTTCGATGCTTCCAAGGAATTCCACAGATACGGCTTCCGTTGGGCAGAGGATTCCATCACCTGGTTCGTTGACGGCGTGCCCGTATATCAGGTAACCACTAACGACGGCGTTGAGACCGGCAGAAACGTTAAGCACGTTGATAAGCTCCCCTCTACCGCAGGTAGAATGCTCACTAACTATTGGTGTGGCAACGAGAGAGCTTACGGCTGGATGGGCGAGTACAAGGGCGCTGTTAATGATAAAGGCACCGAGTATCAGTGGATCGCTACCAGCGCGGTTGGCGCACCTCTCAATCCTCCCGTAGTTACTCCTCCCGTTGATGGCGAGGAGACCGAGATCGATTGGACCGCGATCGAGCCCATTGCTCCTACTTTCGCAACTACTCCCGAGTATAACGTAGTAATCGACGGCAACAAGGCCGGCGTAACCTACACCGACGTAAACGGCAGCGCATATAAGCCCATCGAGATGGACGTTACCGAGGCGGTTGCAGGTAAGAATTACCTCTACCTCAAGGTTACCAACAACGGCTCCGAGATGGTTCAGGTTCGTGTTAATATGTACGATCCTACCCTCACAGGCAACAACACCGCAACTAACATCTCCGCAACTATGAACGGTCAGCCCGTATTCACCGACACCGCTTGGGGCGGCTCCTTCTTCGAGATCCCCGCAGGTGAGACCGCAGAGCTTGTTCTTAACTTCGCAGTAGGCGGCGTTAAGCTTCAGCTTATGATCGACTCCTCGAGGAACGACTCCGTACTTCGCTCGGGCGATATTACCATCGAGGACATTAAGTTCACCGCAATAGGCGAGGTTGAAGCTCCTCACTCCTGCAAGGACGAGAACGGCGACGATGTTTGTGACGAGTGCGGCAAGGATTTGATCGTTCCTCCCACTCTCGCAGATCCCGAATCCGGCAACCTTACCACCACTATCGGTGGTACCGAGGTCGCACTTGGCGGTAACGTAACCGACGGCTACGGCGTACACGGCAACGCTGACGGAACTGTCAGAGTAGAGTACACCAACATTTCCACCAATACGTACGAGAACGTATGGGCACAGATCTCCGAAGTTGCCGCAGGCAAGAACGAGATCAGCCTCAAGATCAAGAACAACGGCACAGAGACCGCTTACATCACCGTTAAGATCGAGACCGCAACCGCGGCAGCTCTTATGGAAGGCAAGATGGAGATCCCTGCAGGCGAAGAGCAGACCTATACCGGCACCTTTGACGGCGTTGCAGATAAGCTCTACTTCTTCATCGACTCCGGTTGGAGCGCTGACACTACAACTCACGCAGGTGAGGTAGTTATCTCCGAGATCGTATTCTCCGGCGAGGCTACAGGCGGCGGTGATCCCGTTGATCCTACTCCCGACCCCGATCCTACTCCCGATCCCGAACCCGACACAGGTCTTCAGTTTAACTTCTGGACCTCCAGCAGCGACTATACCACAAACGGCAACAACATTAAGTATAACGGCGCAGGCAACAGTTACTCTTGCGCAGGTACCGACGTTGCAGCTCTTGCAGCAGGTAAGAACACCTTTACCGTAACCATCACCAACAACGGCGCGGCAGATTCCAGAGTTCGCGTTGATATCCAGGGTACAAATCAGGTTGGAAATCACACCGTTCTTAATACCGCTGCTACCGGCGGCGACGTTTGGACGGATGCAGAATGGGGCGGATCTACCGTTACCGTTCCCGCAGGTCAGTCTGTAACTCTCGTTATTACCTATGACGAGTACACCGACCGCGGCGCAGTTACCAACCTCGTTGTATTCGTTGACTCCGGCAGAGGCGACGCCGCAACCTATTCCAGCGACGTGACCCTTTCCGGCATGGCATTCTCTGGCGAGTCTACTCCTCCCGCAGTAGACCCCACTCCCGATCCCGATCCCACTCCCGATCCCGATCCTACTCCCGATCCTGATCCTACTCCCGATCCTGATCCCACTCCCGTTCTCCCCGAGCTTCCCACCGATGGCGAATACGTTAAGTTCGTAACCGAAAACGCATATACCATCATCGCAGACGGCGAGTACGTAAATAAGGTTCAGATCACCTACACCGAGATCAGCACTAACACCTGGCACAACGTAAACACCTACGTCGCTGACAAGGCGGCAGGTAAGACCAACCTCAGCGTAACCCTCCGCAACAACGGCACTACCACCGTTTTGGTAACCGTTAAGCTTGAGGCGGCAGGCGCTGCCGAGCTCGCAAATCAGAAGGTTGAGCTCGCGGCAGGCGAGATGAAGACCGTGAGCCTTGATTTCACAGGCGAGGCACAGATGCTCTTCTTCTTCATCGACTCCGATTGGAGCGAGACCACCACTACTAACGCAGGTGATATCTCCATCGCAGGCATTAAGTTCTCCGGCGAGGCTACCCCTCCCGCAGTAGATCCCGATCCTACCCCCGTAGCTCCCGAGCTTCCTACCGACGGCGGTTACGTTAAGTTCGCAGGCAACGAGTGCTACACCATCATCGCAGAGGCAGAGTACTCCAACGTTGTTCAGTTTACCTATGCTGAAGTTTCTGATAACACCTATCAGAACGTAAACACCTGGATCAAGGATAAGGCAGAGGGCAAGACCAATCTCGCTATTACCATCCGCAACAATGGCACCGAGGCTGTCAAGATCACCGTTAAGCTTGAGGCTGCGGGCGCAGTAGGTATCGGCGAGCAGACCGTTGTTATCGCGGCAGGCGAGATGCAGACTGTATCTATTGATTTCGCAGGCGAGGCAGAGCTTCTCTATCTCTTCATCGATTCCGGTTGGAGCGAGACCACTGCTGCTCACTCCGGTGACATCACCGTTGGCGGAATCAAGTTCCAGTAATTTTCCACAGCTCTTTCGAAAGAGCATAGCAATCTAATATCAGCGGCTGTCTACGGGCAGCCGCTAACCATAGATAATCCTTGTAATTCAGGAGAAAAATATGAAAAGCAAAAGAAAAAGAATTGCGCTCTTGACGGCCGGTATGGCGGTGCTCTTGATCTTTTCGATCGTATTCAACGTTTTGTCCGTAGCAAAATTTGATAACATATTCGAGAAGGCTCTCGGTGCGACACCCTTTAGGCTCAAGGGAAATACGCTTGGCGCGGACGTAGATTACTACAAGAGCGATTTCAATAGCGCAAGCGAGCTTTACGCCTATGAGGAGGCAAAGGTTGCCGAGATCGTTCAGGAGGGCGCGACTCTTCTTGAGAATAACGGCGTGTTACCTCTGGCACAGGGCACAGAGCTCAGCGTGTTCAGCGTTTCATCCGTTGACTTAGTCAGCGGTGGCTCGGGCTCGGGCTCGGGCTCGTTTGAGCTGACAAAGGACCTCAAGGCAGGTCTTGAAAATGCAGGACTTGTCGTAAACGAGGACCTTTGGAGCTTCTATAAGAAATATTTTGAAGATCACAAGTATAAGCTCCCCTTTGATCCCGATTCCGCAAAGCACGTCAGAGGTAAGGGCGTTATCAACTACGGAGCAGACCTCGATTGGTCCATCAATGAATGTCCCTTGAGCAATATCACAGGCGATCAGGCTCTTGTGGATAGCTTCGAGGGCACGGTCGCTATGTTCGTGCTTTCCCGTACAGGCGGTGAGGGCGGCGACGAGCCTCGCGATATGGCGGCATTCGGCGGCGAGGCAGGTCAGCACTATCTTGAGCCCGATAAGACCGAGCTTGAGATCATCTCCTACCTCAACGACAATTTCGACGACGTAATAATTCTCGTTAACTGCAACAACGCTATCGAGCTTGGTTGGGTCGAGGATTATGAGAACATCAGCGCGGTTATCAACTTCCCGGGCGGCGGCAGAACCGGCACCTACGGCCTTGGCTATATGATGACGGGCCTCGACGCGAATGGCGTAGAGATCTCGGCCTCCGGTCACCTCGTTGATACCTGGGTATACGATAACTTCTCGTCTCCTGCTATGCAGAATATGGGCGACTTCCGCTTCAGCGGAACGAAGTATTACTACGTAAACTATAGCGAGGGCATCTACGTAGGCTACAGATACTACGAAACTCGCTATGAGGACACGGTTCTCGGCGCTGAGAACGTAGGTGAATACAATTACGCAAGTACAGTTACCTATCCCTTCGGCTACGGCCTTTCCTACACCGAGTTTGAGTGGACGAACTTTACTATGTCAGAGCCCGACGCCGGCGGCAACATCACGATAACAGTTGACGTGAAGAACGTTGGCGACAGAAACGGTATGGACGTAGTTCAGATCTACGCTCAGGCACCATACACCCCCGGCGGAGTAGAGAAATCCTCGATTCTTCTGGTTGGATTCGCGAAGACCTCGAACATTGCTCCCGGAAAATCCGAAACGGTTAGCATATCCGTAAGTCTCAAGGATCTCACAAGCTATGACGTGAATGCGAACGGCGGCCGCGGCGGATACGTTCTTGACGCAGGCAGCTATTACATCACGGCCGCAAGTAACGCTCACGAGGCAATAAACAACATTCTTCTTGAGAAGGGCGTTGACCCTGCGAGACTCGTAGCAGGCAAGCAGGATGACAGCACCTCTCCCGACGGCGAGAAGATGGTCGGCGTTTACACGCAGGCGACTGCCGATTATACGACCTATTCGGTTGCGGCAGAGGGCTTGCAAACTATCGAAAATCAGTTCACAGACTCCACTATTGAGGATGCGGTATATCTTTCCAGAAGCAACTGGAGCGTGATGGAGAATAACGGCCTTCGTTACGGCACGCAGGCGCAAAACGTAGATAAAAACGACGTCACCGCCAAGGCCGAGATCGACGGCAGATTCTTTGAGGCGACTCCTACAGAAGAAATGAAGGCGAAGCTTCAGTCCTACTTCTCGCTCAACCCCGACGAGGGCAAGAACATCATCGAGGTGACCTTTGGCAAGGATTACGATATAGATCTTATCGATCTTCGCGGTCTTGCGTTTGACGATCCTCTCTGGGATAAGCTCCTCGATCAGATCACGCCTGCCGAGCTTTCCAAGCTCATCGACGAGTGCGGATATTGCTCGCCGGAAATGAAGTCCATTAACAAGCCCAAGGTCACCGACCTTGACGGCCCTGCAGGTCTTAACGATATTATTAAGCACGGCTCAATGCCTATAAGCGATGAGCTTCAGGCTATGACCTGGCCCACCCAGTATATGCTCGCCTCCACCTGGAACGTAACTCTCGCAGAGGATATGGGCCGCGGTATCGGCGAGGACGGTCTTTACTCCAAGACCGCAGGCTGGTATGGCCCGGGTATGAATATTCACAGAACTCCCTTCGCGGGCAGAAACTTTGAGTATTACTCCGAGGACGCATTCCTTTCGGGCGCACTCGGCAGAGCCGAGGTAAACGGCGCGGCACAGAAGGGTATGTACGCCTTTATCAAGCATTTCGCGCTTAACGATCAGGAAACTCATCGCGACGAGTACGGCATTGCTACATTCGCAGACGAGCAGACCATCCGTGAGATCTATCTCAAGCCCTTTGAGATGACCATCGTTGGAAATGAGGTTGAGATCTTCTACAACGAGGCGATCAAGGACGAGGACGGCGATATCACGGGATATGAGAAGAAAACCACAACCGTTCCTGCGGCGACCGCTGTTATGACCTCCTTTAACCGTATCGGCGCAACCTGGGCAGGCGGTCACTACGATCTCATTACCGACGTTTTGCGCGGTGAGTGGGGTTTCAACGGCTTCGTTCTTACCGACTACGAGGTAGGCTCTGGCAAGGGTTCGTATATGAAGACCTCCCAGTCTCTCGCGGCAGGCGGTGACGGCAAGCTCAAGACCGTCGATATGGAGGCCTTTGCAGGCTACGATATCACCGATACTCCCGCTTACGTTGCTATGGGACGCGATGCAGCGCACCATATTCTCTATACCGTGGTTAACTCCGCAGGTATGAACGGCTTTGTTCACGGCGTTGAGTACGTTCACGGCTTCGCATATTACAAGCTCATTCTCATCGGTTGGGATATTCTCGCGGCTGCGGGACTCACTTGGATGGGTATTGCTCTTGTGAAAACGATTCGCAAGCGTGACAAGGCTCCTGCGGAAGCCGATGGCGACGGTAACGCAGTCGAGAATCAGCCTGAAATGGCATAATAATTTAGCATATCAAAAAGAGCCAGCGGCATCGCCGCTGGCTCTTGATCTTTTTGTTTAGTTAAATCTGACGATCTTGTTTGCAATGCGGTAGAAGAAGTTTGCAAGTCCTCTGCCGAGCTTGCCTCTGATGCAAATAAAGGCAAGCGGTGTGCGATAACGATAATGGTTGGCCCATTTTCTATCGTGCTCCTTGCATTCGTCCCACATAGCCTCGAGATCCGCGTCGGCCTCCTCGGTCTTGTTAAGACGGGCAAAGACGATCGCGATGGCGAAGAGCATAAACACCTCGTGCTTGAGATACTTCTTGAGCTTCGGCTCGTTTACGCTTGCGAGATCGCAGGCGATAAAGCTCTTTCCGCTTACGGTAACCTGATGGCTATAGCGCTTGATGAGCGCCGCCTCCTGCACCGACTGATCGGGTCGTCCAATCCAATAGAGGTAGAGATCCTTCGGGAAGTAGTAGAGCTTCTTGACCTGCGGAAGAGTCTTGCAGATCATAAGATTGTCCTCGTAGAAGATCTTGCGCGGAAGGGGCTCGCTCCATTCCTTCATAAGCGCGGTGCGGAAGGTAGAGGAGTGAATTGTGAGCATCTGATGCATACGGAAGCTCTTGGTATCCTTCCACTCGAAGATGCGGTTCTGCGGGAGCGCGTTTGAATAGTCGATAGAGCGATCTCCAACGCCGTCGGTATGTACGTAGTAATAATTCGTAACGGCCATATCAACGCCGCCCTCGCGCTCGCATTGCTCGAGAGCGTCAAGGAAGGCGACAAAGTCCTCGCTCATCTTGTCATCGCTGTCAACCACCTTGAAGTATATACCCGTCGCGTGCTTGACGCCCTGGTTTATACCCTCGCCGTGTCCGCCATTCTCTTGGTGAATGACCTTTACGATGCTTGGATATTTGCTTGCGTATTCGTCGGCGATAGCGCCCGTGCCGTCGGTAGATCCGTCGTCGATGATAATGATCTCAAGTCGCTCACCGCCGGGGAGCAGACTGTCAACGCATCCGCGCATATATGCCTCAGAATTATAGCAGGGAACGGTTATAGTTAATAGCTTTTGCGAGTTCATGCGAGTTCTCCTTCTGCGGCGTCCAGAGCGGACAATATTACCGCATCCATGTCATAGTAGCGGTACTGACCGAGTCGGCCGCCGAATATGACCTTTTCTTGCTTTTCTGCCAGCGCCTTGTACTTCTCGCACAGGGTGTTGTTAGCTTCGTCGTTAATAGGATAATAGGGCTCGATACCGGGCGCCCATTCCTGGCTGTATTCGCGAGATATAACCGTTTTTGGCTGTGTTCCGAATACAAAATGCTTGTGCTCGATTATACGGGTGTAGGGCGTCTCGGCATCGGTGTAGTTGATGACCGCGTTGCCCTGATAATTGTCGGTGTCGAGTATCTCGTTCTCAAAGCGGATGCTTCGATAGTTGAGAGGGCCGTAGCAGAAATCGAAATATGCATCGAGAGCACCCGTGTAGACCACCTTTTCCGCCATCTCGCAGAGCGTCTCGCGATTATCGAAGAAGTCAACGCCGAGTCGTACCTCAATGCCATCCAGCATCTTCTCCACCATCGCGGTATATCCCTCGGTGGGAATACCCTGATAGAGCGCGTTGAAGTAGTTGTTATCATAGGTAAAACGCACGGGAAGTCGCTTGATGATGAATGCGGGAAGCTCGGTGCAGGGTCTGCCCCATTGCTTTTCGGTGTACCCCTTTACCAGCTTCTCGTACATGTCGGTGCCTACGAGGCTGATCGCCTGCTCCTCAAGATTTTTGGGCTCGTCAATGCCGCATTCGCGCTTTTGCTCCTCGATCTTTGCCTTCGCCTCGTCGGGAGTTATAACTCCCCACATTTTGTTGAAGGTAAGCATGTTGAAGGGCAGAGAATAGAGCTCGCCGCGGTAGTTCGCCATAGGAGAGTTGGTATATCGGTTAAATTCTGCAAATCGGTTTACGTACTCCCACACTCGTTTGTTGTTCGTATGGAAGATGTGCGCGCCGTACTTATGTACCTGAATACCCTCGACGTCCTC
>JAEIGA010015344.1_pt1 | contig 11669 bp, 19 predicted proteins | sample 9270691 | NCBI WGS metagenome assembly JAEIGA01 (sample SAMN17057246, study PRJNA624740) | gut metagenome | biome: biome; isolation source: fecal sample | host: Bos grunniens | place: China: Xizang | collected 2019
ATAAAATCCTCCTTTTATTTATATTATAACATATTTTTTAATAAAAAGCAAATAAAATTTCTAAAACCATTTTTCGATTCGCGCTGACGATCTATGTGATTGGAACCGGCCGAAGCAAATAAAAGAAAAAACAGACTGAATTAATCAGTCTGTTTATTAAGGCTTTTATGATATTCTAAAATAAAATCATCAATATTACCATTTATAATTTTATTGATATTAGCATCTTCATGATTAGAACGATGGTCTTTAACTAATTGATATGGCATAAAAGTATATGTTCTAATTTGACTTCCCCATTCAATAGCATTTTGTTTTCCTTTTAAATCTGAAACTTTTTCAAGATGTTCTTGTTCTTTTAATTGAGCTAATTTAGCATAAAGCATCTTCATAGCATAATCTTTATTTTGAAATTGACTTCTTTGAGTTTGACAGGCAGTCACAATACCAGTTGGAATATGAGTAATTCTAACTGCTGATGAAGTCTTGTTAATATGCTGACCTCCAGCACCTGAAGAACGATATGTATCAATTTTTAAATCATCGGGGTTAATTTCAAAATTAATATCTTTATCAATTTCTGGTAAGATTTCGATTGCGGCAAAGGATGTGTGGCGTCTATTAGACGAATCGAATGGTGATACTCTAATTAAACGATGAACTCCATGCTCACTTCTTAAATGTCCATACGCATATTCTCCAGATATTAAAGCAGTGACACTTTTAATAAGTCCAGGACCATCTCCCTCAAATAAATCAAGCACTTTAATATTATATCCATTTTTAGTAGCCCAAAGCCCATACATTCTATATAAAATTGAGGCCCAGTCTTGTGCTTCCTTACCACCGGCGCCCGCATGTATTGTTAAAATAACATTATTATTATCATATTCACCACTAAACATTGAATCTAATTTAATTTTATCAATTTTAGCTTTAATTTCTTCACATTTTTCATAAAGACTATCATACATTGCCATATCTTCTTCTAAAATGGAAATAGCAATAAAATCTATAACTTCTAAAATAGAGTTTGATAATTCATCAAAATTATCTACCTTTTGGCGTAAAATATTTAAAGTTTTCATACTTTCTAAATCGGTCCAAAAATTAGGATCTTCAACTCTAGCTTCATATTCTTCAAGGTTAGATTTAACATTTTCCATTCCAAGTAAAATATATAATTCTTTTAAGTCTTCTTCAAAAGATTGAGCTACTTTTAATAGTTCTTTCATTTCAAACATTTTAATCACCTCTCTACTTTAGAAAAAGTGGTTGGAGTTTTTCCAACCACTTTGAATTTTTTCTTTCCTACTTACTTAGTCGGCTACAACTAATCTGTAGCCATTTACTTTTCTAGATTTAACACCTTCGCCGCCTGGGATAGTTACTTGAGTTTTTTCAGCAACTCCAGCTTCAACGAGTTTTGTTAATCTGTAAGTAATTTTAGATACTGTTGTATCTACACCAGTTTCTACTACTTTAGCAGCGATATCAGCGATTACTTGATATTCATCAGTTAATGCCGCAGCAACGATATCGTAAAGTTCATCTGTTTCTGCTTTCTTAGCAGCTGCTCTTTCTTTCGCTTTGGCAGCTTTCTTATCTAATGCATCGATTTCTTTTTCGCAGAACGCTACAACTGTTTCAGCATCAAATGCCCATTCTCCAGTTTCCATTCCTTTAACGATAGCTTCAAACATTTCTCTTTTAGTAATTTTTGTCATAACCTTCACCAATTAAACCTTTCTTAAATAACTTTTTGTTTCTTTCTTTATCTTATAATTTATTATATCATATTTTTTTTAAAAAATCAATAAGTTTGCTTTAACCTACTATTTTTTATTATCTCTCCTTAGACTAAAAGAAGTCATAAGGAGAGTATTTAGAAAAATATTTTTCATCAACAGCTTCTGCTTCTTTTAAAGTAGATGCTTCACGCATTTCTCTAATATATTTTTTAGAAACTTGACTACATTGAAGAATATCAATAGCTTCATCAGTTAAATTTTTAACATCAAAAACTTTTCTAATCCAATTCCATTCATTTTCCATTTCTAACATTTCACCGAAACTATCTTCATATTCTTGTGGATCATCACAATTACCACAAATAGAAATGCCATATTTCCAGTTAAAATTACCTGCATACCCTTTAACACAAGTATTAATATAGACTACTGAGTGACCGCTATCTTGACCATCAAATCTAGCACCACATACATCACAACTATATAAATCATCATAGCAATAACTACAATAATAATGTCCATCAACATGGTATAAATCATCTATACTATGCCAATCTCCGCAAGAGCAGCAGCGAGCTTCTCCACTACAATTTTGACAAACAACTCTACAAGGTTCAACCTGATGTGATTCGATTACATCGCCGCAAGCAATACAAACAGCAGGACCAGATAAAAATAATGAATAATCAGATTTTTTATAATTAGGATTAAAATAAGCTAATCTAAAATCATAAATATCATTATACATATAATCCATATCCAAATTGAAATGTACTGCTTTATTACCATCAATATAATTGTCTGCTCTATTTTCAATATTGATAGCTGTTTCTGAATAAGGTCCATAGTTATGAGTCGCCAAAGCCAGCTCACGCAACCATTTCATTGCTGTACCTTGTAATTCATCATTATTATATGGATATTGTTTATTGCCAAGAATTAAATCTGGAGAAACAACAAGTAATTGTCTCCATCTCTTGGAATTCCAACGAAACTCATCATTTAAATATAATTCATCATTATTAGATTTTAAATAAGCAACTACAACATATGGAGAATTCATCATCTCAATAGTGCCTAAACGATAATCACCCGGATCATCAATCCAACTCATACAACTTGACCAACCGTGGTCATTATCACTCATTGTGATATAATCCATTGGGTGAATACTTAAACAAAGTGTTCCTTTGATTTTCTTTTGGTTTAAAACCATTGAATGAGTAATTCTAAAATCTTCATATAATTCATCTGGAATACCAAAGAGTTTACTTAATTTACCAATCATTTTAACGATTTTACAACCATTTTGAACTACAATTTTTTTACCATTATATTCAATAGTAAAATCAGTACCATGATATTCATTATCAACTAAATCTTCAGAGTTACTTAATAAATGACGAGCTCTATTAAAAGGAGCATCATAATGCCATTCTCCTAACTCTCTGATTTTACTATAACAAAATTCTTCCCATTGATTAGCAAATTGATAAGTTTTAGAATCGCTATTGTAGTTATAAATCTTTTTATACATTTCATTCATCAATTCATCTTCTGAAATTGTAAAATGAATTTCTTTTTCTAAAATAAAATTCTCATTAAACATTTGATATAATGGCATTTTATTTTGTGCCCAGAAACGCATAATATATTCCATAGGAGCTTGCTTACAATCATACCAATCTCCATAACGATTAAAATAAAATCTTGTCATATCAATATCATATTGAGGTAATTTTTCAAATAATGTATTCATAAGTATCGTCTCCTTTTTTCATTTCCTTTATCATCTTATATATATATTATATCATAAATTTAAAAAAAAATCAAAAAAGACCTTTAATCGCATTTAGTTTCGATTATTTTATGACTATTTAAATCTCGACCTAAACCCTTAGGAAAATAATCTCCAAAGATTTCATCTGTTAAATCAACCCAATAAAAATAAGGATAAATGTAATTTTTACAATTTCTTTGTTGAGCTGCTGTATAGATTTCTGTCATTGAGAATACCCAACTATTAAAAACCCAAATAACTTCATCTTTATAAGCTATACCAACACTCCAACATTTATCTTTTGGAGCATCTGGATTAACAAACATTACTTGAGTAGGTTTTTCAAAATATTTTAAATTCATAAGATTACTCATATATACCATCTTCTTTCTTTATCTTATATAAATATTATATCATAAATTTTTATAGAAATCAATAAGGCTTTAAAAATCTAGTTTTTCAGCTCTACCTCCACCATATACATTACCATCATATACATATAATGCTTTATCAATTTCCTCTTTGGTAAATTCAGTATTGCGTACTGCTTCACAATCCATTCCAAAATAATAAGATAATGCTTCGATTTCAAATAAATCATATTTCATATATATATCATCTTCTTTCTTTTCTTTATATAAATATTATATCATAAATTTTTATAAAAATCAAAAAGCCTCTTTTCATTTAGAAAAGAGGCTTTATATTAACAAGTGGTAAAAGTATTATTATTTACTGGCGTGGCGCTTGATGTATGATCGGCGCAATGGCCCCCGCAAGTACATACATGAGGCACTTCCGCAGGTTTATTCATATTCATCATCATCATTAATGGAAGCATGTCACCCATATCTTTATTATCGCTCATCATAAGCATCATCATCATAGGGTCCATGTTCATTCCATTTTGATTCATAAACATGAATGGAAGCATTTTACTCATATCTTTACTATCTTCTCCCATTAATGCAAACATCCACATATTTCCAAATGGGTTGTCCGCAGATGGAGCAACTCCATTCATCATTCCATCAAGGAAATTCACAATTTTAGTTGCGAAGTTAAATCCAAATGGAGAGCGAGTAAGCATAATTTCTTTTCTTTCTCCATTACATGGGTCAATTACGAAAAGAGTTTTTCCATGGGCTGGAACTTCAGTAACAAACATTGGAATATTTTGATGAATAACTACATCGCCAACCGCAATATCTTTAATTGCTACTGGCATTCTATAAAGGAATTTACTACCGTCAAATTGGAAGATATCTACATCAATAAGTTCCGCAGTTTCTCTATTATAAGATACATAAACTCCATTTTTATTTTTTACAGCAAATCCATAAATAGACATTTTTGCTAAATGACTGTTAAACGGACCAAATTCAAAATTAAAACCTTTCATCATATCTTTGTTCTCCTTTTTATCTAAATTTAACTCATATCTTGTTTCTTGTAATTTATTCGCAAGCTCTTGGATAGCCTTTGTAGCTTCCGCAGAACTCACTTTTAAATCTACTAATGCTGATTCAGCAACATCTACTTTTGAAGATAAAGCATCAGAAATACAATAATTATTTAATACATTATTGGATGTTCCATAAGCAGTACTATAATCAGCTTTTATTTCTATATTAGTTTCTGTAATATTTAAATCCTTTTTTAGAAGATAATCTCTAAGAAATTTACCAAAATCTGAATCCAATGTAAAAATATGAATTTTATTATCTACTTCAAAAGTAAATTTACATTTTGTAAAAATACCATAACCATCATGTTCATATTCACTTTCTACAAAAATATTATCCCACATTGTCATTTTTACTAAATCACGAAATATTTCATATGGGATTTTTTTATAAACTTTTTCTTTATGTAATTCAGAAAATTTATCTAATAACAATTTTAAATCATTACCAGTAATTAAAGAATAATGCTTATTCATATAATCTAGAAACCTCACTTTCTATATATAATATTTCTGATCTTGCTAAAGAAAATGGGTCTAAATGAAGAGATTTAAAAATCGTTGATTGTAATTGTGGATCGTTTGGATCTTCTGCTTTAGATAAAAGATTGATAAATTTATCAATTTTTTCTTTTCTTTCTTCGATTTCCATGGCATATCCATTAAAACCAATTACTTCAGCTCCATCATTATACCAAGGTGGTGAAACTCCATACTTCATAATTAAACCTCCTTACATCTTGTTAAAATAGTTTGTTTAACATTTCTATAAGTTTTAAATTCTTTAACAGTACCAATAATAGTTTTTTTACTTCCAACAGGCCAGTGCTTTGCCGCAGTATTCCAAACGTATTGATTACCTAATTCATCTTCCATAGTATGAATTGTATAATTTCCATAATAATTAGAACCTTCATACACTCTAACTACTTCAACATCAACTTGTAATCTCATTCCAATAGTACCTTGAAAATCGCTTGGATGTTCTTCATACATAATTGTATCAAGATATTGTTTAACTTGATGTTCTGGATTTAGTGTTCCAGTTTCATCTCCTACAACATCCCAGTCCAATCGAACTGGTTCGACTCCCGCAGGTAAATCAAATGGAAGATTAAATTTAGAACTAATATACCAACCAAATAATTTATTATATTTAGCAACTTCGCAAGCTCTAAACCATTCTAAATATTGATAAGTATCACCTTTAAAGATAGTAATATATCCTTCAATAAAACCAAGAGCCTCTCTTTGAGTTTTTGCTACTTTTGGATTGGCTGTATCTGTTTTATACATACGAGTATATTCAGCATCTAAATACCAGCGCACTTGGCGTACAGTTCCAGTACTTTCATTTTTTACTTGAACATATAATCTACCAGATAATGTATAAGGTTCTCCGATAATTGTTAAACTTTGATAACTTTTTGCTACTGGCATGGTTCCGCCTCCTCTTTAAATGTTTCATAATCAATTTCTTCAATATCATATCGACAAGTGTCAAAATATTCTGCTTCGTCCATATCTACTTCTTCTTCATCATACCATTCAAAGCCATTTTCCATACAGCATTCATAAGCATAATCATGTAATTCATTATCACTTTCTGTCGCGATATAATCATAACGTTCTTCACCACAATATGGAGTTTGACTTAAAATACGATAATATTTCATAATTAAATATCCTCTCTTGCTTTTGGTTCGTAATTCCAATTTTCACACCATTCAACATATTCTTCATATGAAGCAATGTGCCAATTACAATCTACATAATTTTCGATATAATCTTCCCAATCCTCATCTTCATATTCATATTCTTCACCCCAACCAAAATGCACGTGAGAATAAGATTCTGCATTGTCACAAGCCCAATCCCAAATTACTTCTTGGATTTCTGATTCGTTACAATTTGTATTAAAGAAAAATACATCTTCAGAGTCACAACCGCAATAACCATTTCCACATTTTGCTAAAACAATAATATTTTTCATATTTATCATTTCCTTTTTTATTTTATATATATATTATAATATATTTTTTTATAAAAATCAAAAAGGCTCTTTATAAGGAGCCTTTTAATCTTTTACAATTTTTAGAAATTATTTACTTCATTTATTAAAAGATAAACTTTCATATCAGTAGAAACATTCATATCATTTAATCCTTTGGTTAAGTCAATAAGTCTTTCACATTTATCTGTATTTAGTATTTTTTTATACAATGCTAATAAAAAAGTTTCTGAAAAACCAAATTCAGTCATTTTTGTTTTAAAATTATGAAAAATCCATTCATGTTCATAATCAGAACAATTAATGTTAAGTTTAGAACAAAAATTAATAAAATTCCACCAATCAGTTTCATTTTTTACAAAATTAATTTTTTCGATATCCCAAGTTTGTTTAATAATTTCAATATCTGTAATTTCTTCAACAAACTTAATTTTTCTCGCAACTAATTTATCTATTTTTCTTGTATTAGAATAAATACTATAATAATATATATTTGATTGAACAGATGAATATTTATCATAATATCCTTTTTCTTTCATTTTATCATATTCTGATTTTTTAACTTCCGCAACTACTTTAAATAATCTTCCATAACTATAATAGCTGCGAATAAATTCTGGTTTTAAACAAAGATGATAACCATAATAACAAAGTTCAATTTTACTTTCATCTTCTACTACATATTCTTTACCGACTTCATAAATCATATTACCATGTCTAGCAGACATATTTGGGTTAACAGCTTTATATCCTTCAACTAAAATCCATTCATCTTCATTTTCATTAGAATTTTCCTCTGATTGCATTCCCGGAATAAAAACAGGAACTTTAACATCTGAAGTAGTATTTGAAGTATCCATAGCTGCTGTAGTGTTAGTACTATTATTTAATCTAAAAAAATCAGTTAGCTTATTCATTATTATATCTTTCCTTTCATAATATATTATTTTATATATATATTATATAATAATTTTTTATAAAAATCAATAATAATCTTTTACGCGGATTGAATTGATTTTAAATAAAAAATATGATATACTTTAATTAAAGTAAAAAAAAATATACGCTCAAAATGAGCGTATATCTTAATTAATCACAATAATCATCGGCGTCATCATCATTAAATTCCCAATCATCGTCATCTTCAATAATGTCGTCGTCATAAATATAATTATTAAACATTATTTTATTCTCCCCTTAAATTAAAATCAATAGTAGATAATTGATTTAAAATTTTATCAGGATAGAATACATCAAAAATAACATTCTTATTTTTTTCTGCGGCAGTTAGATAATTTTCATTATATTCTTCTACTTGATTAAAGTAGTAATAGCGAAGTTGTTCGTTTTTTGAATTATCAACTGATGCTTTATATACATTTAATTCTTCAAAAGTTGATAAAAGCTCTTTTGAATCTGAATGACATTTAGTTCCGATTGAACAACCAAATGTTAAAACTAATAAAAGTAAAATAAAACTCCAAATCATTACTCCCACAAGTTTTGATTTTTTCTTATGAAAAACCAAATATAATGAAAGTAAAAAAGTTAATAAAAGAATACCAAATAAAATAATAAGTGCCATTTTATCCCCTCCACTTTGTTTTATATTTATCACAACAACCTGCGGTTTGACGCAGGCAGTGCGCCCCGTCCTTTAAGCCAGCCTCATAGTAGCATTGACACTCCTTCGCGCACGTTTCCGCAATACGCTCTGGATTAATCACTTGCTGTTGGACTGCCATATTAGGTTGTGGATGAACTACTTTTACAATTACCGGCGGCAATTTACATTCTTGATTTTGTTGAAATGAACAATATGTATTTGTTTCACAACTATGACATTTAGGTCGCTCAAGACAGTCGCCGCAAATAAGATGAATTCCAGTTTCATCTTCATCTACTACTGGATTTTTTAGAATAAGGTTGCCGCAAATATCACAATTTTCAAGATTCATTTTAAAATTAGGGCAAGCTTGTTGGTCTTCTGGCATCTGCGTTCGATACACAGGACAAGACCCCATAGCTGCTTGTAGGGCGCAGCGGCCGCATCGTTTTAATGTCATAGAGTTTCTCCTTCGTTAAATACTTCTCCAGCGTCTTCATTTAAAATATTTTTAATTAAATCAAGACAATGTTTTGGAATTTCGATAGGTCCATCTTCGAATAATTCAATATCCATTCGGACAATATTATCTTCTCCGTAAAATTTTTCGATACGTTTTGCGGCTTCTGTGAAACTATCAGCATAAAAAATGCCGCTAAGAGTTCCGATTTTAGAATCTATACATACTTCGATTGTATAAAGCACTGGATATTTCATTAAAACACCTCCGTCACTGAAGCTCTTATCTCTTGTAATGAAACATATAAATTATGTTTAATAATTTCTGGAGTTTCTCTGGCTTCAATTAAAAAATCTCGATTATGAATCGTTGAGAAACAAACACGACAAATTGGATAATTTTCATCATCTGATACATCTCGAATTTCAATTCGAATTATTTCAGATAAATTGATAAAAGTATTATAGAATAAAATAAATTTCATATTAAACGCTCCATTCCCATTCAATCATTTGAAGTTCATTGTCGTCAATAAAGCTAAAAACAGTATATCCGCCAGTACCATTGTCCTTTTCGATTTCTGTGAACATATATTGAGTTCCTGTTGATTCAAGATACTCAACAGCTTCGGCGGTGGCTTCATGTCGATATAAATTCACTCCGCATCGAAAAAGTTTTAAAATTGAAAAAATATCATTTACCATTTATTTTACCTCCAAAGCCAAAATTTTTAGCCGTTTCCTCGGAAAAAGTCATTTTTTCGGTGGGCGAGGAATAACGCTTCGTTTCTAAATAAATTATTTATTATTTTTATTTACATATATATTATAATATATTTTTTTTAAAAAATCAATTAGTTATATTATTGTTGGACAATGTATGACAATGTAATATTAAGAATCTTCATATTAATTAAAGGTGGTGATTATATTGACTACTATTTCAATTAGAATAGATGAAATAGAAAAAGAGGCTTTACAAGAATATGCGGAGTTACATGACTTAACTATATCATGGGTAGTCCGCAAAGCAATTAAAGATTTCCTGCGTGAAGCGGGGTATGGAGAAGATTAATTAAAAGGAGAGTTAAAATCAAAATGCCAAATTCAAAAATGAAAGTAATTTATTCATTGAGAATCCATATAGCTTTACAAAAGCAAGGTTTCTCATACATAACAGAAATGAAAAATCCGTAGAATCCGCACTTAAATTGTTGGGTGTATGCGGAGACCCCAGATCTTTTAGCTGCGTTTGACGCGCTTATGAGGGGAGGTTGCCGCAATGATTGAACAATTTAATGATATTGAAATGAGAGATTCTGGTATTATTTACAATAGTGTGCTTGAGCAAATTAAGAAATTGTATATTGTTGATCCAGAAAAGGCTGGAGAATTAGCTATTAGCGCAATTGAATTAACATTAACTGGGCAAATAAGCTCTGATGATATGATTGTAGAATTAATGTTAGAACCTACTAAAATTAGTGTTGGAAAAAATCATGCGAAATATGACCAAAAAGTTGAATCATCAAGACATAAAAAGATTGTTGAACAAAAATTGGATCAAATTGCGGAATTGAGTGATATGGGTATGCGTCAAAGAGAGATTGCTGAAAGATTAGGATTGACGCAACAAACTGTAAGTTATAGACTTGGAGTGATAAGATCGACCTATCCAGAACTTTTACAAAAAAATGATATTTTACCAAAAAATTTACCAAATATTTACCAAAATACAAAAGATACCAAACTTACAAAAAATACAAAATTTTGTACAGTTGGTACCAATGATGATGTTTGTAAAATTGGTGAGGTAAATAAAAATACTGATGAAGAAAGTTGGAAAAATGAATTTTCATTCTAAAATTTTACAAACAACTTACAAACATTTTACAAAGAAAATAAATTTTTACCAAAGATTTTACTAATATTTTACCAAAATACAAAAAATACAAAACTTACAAAAACAATGATAATGATAGTGATAATGATACTGATAATGATATAATGGTAAAATTTGTACAAGGCTTTCAGCCTTGATACAAGTTTTATTTGCGACTACGTCGATTAGGGGGTGATTCCTTTGAACTAGGAATTGATTAATTTGATGATAGAATAGATTGAAAAAATGATTTTAAAAAAAGATTTTGAAAGAGAAATAGAATATATGATATTAAATAATGAATAGGGATATGAAATAAAGAATTGTGAGAATTTTTAATTGATTTTTATAAATAAAAATGGTATAATATTTATAGAAATAAAAAGAATTTTCATTTTAAAAAATGAATTGAAAAATGAAATGAAAAGTTGATTTTAAAAATTGAAATGAAAAATGGAGTGAAAATATATGTTTTCAGAAAGAGCATTAAGAGAAGCAGAGAAGAATAATAAACATATTGGTAATTGGAATAATTGTCCTGTATATGCTATGAGTAAGCATTCTTTAAGACAGCAAGCCAAGCCTGGATATTATTATATTGTATATGATGATAATAATATTTTAGTTAATAAGAATTTAAATAGTAATTTTTATGCTAGAGCAACAGTTACTGAAAGTGGTAGTGTTCATGAATTTAATGAAAGAGAATATGAAT
>JAEIGA010015345.1_pt1 | contig 11669 bp, 11 predicted proteins | sample 9270691 | NCBI WGS metagenome assembly JAEIGA01 (sample SAMN17057246, study PRJNA624740) | gut metagenome | biome: biome; isolation source: fecal sample | host: Bos grunniens | place: China: Xizang | collected 2019
ACGAATCGTTGTTTTTAAGATCGTTTTACGTCAAAAAACTGAACTGGATTCCATTTGATGGGCTTTCTTCGCCGTTGAAAGTCCAGGCAAGGATTCGATATAATATGCAGGCACAGCCTGCCACGGTCGAGCAGATTGACGAAAATCGAGCAAGAGTTGTATTTGATCAGCCGCAACGAGCCATTACGCCGGGACAATCGGCAGTTTTTTATGACGGGGACTATGTAGTTGGAGGAGGCATCATTGAGTGATGCCTCCTTTTTTGAAAAAATTTCAAAAAGGTATTGCATTCGAACAAAAGATGTGTTATAATATAACCCGTGAGTTTGATGCTGGTGTGGCTCAGTGGTAGAGCAGCTGATTCGTAATCAGCAGGTCGAGGGTTCAATCCCCTCCACCAGCTCCAAAAAGAGGGTTTGCAAAAACCCTCTTTTTCTTCCATTATGGGAAATTGGGTAACAGACAGGAGATTACTTGTATGAATTTATGTGATATTCGCACGATCCGACAGATCATGGATATTTATGGTCTTCACTTTCGTAAAGAATTCGGCCAAAATTTTTTGACCAATAATATGGTTGTTGAGGATATTGCAGAACTTTGTTGTGAAGGTCGGTCTAAAACCATTCTGGAAATCGGTCCCGGTATCGGTGTTCTTACCAAGGAGCTGTGTCTGCGATACCCCAACGTTGTAGCGCTGGAAATCGACAAGGGATTGATGCCGGTTCTTCAGTACACCTTAAATGAGTTTTCAAACGTGAAGGTACACAATCAGGATGTGATGGAGGCAGATCTGGATGCCCTGCTCTCTCCGTATCTGGAATTGGGCGGCGTTTCCGTTTGTGCTAATTTGCCCTATTATATCACCACACCGATTTTGATGAAGCTTTTAGAGAGTAGATTCCCGTTTGAATATATTACGGTTATGGTTCAGGCTGAGGTTGCGGATCGCTTGTGCGCCAAGGCAGGAAGTAAGGCATACGGTGCGATTACTGCATCGATTGGCTATTACGGCGAAGCCGAACGTTTGTTTGTGGTACCTGCTCAGGATTTTATGCCTGCTCCCAAGGTGAATTCTGCAGTTGTACGCATTCGATTGTACGGTGATAAAAAGCCCTATGCTCCTCATGATGAAGCCCTTTTCTTCCGCACGATCAAGGTTGCTTTCGAACAACGCCGTAAAACATTGGCGAACGCCCTGAGCGCCGGCTTTGGAGAATTGACAAAAGAACAGATTCAGGAAATCATTGCCCGTTGCGGTCATCCTGCTGACATTCGCGGAGAGCGATTAAGCGTCAGCGATTTTGTTACACTTTCCGATATGATCGGATCTGAAATCGGTCGCTATTAAATAAAAATAAGCATTGCATCTTTTTTCGAAAAAAGAAGCAATGCTTATTTTTTGAAGAAAATTTGTGAAAATACCTATACAATCGGCAAAGAATATGATATAATAAGAAATAAGTTTGTCTGGATGCTTTGCATTCAAAATGTTCTGAATATGAATAGAGGATTATAATCATGAAACCTATTCCAATATTGCAGGTTGGTGATATTTTGGAATTGAAAAAGCCTCATCCGTGCGGCTCTCATCAATTCCGAATTTTGCGCGTTGGTGCAGATGTCCGGGTTGTATGCGTCGGTTGTGGCCGAGACATGACGATCAATCGGATCAAACTTGAAAATGCAATCAAAAAGATCATTCCCGTTCAGACGGGCGAAAGCGAGGATTTGAGTTGAAGATGAAAAAGCTTACGTGGAATTTCAAAAAGAACAGCTCCCCGAATACGGCGGGCGGTGCGGAGGTAGTGTCTGCCGTAGCGCCGATGATCGAGCAAAAGCCGAAGAGCAAATGGCAATTGATATGGGAGGAATATCGGTATCTGGGATTTGCCTTTATCATTCCCATTTTGCTGATGTTTTTACTGTACGTGGCGATGGAATTGCATCCGTTCGGAAACGGCTCCGTATTGGTTTTGGATCTGAATGCCCAGTATGCTTTCTTCTATGAAGCACTGCGTGCATGGGTATGGGGAGACGGTAGTCTTCTGTATTCCTTCGGCCGATCTCTTGGCGGCGAGTTTATGGGCATTTACGCATACTATATTGCCAGCCCCTTTTCTTATATTGTCGCGCTTTTCCCCAGAGACCGGATGCTGGAAGCTCTATTGACGATCTTTTTGCTGAAGGCCGGTTGTTGTGGTGCTACCTTTGGCTTCTATCTGCATAGAACTGCCCCAAAAAAGAACAAGCTGTCGATTGTGGCCATTTCCATTATGTATGCCATGTGCGCATACTGTGTGGTCCAGCAGCATAACTCCATGTGGATCGATGCGGTAATTTGGCTTCCCCTTTTGACGTATGGCATTGAGGAGCTGATCAAGAAGGGCCATTTCAAATTGTTCGTGGTTTCTTTGGCCGTTGCTATGATGAGCAACTTTTATATCGGCTATATGGTATGCATTTACACGCTGGTGTATTTCTTCTACTATTATTTCAAAACCAATGTCGATCATATCAACAATCCCTACCGCGAAAAGCTGCATTTTTTGAAATCCTTCCTTCGTATCGGCGTATATTCCGTAATTGCACTTGGCGCGGCTGCTGTAATCTGGCTCTCTGCGTATTATGCACTCTCCTTTGGTAAGAGTGATTTTACCAATCCCAATTGGGGCTTTAAGGCAAAGTTCTCCATGATGGAGTTGTTGACAAAGCTTCTTCCCGGATCCTTCGATACGGTTCGCCCCGAAGGTCTTCCCTTTATTTATTGCGGTTTGCTTGCATTGTTCCTGCTTCCTCTCTACTTTATGGCGAAGCGCATTTCTATGCGAGACAAGATCTTTTCGCTTGGCTTTGTCGCCTTCTTTATTGCGAGCTTCTCGTTAAACCCTGTCGATTTGATCTGGCACGGTTTTCAGAATCCGAACTGGCTGAACTACAGATATAGCTTTATGCTCTGCTTTGTTCTGCTGGTTATGGCATATCACGCCATTTGTGAGCTGGATACGATCAATCCCAAATGGGTATTTGCGACAGGATGCGGTATCGGGTTGTTTGCCATTGTTGCAGAGCGCTTCAACTACCCCAGCTATGTGAAGGCCGAAGGAAAGCTGGATACCTTCCAGTTTGTTTGGTTTACCCTGATTGCGACAGTTTTCTATGTAATCATCCTTCATCTGATATGCGTTCACAAGGATAAGAAGGTCAAATCTCGCAGCTTCTCCCTGATCCTCCTTTTTGTGATTTGTATTGAGATGACGGTAAATGGATTGACAAACGTGTTCGCATTGGATCGTGACGTCGTCTATTCCTCGTATAGCTCCTATAACAATTTCCTGTCCGCAATTCGTCCTGTGACGGATGAGGTTCAGGAGCGAGACACTTCTTTCTACCGTTCCGAGAAGACGTATTTCCTCAGAGTCAATGAAAATATGGCTCTTAATATCCGCGGCCTTTCTAACTCTACCTCGACCCTGAATGCCTCCGTGATCAAATTCCTGGATCAGATGGGATATGCAGCGGGCTCGCATTGGTCCAAGTATATGTGCGGCAACCCGCTCAACGATTCCCTGCTTGGTATCAAATATATATATGACAACAACCATTTGATCCATGAAACCGAGTCGTATTATAACCGTCATATGATGGAGGAGCGTTATGAAACGGTTGTTGAAGGAACGGATTACACGGCTTTTAAAAATCCTTATGCGCTGAGCATTGCATACGGTGTATCCGATGCCATCAATGCGCTCCATCTCGAGGATTATTTCAATCCCTATGAACGCTTAAACGATATGGTTACCGCTATGTTGGGCGCTGAAGAGGAAATTCAGATTTTCAAGCCTATGAGCAACGTAGAGGTATCCACCACCAATTGCAAGGACTCCACCATTGCCAAGCATACCAAGTATGAGCCGGAAGTGGCATCCAGAGATGCGGTTCTCCATTATAAAACAACCATCGAATCGGATTGTAACGTATATTTCTATCTGCCCAGCGACTATCCGCGCGAGGTTGCCATGAAGGTGAACAGCATCGATTACGGTCATTTCTTCAAGGATAATTACACCTACGGTGAGTCTGTACGTAGCCGTATGATCGGTAATTACAGTGCCGGCGATACCATTTTGGTGTCTTTGACTTTAGGAAAAGAAAATCTGTATGTCAGAAAGAATGTTCCCGTCATGTATACGTTTGATTGGGATCTCTTTGAATCCACGATGGCACAGCTTGCACGCATGCAGTTTGTCATTGATGAGGATTACACAGAGACTTATCTCCCCGGAACGTTGACTACGCTCAATCAAAATCAAACCGTACTGACCACGATTCCTTATGATGAAGGTTGGCAGGTAACGGTTGACGGTAAGGCCATAGAAATCTATAAGACGATGGATTGTCTGATGGCATTTGACGTAGAAGATGCCGGTGAGCACGAGGTAATCATGAAATACCGTCCTAAAACCTTTGTCTACGGTATGTATGTAACGGTATTCTGCTCGGTGCTCTTCTTGGGAATCTGCGCACTTTGCGTTCTGATGAAAAAGAAAAACAAGCATTTCTTCCTTCTGACCGGTGTTCGTGTGAAAGAAATTGACGGTATCGAGGAAGAGAAAAAGCTCTCGCCTGAGGATCTGGCAGATCTGGAATTTGAAGCGAAAATGCGTGAAGAATCGGATCAATCCGAGAGTTGATTTTGAAGATTATATTCTTTTGACGGAGTAATTCAATGTTTTATTTTATTCAAGGAAAGCTCGCCTTGTTAGATCCCACCTTTGCGGTGCTGGACGTCGGTGGCGTTGGCTATAAGCTTACGATCAGTCAGACCACTCACGATGCTATGCCTCCCCATCTGACTGTATCAGAGACTCCTGTAGTAAAGCTTCTTACCTATATGGCTGTTCGTGAGGATGGCATTGAGTTGTACGGATTTGCAACGCAGGAAGAATTGTCGGCATTTAAAATGTTGATTTCGGTATCCGGTGTTGGCCCCAAGGCTGCCATGTCAATCCTTTCCCTCTTGACTCCCGAAAAATTCGCGATAGCAGTTTGCACGGATGATAAAAAGACAATTTCCAAGGCAAACGGCATTGGCCCCAAGACTGCTGCGCGTGTGATATTGGAGTTGAAGGATAAGCTTACCAAGGAGACTGCTTTGCAGGGGCTCGATCTCAAGACTACTACGGGCGTGAGCGTCGGCTCAACAGGCTCTCATGCGGCGTTAAACGATGCGGTGGATGCTTTGATGGTATTGGGGTATTCTCGTGCTGAGGCAGTGGATGCGCTTCGCGGCATGGATAGTTCCCTGCCGACCGAGGATCTGATCCGAATGGCGCTGAAAAAACTAATGAAAGGATAAGTGTGACGGCTGATGAAGGTGATAAATGATTTTGGCTACTCAGAGGATGAATTGGATCTGGAAAATCGAATCGTTTCCACCTCTTATTCCGCGGAAGATGGCGATGTTGAGACCTCTCTTCGCCCCAAGCGTCTTGAAGATTATATCGGTCAGGATAAAGCAAAGGAAAATCTGCGAATCTATATTGAAGCCGCCAAGCAACGCCACGAGACCTTGGATCACGTCCTGTTGTATGGCCCTCCCGGACTTGGAAAAACAACCCTGTCCAACATCATCGCAACGGAAATGGGGGTAAATATACGTATTACCTCCGGTCCGGCGATCGAAAAGCAGGGCGATCTGGCTGCACTTCTGACCAATCTCAATGAGGGAGACGTTCTGTTTATCGACGAGATACATCGTTTGTCCAAATCGGTTGAAGAGATTCTCTATCCCGCAATGGAAGATTTTGCGCTGGATATTATTATTGGCAAAGGACCTGCGGCACGCAGTATCCGTATTGACCTGCCCCATTTTACACTGATTGGTGCAACAACGCGAGCGGGACAACTCTCCACGCCTTTGCGTGATCGCTTCGGCGTTGTCTTGCGTCTTGAGCTTTATACACCGGAGGAGTTGGCTACTATCGTTCGCCGCAGTGCCGGAATCCTGGATATGGACATATCCGATGACGGCGCCTACGAGATCGCATCCCGTTCTCGCGGTACTCCTCGTATTGCCAACCGATTGCTCAAGCGCGTACGCGATTATGCTCAGATCAAAGGAAACGGTAATATTGATTCCAATATTGCCAATTACGCATTGCAATGTCTTGAAATTGATGAACTGGGATTGGACAACATCGACCGAAAGATGCTGGAAACCATCATAAAATTCTATGATGGAGGCCCTGTTGGGCTGGAGACGCTGGCTGCAACTGTTGGAGAAGAAGCCATTACCCTGGAGGATGTTTACGAGCCTTATTTGATGCAGATCGGCTATTTGAGTCGTACACCGCGCGGACGGTGTGTGACAAGATTGGCATATGAACACCTTGGGCTTCCCTACCGGGCATCCAAAAACGCCAACACGGTTCAGATCAGTATGTTCGGTCAGGAAAATGGTAACGACACCGACGAAAATAAAAATAATTGTCAGTAGTTTATAAAAATTCTTTAAATTTTCTAAAAAGTACTGTACTTTTTGTTTGAGTTGTGCTATAATAACCAATATATTGCATATGGTTTCCGTAAAAATCTAAAAAAAGCAATATTTAGTTACAAAAGATTTTAGGATGGAGGGATGCTGATGCCAAAAATAAATATCAAATTCTCTTCGCGAATGAAGAAATTTTTGTTCATCGGTATCGTTCTGTTTGCCCTTCTGTTTGTTGTGTTCCGATTCAATCGCAATTCCGAATTCAGAATTGCCAAAAAGGCGTATAATGAAATGGATTACGTGCGTGCAGCTGAACTGTTTGATGCGATGGGAACCTATTCCGACAGTCATCTGTATGCTGCCTATTGCAGAGCAATGAATACCTTTATGCAAGGTGATTTTGAGGCGGCTCTTGAATTGTTTGAATCTCTTGATAATTTTCAGAAGGCACCCAAATACGTGTTGTATTGCAAAGGCATGATTGCATATCAGAATTCCCAATATTGGGAAGGGGCATCCTTTTTTGAACAATGTGGCGAATCCATTTTAGGACATACTGCTTTCTTGGACAATGAAGATAAGGCGAAAATGTGCTATTATACTTCAGGGTGGATTCTTGAAACGTCCGGAGATTATTCACGTGCCATTATTTGTTATCGTTTGGCAGATGATTATGATGATGCCAAAACACGCTTAAAAGAGTGTGAAGAAGCTCTTGCCAGTGGTGGAAACACATCTGCATACGGAGATTATTGATTTTTTGTTATGATGGATTTGAGTTTTGAGGAAATGCAATGCATCCAGAAGGAGCTGCAAGAAAAGTACAAGGACAAATGGGGCGGACTCTCCCCTCAGATCGCTCGGGATAAGCTGTTATGGATGATGATCGAGGCCGGTGAGATGGCGGACATCATCAAGAAAGAAGGCGATGAGGCCATTATGTCCGATACGGAATCTCGTCAGCATTTTGTGGAAGAAATTTGCGATGTATTGATGTATCTGAACGATGTGATGTTATGTTATGAAATATCTCCCTCGGAGTTACGAGAGTTATACTTGAAAAAGCATCAAAAAAATATGGGGCGTTGGTGAAACCAACGTCCCATATTTTTGTCATGAAAAACACATCCTTGTTTGATAAAACAAGGATGTGTTTTGATGTCATATTAACCCTTGGCCTGAGAAGAATCCTTCAGGGTGATTACAACGGTATCGCCGGATGCAAGCTCCTGAGATGAGAATTCGGTGCTGGAAATATCCTTGCCGTTAACGGTAATGCTCCAGTAGCTGGCGCCGTCAACAGCGGCAACCTTATCAACAGAAACAAGACGGCCGTCAGCATCAACTTTAACCATACCCTCGCCGTTATCGAAGTTCATGTAGCAGTAATCATCAAGAACGGAAAAGGCGGTGGGAGCAGTGGTGCCACTCTGGTAGTTGTAATTAGCAGCGTTAATAACCTCGTTGCCTTCCATGTCAACAACCTTAATGGAAACGGTTGCGGCAAATGCGGGGGCAATGTTTGCGGTTGTAGTTTCAGTAGCTTCATTGCCACTACCGCAACCAACCATGACGCAGCAGACCATAACTACAGCCATCAGCAAAGACAACAGTTTCATAGTTTTCATATTCAATATAAACCTCCATATTTTGAATATGATAATAGTATACCCTATTCTCTCCCGATTGTCAAGAGCAATGTCAAAATTTTCTCGCTATGACTTTGATTGATGGCTATAGACGAAATAAGCAGCTAAGCACAAGAATGACTAAATAGGCGCTCCAACAAAAGAACGCAAGTGAAATAGCTCCGCATAAACGGCGAATGGAATAAAACAGCAATGTCAAAAGGAGAGAGAGCACAGAAACAATCAGTAGGACTAACAACGCGATCCAGGGGAGTCCATGATGAAAGAGTAAGGGCGGCACCGTCATATAAAGCGTGGATAGGATTACGAAAAGCATTCCGGCCCGATATTTTTTATCGCGTGGATGACAACGATGTTCGCATAAGATCAAACCGCAGGAAAAACCCATAGCAAATGTGATCGTAAAATGAATCAATTCTATGATAATCAGCGGCGGCAGATTGCAACATAGCCACAAGGAAGGATATCCTTTGTAAGGCGATCCGGAAAGAAGGGTGACGAAAACGGATACGGTAACAAGAAGAATTCCTCCCACATATCCACCGCGAATATCTGTTGCGCATAATCTGATCTGTCGCCTCATATGCCGACGGAGTGTTGTGATCAATTTCCGTTTTTTCATTCGATTGGCCTCCAAGTTCATCTCATGCTTTATACTATGAGAGGATTGAAGGAGTTATTCCTCGTTCAAGCCATCGAAAAATTCATCAAACGGCGTTTGGGTTTCACTCGGTTTGGGTTCGTGATGTCCTTGGCATACGCGGTTGTACTGCATTTCGCTCTGTGAGATACCAAAATATTTTGCCTTGCCCTGTTGATAAGCATAATACGGCTGATTAGGATATCCGATAGGCGCACGATCAGGATCAGCATTGCGAACCGTGTATTGCGCATCGCTGATATAGATTTGTATTGGAAAAGTGCGGTTGATGCGAATCAATCCGACCTTACCGATATTCTCCGGTGGACAAGTTGATGTGGCCAAACCGCCGTTTATTACATCATAATCGACCTGTGTGTGACAGGTGCAATAGGTGGTTGGTTGTGTTCCGGCTGCAAAATAACCAATCTCTGCCCTGCTTCCACGTGGATCTGCATAGCATGCCGGCGCCATAAGCATGCCGGAATCCTTGCAATAGGTGACGCGTATGATATTTCTCGGTGCCTCAAAACGTGCGACAGAACCTTTGGCAGTATAACGTTTATGCAACCGACGCATCACGGCATCCCAAATATCGACACAGGGATTTCCTTCAAATGCATCCAATGATTTGGGATAATCATATCCCATCCAAACACCGCCGATCAAATACGGCGTATAACCGATGAACCATTTGTCGGAGTTGTTTTGCGTCGTTCCGGTTTTTCCAGCGACGGGTACGATTTGATCCAACGTGATTGCTTTGGCAGTACCTGACGATACCACGTTTTGAAGCATTTTGGTCATGATATAGGCGTTTTCTTCACTGATTACGGGATAACTATCAAATTCGTTAGAAAGAAGTGTATTTCCGTGTCTGTCGCAAACGCTCAGATATGAGCGGGATTGATTAAAAATACCGTTATTAGCCAAGATCGAATAAGCGGCAGTGATCTCGCGTACGGTGACGCCATAGTTCTGTTGGCCGAGCGCTAAGGCAGCGTAGTCGATATCGGTAAGAATGCCTGCCTCTGTCTGTTGACGTTCGATCAAGCTATGCATTTGTAAGGAATCGTGCAAAAAGCGGAAGGATGTTTGCGGTGTCAGCTTTTCCAGAACGCGAACAGATACGGTATTGATCGATAGCTCCAGGGCGCGGTTGACATTGACCAGACCGCGATAAACATTGGGCGAATTTTTGGGCCACCCGACAAGCTTGCCGGATTTGGATGTGTTGAATTTTACCGGTACGTCATCAAATACGGTGGCATAATGAATGAGTCCGTTTTGTAACGCGGGAGCGTATACAGCCAAAGGCTTTATCGAGGATCCGGCCGGGCGCGTAGTGCTGACGGCGTAGTTTTGAACTCGATTCCCTGCCTTTTTTCCGCGTGCTCCCACCACGCCCAAAATATCGCCCGTCGCAGGATCAATGACGATCATGGAGGATTGAACCGGATGGGATGATCCCGCGTCTTGGAAATGTGACTCCTTCAGATAATATTCCTCCATAACGGACTGTATTTCCGGATCGATCGCAGTATAGATATGCAAGCCACCGTAATAAAGCATCATGGATGCAGCTGCGGCGGAGCAATTATAAGTCATTCTCAGATCTCTGATCACATCTTCGATCACCATATCTACATACCAAGAATGTATTTCATCCTCGCTATGCTCAGTATCGACATGAAGTGTCAGTTCCTCTTGATAGGCGTTGGTATATTCGTCCTCTGTGATATATCCCTGCTCTAACATTTGCGTTAAGATAATATCCCGACGCTCCTGATTGTTTTCAGGATGCGAGATAGGATTATATTTGGATGGGTTTTTGGTGATCGCCGCAAGGCTGGCACACTCCAAGAGTGTTAATTCGTCTGCGTTTTTGGAAAAATACGTTTTGGCAGCACTTTGGATACCGAAGCACCCCTTGCCGAGATTGATAATGTTCAGATATAATTCTATGATCTCGCGTTTATCCATCTGTTGTTCCAGATCCAAAGCCCACCGTGCTTCCTGTAATTTTCGTTGCGGTGTTTGTTCATCTTCACCGGTGATGTTTTTGATCAGCTGTTGTGTAATGGTAGATGCTCCGAAGGTGCTCTGATACTTTAAAACATAGTTGGCAGCGGCGGCAGCCGTACGCGGCCAGTCGACACCGTGATGAGTCCAGAAATGCTTGTCCTCGATGGCTACAAAGGCATCTATGATATCTTGCGGCATATTATCGTACAAAACGTAGCCCCCCTCTCGTCCTGTGGCAGAAACGGTAGTCAGGATTTTAGGCTCGCCAAGTCGGTTCGTACGGTCGCTGAAATCAAAATAATATAACGTTGATCCGGAAACGGAATCTCCGAAGGAATACTGAGAGATATCCAAATGTGCCTCCGTTGTAGTTTCCACGTAATATACGGCACCGACACCTACGGCAAATACGGACAATAAAAGAAGAGTTAACAATATTAAAAAAAATACGGATATTTTCTTGGCAGAGCTCCTGGATCTCTTTTTGCTCACGAAGATTCCTCCCATACTATCACTTTTTGTATTAGTATGGTCTGATTGTGATGGAATATATCAGCGAAATGCGGAAAATAATAATCCCAACAACAAATATCGGAGGGTGAAAAATGGAGTATTTGAAATCCCGTAGGTTTCTGGGAATGCTTTTCTTGATCGTTACGTTAATTGTTGGTTGTGTGGCAATGATCACGGTTAGCAAAGTCAATTCCCAATGGCGAATTTTTCGTGAACGTTCTCTTCCGGCAAGCTACTGGGAATCGACAAAAATGATAAACGTTGCCGCAGATGAGGCTTCCGGAACAAATGATTTATGGATTGTGAAGGCGCATGATGAGCAGATAGGCATTTTCGGGCTCAACGG
>JAEIGA010015346.1_pt1 | contig 11668 bp, 6 predicted proteins | sample 9270691 | NCBI WGS metagenome assembly JAEIGA01 (sample SAMN17057246, study PRJNA624740) | gut metagenome | biome: biome; isolation source: fecal sample | host: Bos grunniens | place: China: Xizang | collected 2019
AATTATGCTTTTGAGTGTTATTGACCTTGTGGAGTATGGAGTGATTGGGTCGAATAGAATCGAGTTTTCTGAGCGATTAGAGCAGCATTTTCATCATAATTGGTCAAGGTATGTTGGACAAACGGATGTGTTTCAGCCGAGGGGTGGTACACCATTTTGGCATTTGAACAATGAACCGTTCTGGTGATTGGTGCCGTATGAAGGTGGCGATGAAGCTATTGCAATGCATCTACAGGGAAATCCGTATGCCATAGGCACAACTCGCGAACTCCTATTTACACCCCCTAACCCCCTGGAAGGGGGCATCTTGGGGTCGCTTCGTGGCGAATCTTGTTTTCCGCTCCAAGTAAAGCCTCCCTTATCAAAGGGAGGTTTGGAGGGATTGTCTATGTGGTCGCGGACTCTTCCGCGAAACGCACAAAAAAAGCGACAATCTTTCGATTGTCGCTGTGCGTTGAGCGGAAAACGAGACTCGAACTCGCGACCCCAACCTTGGCAAGGTTGTGCTCTACCAACTGAGCTATTTCCGCATTATTTCAAAAGTGCGCCACGGAGCTAAATCCGTTTTGCGAGTGCAAATATAGAGCATTTTTTCTTCCCTGCAAAAAAATTGCCAACTTTTTTTGACTTTTATTTTTCTTCGGACAAAAAATCACCCTCCAAATGCTCCTATGGATACATTTTGGAGGGTGATGAAGCGTACTTTCTCGACGGGCTCGCCCACCCACCAAGGGCTCTCAACGACTAAAAGCCAAGCGCCTCGGAGCCCAAATAGTAGGCACCATAGCTACGCTCGGGCTTGGGGATGTTGATGAAGAGCTGCTGGGGCTCGCGCGACACCTTGGGCGACACTGCCACCTGACCGCCCGCAGGGTTCATAGCCGCAGGCATCTGCAGCACATCGGTATTTGTCAGTCGATAGTAGTGGCCGTCGAGGTCGGCAATGAACTGCATATAGTCGAAGAAGGGGTAGCCCTGAATGCTATCGTCGTCGTAGCGCACAATAGCCCTCTGGCCACCGTCGAGGATGCCGGCAATGGCAATGCCATAGTCGCCGCCCTCGGTCGTATAGAGGGAGCCCTCACGGTCGAAGCCCACGAAATAGAGGTCGCCATAGCCGTAGTCGCCGAAGTTGACATCTGCCTCAACGAGCTGCGAGTTGAAGAAGAGAGCGTCGAGCTCGGCGTTGTAGTCCACCTTCACGAGGAAGTCCAGATCGCCCTCCCAATAGGACATATAGAAGAACTTGTTGGCGAGTCCGTTGGAGAGGTTTATGGTGTAGGTCACATCGTTGTTGCCGACCACATCCCAGTTGCCGAGCCAAGCGCGGAAGGCCGCCGAGGCAACCTGCTCTTTGACCTCAAAGGTTTCGCTCACGGCGTAGAGGCCGCTCACCTGACCATTGGGGGTTACGCCGAGTGCCACAGCCTTATAGTAGCCGGGGTAGAGGTTGAAGGCGTCGTAGCCGTCGCCCACAAAGAGCCAATCCTCCAGCGTGTAGGCGGTGCCGTAGTAGTTGTTGTACTCGTTGATGTAGTTTTTGATGTCGGAGAGCACATAGTCGGCCAGCTCGCGGAGGTGCGAGGGATCCCACTCGGAGGCATAGACAACGGTGAGCAGGTAGGGGTTCTTATCCACGCTGGTCACCTTCACGATGTTCTCAAAGAACTGCTCGTGGAGGGTGCCCTCACCGATGTACTCCACGCTCCAGGCGCTATTCTCCTTCATACCGTTGATAACCTCGTCGTCACCGGGGCCGCCGCCTGTGCCACCCGAGCCGCCTGTGCTCTGGGTTGCAAACTCCAGCACGCCATAGTTGCCATACTCCTCGCCCTCCTCGGAGAGTCCGAAGGCGATGTATCGATAGGCTGTATTGGGCACAAGATTGGTGAGAATCTGCACATAGCTTTTGCTTGCGTGCAGTGCGGAGGTTGCCGAGGAGGCTTTGTAGGCCACAATCTGTTCTTCGATGAGCTCACGGTCGCTCTTGGTCACATCGGCGGTCACAAAGCCATACCAAGTATCCTCCGAGGAGCCGTTGTGTGTAACCTTCACCTTGGCGGTTTCAGTTGTCACGCTCTCGATGTCCACAACGAGCGTTAGGTCGTGGTTGAGATTGGGGTTTTTCTGCGGCTCATCCTGTGGCTGCTCGTCGCACGCAGTGAAGGCTATGGCAGCCACCGCCGCCATAGCCATCATAGCCAAATGTTTTACGAATTTCATAACTTTGTTTCGCTATAATTCAGTAGTATTCTCTACCCTATTTCTGCTTTTTGTAGATGCAAACAGCATTCTCTGCCTTGGTTGCGTTGGCATTGGTTGAAGCATAACAAGTAAATGTTGTACCACCCGCGCTATTGAACTTAATAAGGCGAGTCGAGGTGATTGTTGCGTCGCCATCCGCTTCGGCAATCTCAATAGTCCACGAAGTTACTGCATTAACAGCATAAGAGGTAGCCCTCATTTTAAGGCCCGACGAGTAATACAAACGATAACCTGTATCTTTGTAGGTAAAGTCGAACGACATTGTACCTTCGCTGACGCCCTGACCAAGTGTGAACACTTGCACGCCAGCCTCCTCTACATCATAGACTACATTACCCGTTTTCTCAATAGCTGCTGCGGGGAACGAAGTTGCCGATGTTGAAGTGGGACAAGCAATCGCTTTGTTTGCATTCTTTGCTACGATAATTACCTCGTCGCCAACAGCGAGAGTGGAAGCGTCGGTAACGAGCTCATAGCCTTTTTTGTTGGCGGGATTAACGCCCTGCTGAACGGTTACGGTAACGGAAGTCTCACCATAGGTGAAGGTTACGGTTGCCTCACGCGCGTCGCTTGTGGTGTTTTCGCTGGTGAAAGTCACGGTTGCCTTGTCGCCACCCGAGTACGAGAGCTCTGCAAAATCACTCTCTTCCATAGTTGCCACAACAGCATCGGGCACAACGATAGAACCATTGCTATAGGTATTAACATCAATATTTACTTCGCCACCAAGATAGCCGGCAGCAACGCCTTTCGATACCTTAAAGCCATAGTGGCCTTTGTAGATTGAATGATAAATGCTGCTACCACCCTTGCCTTTAGTCGTACCTGTTACAACGGTAGTAACGGTCATAACATCACCCACGGCAACACCAATGGAGTCGTCGCCATAAACCTTATCACCACCGTCGGTGTAGAGGTAGGTCACGGTAGCCACATTTGTGCCATCGGTGAGTTTGAAAGTACCACTGTTCGAACTTGTCATCTCGGTAACTCGGCCGGTAATCTTATAGGCGACATTTACATCCTGACCTTTGTTCATAAACTCGGCGATGGTAATCTCCTGGGGAGCACCTTTCTGTACAACATTGAAAGTCCAAGTGAGGCTCTCCTGACCTTCGAGAGTTGCTTTAATAGTAACGGTTGTCTCGCGTTTTGCACCGGTGTTTGCCTCTGCTGTATAGGTAAGGCAATTTTGGGTTGCATCGTAAGCCACATTGAGCCACTCTGCCTCGGTCGCAGCCGCAATACTCCAGTCGCCAACATAGTTGAACACAACCTCCGAGATGGCGGTAGCCTCCGCAGCGCCTTCCTCTGCAACAACAACCGACTCGTCGCTATCGGGAACGGTAACATTCGCAGCCACAGTGGGGATAGTGCCTACTGTACCTTCGAGGCGGTAGATGCACACAGCCTGATTTGCGCTAGTGCCACTATAGAAAAACTTGCTGGAGTTGTAATACCTAATCATATTATCCGTGTACTCGCCCACGGTGTTCTTGATTGTTGCATCACCACTCTCTGTATCAATAGTGAAAGCAAACGAGGTATTATCATCAACGTAAGCTTGATTGATCAGATAGCGAGAAGTCTTGTTGTTCGAAACCAAGAATTTCTTACGAGCCTCGTCGTAGAACGAGAAGGTGCCATCGGTAGTACCGGGAACCAAAACAAATGGCTGTACATCTGCACTTACAATAAGATACTCACCCATTTTACTAATATCGGTAGCATCGCGCCTTGCACTTGTCGAGGTCTCGGATGCGTTGCTATACAAATTCTTACTCAACGCCTTGTCGTAGTCTTTTGCTACGATTGCGACAACATCACCTGCCTTCAAAGTCGAAGCGTCTTTTACGAGAGTCCATTTGTCAATGCCCTCAACACCAGCCAAATTCACACCAAAGCGGGTGACATTACCTGCCTCGAAAGCGAGCGACTTCTCGGCGGGAATTGCGCCATTTTTGAAGTAAATTTTGTTTGTGGTAACAACGGTAACGCTATAGGCTTCGCCTGCCTCGAGAGTGGTGGGCAGAACGGTGAAATAGATCTCGTTTGCGGTTCCAGAGTGGGCGGTAACAGTCACACTGCTACTTGTCACCTCGCCCGCCTCAAATGCGTGGGGATCTTCAAGGTCTACCTTAATCTCACCTGCAAGCTGTTTGCCCGCAGCCTCGAAAGTAACGCTCTCAACGGTCTCGCCCTCGGCAAGGCCTTTGACGGTCATCTTCACAACCGCAGCCAAGCGGGTGAAGCGCACAGGCTGCGCCTCGGTGGGCTGTGCTGTGGTGGTCACAACCTCCGAAACCATAAGGTCGGATGCACCATAGCTACCGGAGGTGAGCATCTCCTGCTCGGCAGGAAGAGTGAGGGTTGCATTATTAATATCAGTAGCATCCACATAGCCATCCTCGGGGTAGATGGTAACATATTTGTACTCGCTCTTGCCTGGGTTGGGGTTAAATTCGGCGGAAATGTGTGCCTTGCCATCAACCAACTCAAAGGTAGTGTCATTCACAGCTTCGAAAGTATCTGCGGTCTGCTCCAAAACAAAGAAGCTCTCACTCTCATCCCAAGTGAACACGGGGTTCTCGCCCGAGGTATCAACCGAGGTACGAGTGTCGGCCGAGTCGGCCACGAAGGTTACAACAACCGAATCTTTTGCCTCTATTTGCTCCTCAAAATCGTTCTGGCAAGCGGTGAGGCCCATTGCAGCGGCTGCAATGAGGGCCCAAGTTTTCATCATCTTTTTCATAGTCCAAACAAGATTTTAGAGGTCAAAGTCGGGGTCCAAATAGTCCGAATCCTGACCGGGGGTACCATAGTCGCCATAGATATCACCGGGCGATGTTGCAATTCCTCTCTCTACCATCACATTCTCAATGTCGATGGCGGGTTGTGTGTAAAATTTTTTCATCTGAGTTGTTAGTTTAAGTTTATTTAAGTTTTTGATTTTCACTATTTCTGTTCCTTAACACAGCGAACCGAAGCCGCATAGCAGCGCGCACCGTAGCTATACCACGAAGCACCCTCGGCAGGGTCCATCAAGGGATAGACGCCATAGAAAACATCGTTGTAGGCCACAAACAAGGTCGCCGCCTTGCCGAAGCCCTCAACGCCGCTGCCCATACTCTCCGCGGTCCAATAGAGCAACTTCTCGCCCGTCTCGCCAATGAGGCCCGACACATCCAGATTACCGCTGCTGGGGAAGTAGTCGCCATTGCCACCACTCCAAACCCATCCATTCTCGGAGGCCTCCCACTCGTCGCTCACATACGAACAAGCGTAGCCGTCGGGGAGCTCGGTGAAGGCACCCTTGGGGGGCACCACATAACCCGCAGGGCAGGGATCGAAGATGGTCTTATAGTTGGTGCCCTCGTTGGCCGTACCCCACAACTGCGAGTCGGCCTGCTGCATCGTCACACCCGAGCCCTCAAGGTCCATAACGAGGAACCAATCGAAGACATACTCACCAATGGCGATGTCGCTCCTGCAGGAGAGAACCGTCGTGGGGTGTTGCAGCGCATAGTCGATATTACCGGGGGCCTTGAGCGCCACAGGAGCGACATCTCCAACAAAACTCCACTCCATCAGGCCGTCGCCCGTCTGCTCATTATTGACATTCATAATCACCCTCGCAGCCTCAATCTCGTCCTGAACTGCGTAGTACTCCTCCTCGCTCTCCAAGAGGTTGTAGTTCTCGTCGTAGCGGTGTTTGGGCATAGCCACATACTCCACAGGCGAGGGCAGGAAAGGCTCCTTGCGGCCCCACTGATAGAGCATACCGCGGTTGGCGATGTCGCCCTCATTGTTGTTGAGCGCACCAAGGTTGCGGTCCATCCACTCCACGCCGTTGGCCCACGAAGTGGTAATCTTCTCGTTCACAACCCACAAGTGCCAGCTCCAGAGAATCTCACCGGCCGCATTGCGAAGGGTCACAAGAGCGTTGCCCTCGCTTTCGCCCGTAGAGAAGTAGATGCACCCATCCTCGGGCACATAGACAACCTCGCCGCTGATAATCTTTGTACTGCGGGTTTTGTCGCCATCGTAGGTGGCCTCCCAAGCCAGGTCGGCATAGGAAGCGCCCTGAATCTCAACACCATAGGTGTCGATATAGTTGCTATTGCCATCGCCGGCACCGTTGCCCCTCACGCTCGCATCGAAACAGTAGGAGCCCTCGGTCTGGGCAATGTAGCAGTTGGCCCTGCCCGCCTCCGAGAGGTTGTGTGTGAGTTCGCCCTTCTGAACGACCTTCAGGCGTGTTTTGGCCACATCGGGCTGCTCGCCGGCAACCACATCCACCACCGCCAAACGGCTCTGGCCCGTAGTGTTGGGCTCAACAAAGAGCGTCAGGCCCGAGCCATCCAGGCCCACATCCAGCCAATCGGCATCCTTGAGGGTCTCCAACTCGGTGCGGTTGGTGCCAATAAAGAGGGTTTTCTGGCCGCCCTCGGCCGACATAACCACCGAACTTGTCGAGAGGTTGATGGTTGCAAAGTCGGGCTCGGCCTGCAAAACATCCGCAGGGCCGCTCTCACAACCCGCAAACATCAATGCTGCAAATATATAAATAATACTCTTTTTCATATCTTCGTTGTCACATCAATACAGATTCTTAACTCTTCACTATCTCCACGATTCGGGCATATCGTTGTAGTCATCCAGACCCTCGCATCCCGCGAAGCAGTCGGCGTGGGCAGATGTGGAGCTCGGCACGGTGAGGAACTCCGTACCTCGGATGCGCTCATAGAGGTGCACCTTCTGCTCGGAGCCATCCTCGGCCACAACTATCGTGTAGGGCGACTCGCCCGTGAGCGAAGAGCACCCCTCGAAGCAACTATCAATATAGTTGATGCGTCGCACCGTATCGAAGAGGCCTGCGGGCACACTCTCCAGAGAGCTACAACCCACAAAGCACTCCGCAAAGGTTATGCTCGAACTCTTGGTGCCGATGGCCGCAAAGAGGTCGGCGGGCAGCTCCGTAAGGCTTGTACACTCGGCAAAGGCGCGCTCGAAGCTTGTGATGGCGGGTGCTTGTGCAAACAGCCCTGCGGGAATCTCTGTGAGCGACGAGCAGCCATCGAATACACCCTTCACGGTGGTAGTCTTCTCCTTGCTGCCAAACAGGTCGGCGGGGATGGTTGTCAGCGCCGTACAGCTGTGGAAGGTGTTGGAGAACTGTGTCGCAAGGGTGTTGAGCGCAAAGAGCCCTGCGGGGAGCTCCTCAAGAGCGCTACACCTTGCAAAGGTTGCCGTAAATTTGGTCTTCGACTCTGCCAGGGGGTCAAACAGTCCTGCGGGCACGCTCTTGAGCGAGGTGCAGTTGTGGAAGGTGTAGGCAAGCGAGCTGACATTGCTCGAGGTGGGGAAGATGGAGCCCTCGATGGTTGTCAGGTTGGGACAGTTCTCAAAGAGGTTCTCAAATCCTGTGGACACCTTCACATTCTTCTCAAAGAGGCCTGCGGGCACACTCTCGATACCCGACTCCGAGAAGAGGTTTCTGAAACCGGGCGAAGTGACCGTAGTGAACTTGTCGAAGAGGCCTGCGGGCACCGTTTTAAGGTTTTTGCACCCTGCAAGCATATAGGTAAAGTCGGCACCCGAGTAGTCCCTTGCGTCGGCAAAGAGCCCTACGGGAATACTCTCCAGAGCCGTATCCTCAAAGGTGGATTTGAACTCATAGGCGGTGGTTATGCCCTTGAAGAGAGTCTCGGGAATCTCCCTCAGGGACTCACAGCCCGAGAAGCAATACTTAAACGACTTGGCGGCCGTAAGACCATCAAACACACCCTCCTCAATCTCCGAAAGGCTCACGCAGTCCTGGAAAACTGCACCGATGGTCTTCACTCCCGCGAGGCCCTCAAAAATGCCCTTGGAGAGTCGCTCCACGCCCGTCTTATAGAAAATATACTCGAGGTTTGTGACTGCCGCATTGTTCACAAACATACCTACGGGGATATCCTTCAGGCTGTGGCAGCCGGCAAACATATACTTGATGTCGGTGGCACCAACTGCACCCTTCATAAACTCGGGGGCGATGGTCTTCAGATTCACACACGCCGAGAAGGCTCCCGTAAAGATGGTGGCCTCGGCATTGTTGGCAAAGATCTCGGCGGGCACCTCCTCAATGGCGGTTGCACCAAACACATACTCAAAGCGCAGAGCCTTGGTGCAATTGCGGAACAGACCGGCAGGAATCTCCTTCAGGCGGCCCACCTCAACAATCGTCTTCACCTCTTCGAAGTTGGGGAGTGTGGAGGTTGTTACCACAATGCCCGAGCCTGTGCCGTAGAAGGTGTAGATGAAGCGCTCGGCAGCCACGCAGTTGGCAAACAAATCCTCGGGAATCTCGCTAATGGAGGCGGTGTGGCTGAAGCAGTCCTCGAAGTTCTTGGCCACAGTTGCATAGCGGAACAACCCCTCGGGGATTGCCTGCAACTTCTCGCAGCAGGAGAAGGCGCCGAGGAAGGATTTAACATTACTGAAGGAGCCTGCAACATCGTTGGGGATGGTTTCCAAATTATTGCAACCCAAGCACATATCGGCTGCATTGACAAGGCCCATCTTGCCCCACGAAATGATATTCTTGAGCTCGGGACACATAGAGCTTCCGTCGCTAAACTCCAACGATTTGGCCTCACCCGTAATGGAGATGGTGTACAGACCTGGGGTTTTGTAGGTGTGGGTACCGCGGCGAGCCTCGAAGACCTCAACCTCGGAGCCGTCGCCCCAATCAACGGTGATGCTACCGCCCGTCGAGAGGGTGAGCACAGGGGCTGCTGTGAGCACAAAGTCGGGCTCGAAAATCTCAACCTCATAGATAAGTTCGTCGGTGTCGGTACCAATCTGGTGGACATTCATTGTTGTCGAGAAGTTGTTGTCCTCCTCGCCCACAGTGACTGTCAGCGAGCCAAAGCGCTCCAGACCGTTGGCATTGGAATCCACCCTCACAACTATTGCGCCCTCGGCTTTCTCGGCCGAGAACCAACTACTGCCATCGGTCTCAATGCCCCACTCCAGCTCGGGGTTGGTGTCGATTCTCACCTCCCTCAGGCCGCCTTGGTCATCCACAGCGACATTCTTTGTCGAGAGAACGATGAAGGCGCTGCCGTCCTGCTTTACGGTGAGGACATCGGTAGCCACGCCGCCGCCCTCCTGTGAGGTGAGAAGAATCTCTGTTGTACGCTGTGCGCGGCCTTTGTTGTCGTCGGCGGTGATACGCAAGCCCTCCTCGCACTTCTCCACGAGCAGCCACGAGCAGGTGAGCTCAAAGCCCCAATCCTCCTGGTTGCTCTCCACGCCGATAGTGTGCGAGAGCTCCGTGTGGGCCTTGATTCTCACATTGTTACTTCCGAGTGCAATCTCCGGAACGCCGGCGTGATTCTGCTTCACTCGGAGTTCCACACAAGCCTCCTCGGACCCCTTATTTGTACGGATGATGATTTCGGCCGTGCGCGTTGAGTCGGTTGTATTGGGCTCTGCCGAGAGGGTGAGATAGAAGTTGTTGGACTTCACATTGAGCCACTCGCTGCCGGAGGCGACATCGTAGCTCCACTCCTGCTGGTTGGTCACCACATCCACCAAAACCTCTCCGCCACGCGAGCGGAAGAGCACATCGCCCTCGGCGCCACTCTCTGCCATAGTCACCAAAGGGCTCTCGGAGCTCACCTCAAGCGTCAAACGGCCCTCCGACACGGGAGGAACAATCTCCACCTGGGGCTCCTCGCCACAAGCCACCGCGCCCAACATAAGCGCAGCGCAGTATATCATTTTGCGTAGTTTCATACTCTTGCCAGATTATTAGAGGTTTTGTTTCTTCAGGACAATGGGGCCCATAGGGAACATTGTGGGGCGATACTGTGAGCCGAAGGCCACCTTTCCGCCATTGTCGCTGTAGGTCCAGAGGCCGAAGCCCACATAATTGAAGCCGCTGACGGTGGGCATATCGAGCGTCAGGCTCTCGTCGGCCTCGGAGTACTCGGCCACAACCTCGCTGGCTGCGTAGGAGAACTGACGGTCGGAGACGAGCGTGATGTAGAGGAACACATCGTAGGAGAGCACGGTCCATCCGAAGGGGATGACGATGTTGCCCGTCTGGCTATCGTAGCGCACCTCGAGCTCGGTGCCCGGGTAGAGGAAGTTCTGCATAATGAGCGTTTTACCATACTCGCCCTCGACCATATCGAAGATGAGGTAGTAGTCGTTCTGATTGGGCGCATAGTCGAGCGAGTTGAGCGAGCCGTTGGGCGAATAGAACCACTTGGCTGCGGTAATCTCCCACTTGCCCAGCATATTCAGGTATCGGTTTTCGGCCCTTGTTTGCTGCTCGACGGCAATCACCTGCGTCTGCTGCTGCTCACCGCGTCCCACCTTGAGGGTGAGCTGTGCGCCGAGTCGCTCTTCGCCGCTGTGGGGCTCTGCCGAGAGGGTTACAAGGCTCTCGTCGCACTCCACCTGCAGCCACTCACCATCGACCTCAACGCTCCACTCTGCCTCGGTGACCACCACAAACGAGAAGCTGCCGCCCTCGGAGTCGAACGAGTAGCTCTCTGCGGCGCTTGTTGTGTAGCTCACCTCGGGTGCGGCCTCTTGTGCGACGCTCACCTTGTGGGGCTCAAAATGGTTTTGGGGGCTCACGATGTAGAATTCGGCCTTTCGTGGGAGGGCGGTGGTGTTTTCGGAGGCTATGAGCCTCACACCGTCCTCAACGGCGATTACGGCCAACCACTCCGACTGACCTTCCCCAATCTGCCATTTTTCTTCTTCGGGGAAGGTGGTTACGACAACGGTTTTCTGTCCCCCTTGTGCGTCGAAGGCGACGCTTTTTTCGGAGAGAGTTACTCCCCTAACAACTATCGGCTCCGGGCCGTCACAGGCGACCAACATCAGGAGTGCCGACAATGCGATTGCAAAAGACAATCTCGTGATTTTGAATCTCATAACAATCTTTGGCCCGCGAGGGCCTCTACGGTTTTACTATGTTTTTTAGGTTTCTCTTTAGCATTTCTGCGCAGACCATCTGCACAGAGTCACAAAATTCGGAAAATATATTCATTTTTTCAAAAAAAACTACCCTATTTTCCAACATATTACCGATAAATAGTAGGGAAGGAAGGAAGGAAGGAAGGAAGGGGAAAATGGGACATTGGTGGGCTTTGGAAGGGCTTTGGGAAGGCTTTGGATGGGCTTTTGTGGGCGCAAAAAAAGAGGAGAGAATCACTTCTCTCCTCTTTCGTACCCAGAGCCGGGGTCGAACCGGCACAGGTTTCCCTATTGGTGTTTGAGACCAACGCGTCTACCGATTCCGCCATCTGGGCCTCTTTTGCTCATTTGAGCGCACAAAGATACATATAAAATTCAAAATGCAAAATTCAAAATTCAAAATTTTGGATTTTGGGGGTGAAAA
>JAEIGA010015347.1_pt1 | contig 11668 bp, 13 predicted proteins | sample 9270691 | NCBI WGS metagenome assembly JAEIGA01 (sample SAMN17057246, study PRJNA624740) | gut metagenome | biome: biome; isolation source: fecal sample | host: Bos grunniens | place: China: Xizang | collected 2019
GGAAAACCGCCTATGAATATGACACATCCTACAACAAAGCCGCGTAAAGAAAGATCCGTATAATGAGAATGTTTGAACTATTGCCAAGACCCCTCGGAGCCATCTTCAGAAAATTGACTCACTTGACTTGCAATTTACCCACCTGGTGCGAGATGACACGGAGCATCTCCGGCGGCCGCCCGCAAGGATCCGCTTGCTCCGGAGTAAAAACAACCGGCGCGGAAAAGGCGTCAAACCCCTTTCCGCGCCGAGAAGCGTCAAACGTTCAGACGCAATCAGAACGAATACGTGAGCGACAGCGCCACGATGTGCGAGTAGGCGTTGTCGGTTTCAAACTTGTACATTCTGTCCTTACCGGTGGACGAATCCTTGGCCATCATATCGCGGGTAGTCGCTTCCATGATGATGAAGTTGTACCCGAGATCGATGCGGAAGTCTTCGAGGAACGTATAGCCGACACCGAACCCGATGATGTGGCGGTCGCCGGGAGGAAGCATGGTCGTGCCGTGATCCTTGTGCGACGGATCCATGTCAAAGTTGTAACCGATACGTCCGCAGAAATCGTCGGTGAAATCATACTCGAAACCGAACCCGACGCGCCAGGCGTCTTCCCAGCTCAGATCCAGACGGTTGTCGCCGGGAGGATCGGGCAAATTGAAGTTGATCGTATCAACCGTACTCCATTCCGTCCAGGTAACAGACGCTCCGGTACGGAATTTCTTCGAGATATCGTAATTGAGACCGATCGTGGCCGACGAAGGCAGAACGAGTTTGGCGCTCGCATCGCCGGATGCGACCGAAGCGGGATCGAAAGAGGCGCCGGGGAACATGCCGGGAATCGCCGGGACCGAACCGCCGGTGACGGCCATGCCCGAACGTCTGGCGCTGTAGTCACCTTCAACGTCATGACGTATGCGCGAACGGTAGACGGCACCGAGCTTCAGGTCTTCGGTAATCTTGAACTGAGTGCCGAGAACGAATCCGCAATTGAAATCGTCCCCCTTCAAGTGGGAGCGCAGGTACTGATTGCCCAACCCAGGATGCAGCGCTCCGTATCCCAGATCTCTGTCAAGCGGCGTTTTGTAGTTCTCAAACGTAAGGTAGCTCATCCTGGCGCCGAACGAAAACGACCACCAATCCGTTATCTTGTAGGCGAGGTTGGGATTGAAAGTAAACTGTTCGATCGTGGTTTCCGTAGTGTCGCCCTTGAGCGCCCAGTCACCGTCATACTTGGTTCCGAGACCGTATTCGCAATAGGCACCGAAACCGAAAACGAGATCATTCATAATCGGCACGGCGGCGTACGCATGCGGCGGCGGGAACCAACCGGCATTCATCTTGTGTTGACGCACGCCGTCAACCTTCGCATCGGCAAAAGGATTGATGAACGATGCCCCCACCGTAAGCGTGATGTTGGTACACTCGGTAAGGTTTGCCGGGTTGTAGTAGTTGGCCGTGGCGTCGCCGGTGGAGCCGACAAGTCCGCCGCCCATCGCATTGCCGCGAGCGCTCGCCTCGTAAAGACCGAATCCCGCACCCCAAGCGGCACCCGCCGACATCGTGAGCGCAATTGAAACCAAGCTTATTTTACAAACTTTCATTTGAATTTTCCTTTTGTAGGTCAAGACGGTGTGACAGTATATGATTTTTTGTCACAAAAGTCAATGGGGTACGCTTGAAAATTAAAAAAAAATATGCGATAATATGCCGCGTCCTGGCAGTTAGAGGCTAAAAAATGCCTGTTTCCGCCAATAAAAAGGAAAGTATAAACCACAATGAAAACAAAATCCGCCAAAAAGTGCACTTGCACCAAGCGCAAAACCACCCCGAAGACGGAAGTGACGTTCACCGTCCACGCCGACAGGGGCAAGGCCGTTTATTTGGCCGGAGAATTCAACGACTGGAATCCCTCCGCCAAAAAAATGGCGTATAAAGCGAGATCCGGCATCTACACCGCCAGCCTCAAGCTCGCCGCCGGAACCTATCAGTACAAGTTCGTGATCGATGGCGTCTGGTGCGCCGATCCGGAAAACGCAAACTCGGTTCCCAACGATCAGGGGACGTTTAATTCCGTCATCACTGTCGCATAAGCGACGAACGCGATCGACCAGACAAAAATCCCGAAATCCGCAAATGCAGATTTCGGGATTTTTCGTCGCTTTTTTCAGCCGTCTCAGAAACTGGCGTTGGCGACCGTCATGACCGGAAGCGGACCTTCGCAAATCAGGTTCACAAAACCGAGCTGAACCCCGTCCATGTTCTCCGCCGCGTTGTAGACTCCGATCTGAAGACCGGTGGCGCGTTCCGCGACATTGACCACACCGAGCTGAAACCCGGTCATTTCGTTCGCCCAGTTGACCGCCCCGCAGGAGAAACCGGTGAAATTCTCGATGTTCGCGTTTCCGACGCCGAACTGGGCACCGAACGAATCGGCGCAGTTCCAGTTCAGGAGACCGCCGATCTGAAAACCGGCGAACTCATCCTCGATATTGACGAGGCCGAGCTGCAGACCGGCGAAATCGCCGCGAACGATATTGAAAGTTCCGATCTGGAACGCGGCGACATCGTCAAGCGCGACGTTTGCGAGCGCACCGATCTGAAATGCGTCGACGCTCTCGTTCACCCAGTTGAAGGCGTTGATCTGCAGACCTTTAAGGCACCCGGTATTGATGCCGACGAGACCGAGATCGAATCCGATCATATCCTTGTTCAGCGCCATGAAAACATTGTAACGGAAACCGTACACGCTGTCCTCCGTACGCGGAAACTGCAGCGGCGCGGCGAGACTTAAACCGACCGGACTTGCATACCCGCGCTTCTCGGAAGATTCCGCTTCCGCAAAAACACTGCTGAGCGCCGCAGCCACGAGCGCGACAACCGTCAACTTCTTCATTCTTCTAACTCCTTGTGTTAAGGTTTTATTTCTCTACATTATACCATTTGACCGGCGGATGGGCAATTCATCTTTTTGCCGATTCAAGAGTGTTCCACAACAGCATGGTTATGGTCATAGGCCCGACGCCGCCGGGCACGGGAGTGATCGCGGAAGCGACCGCGGCGCAGGAATCGAAATCGGCATCGCCCGCGAGCCTGAAACCCTTCGGGCGGGAAGCGTCGGCGATGCGGTTCACGCCCACGTCGATGACCACCGCCCCCGGTTTGAGCATATCCCCGGTAAGCGTATTCGGTCTGCCGGCGGCGACCACCACCACATCGGCCTGTTTCGTGAATGCTGCGATATCCGGCGTTCCCGTATGGCAGAGCGTGACCGTGGCGTTCGTCTCCTTGCGCGCGAGGAGAGCGGCCACGGGCTTGCCGACGATGTTCGAGCGCCCGATCACCACCGCGTGTTTGCCTCTCAGATCCATGCCGGAGAATTCGATAAGCTTGATGATGCCGTGCGGAGTGCAGGGAAGGAAACATTCCTCGCCGATCATCATCCGTCCGACATTCACGGGCGTGAAGCCGTCGACGTCCTTGTCCGGCGCGATTGAATCGATGACCTTCTTTTCATCGAAACCTTTCGGAAGCGGCAGCTGCACGAGAATCCCGTGAACGGCGGGATCCGCGTTGAGTTCGGCGATGGTCGCGAGCAGTTCATCCTCGGCTATATCGGCGGCCAGGCGGATCTCGCGAGAGAGCATCCCCGCCTCGATACAGGCTTTTTCCTTGGCCGTCACGTAGCTGACGCTCGCGGGATTGTCGCCGACCAGGATGACCGCCAGCCCCGGAACGATCCCCTTCTTCTCCTTGAGTTCAGCCACGCCCGCGGCGATCTCGCCGCGCAGGTTGGCCGCCAGCATTTTTCCGTCGATGATCTTGGCGCTCATCAATCTTCCCTCCATTTGATGTATCTTACTTTTTTGTCTTTCACGTAACATTCGCAGTTCACCTCGCGCTTCATCCCCATCGAAGCGCCGGTTATCTTCATCTTGAAAATGCTGGTGGACTCCGGCTTGAAGCAGACATACTGCTGAGCCTCATTGCCGATTTCGACGTCCGCCGCGTCGCTCACCCGGGTGCAGAGGTCCTGCCAATCCTTGTACGGCCACCAGCTCCGGTTTTCGTCCACGTCGTAGTCGGGCATGACCTTGAGGGTGTCGACTATCGCTCTCGCGATCTCCTCGGCTTCCATCTGGTCTTCCGTATCCTCTTCGTTGTAGATGCCGGGAATCGTCAGGAGCTGCTCGACCGTGCAGTCGTTGACGTTCACCTTGGTGCCGCCTGTCGTCCCGAACACGCCGATGATGCCGCGCAGTCTGGGATTGTCCACCGACTCCTCCTGATCCGGATACAGGAGACCGCCGGTCAGGACCGCCGGAAAATCGCGAAACCCGCGCACGTAGGAAAGTTCCTGCACGTCGGGTATGGAGCCGTTGCGCGGGCGGCGGCGATCCTCCTCGGCCACATCCAGATGCTCGTCCGCCTCTTCGTACCAGCCGGATTCCGCGCCGTCGTCGCCGTTGCCGTCCTCAAGCGGAGACGTCGAAACGGAGTCGTCCTCGTCGCGCCAGTCGTTCCAGGAGGCGATGAGCACGTTCATCAGATTCTTCTTGCCGCCTTCGTGGTCGTTCATCTCGACTTCCAGTTCCTGCGGCAGACCGCCGCCCTGCAGAATCATCTGCCACCTGAGCGCGTAGTTCTGATCTCCGCCGGCATAAAGCTCGTTCACGTTGATGCCGTTTTTGTCGCCGGAGTTTGCGAGTTCGATATCGACGGTGACGGTGCCGGAATCGGGATCTTCCTCATCGAGCAGAATCGGTCCGACCGTACATTTCGACTCATACTTGAGCGCGCGCTTTTCCCTGTACCAGCGATCCTCCTCCAGAAGCTCTTCTTCATTATCGTCCGCCGACCATTCCTTCGCCTGCTCGTACCCGAGCAGCACCACTTCCCCGAGCACCCGCCCGGCATCCATCAGCCGGTTGACGCGGTTGCGCTCCCGCACGTAGACGTTGATGCCGGTCTGCAGGTGCGCTTCCGTCGAAAACGAAAGCACCATCACCGACAGCACGGCGATGATCCAAAGCGCCATCAAAAGTGCACTTCCGCGTTTCATTTCGCCTTGGAGTTTCCTTTCCCTTCGTCGCCCGGGGGCTTCGCGCCGTCCAGCGACTGTTCATGAATCGGAATGCCGACGATGCGCACCACCGGAGCGGAATCGGTGCGGTAGCTGCGCCCGTCCTGATCGGCGAGATAAAACGTGAGCTCCACCTTGTACGGAACGGCGTTCGATTCGGAAAACTCGTCCTCGAAACTGCGTTTGTCGTTCTCGGAAGCGTTGCGCACGCTCCCTTGCGCATCCTCGGCGCTTTTCATGACGCGGCAGTTGAACCCGACCACTCCGTCGGCGATGAGTATCGGCTGATACAACTCGTCGTTGGCGAAACCGTAACCCTTGTCGGGACTGTCCTTCTCGTCGTCTCTGGGATTGAGCGCGCTGTCCGCGCAAAGCCGGGCGTAGAGCCCCGTCTTCTGAACCGGCTCCCTGTAATCTGAATTCCCTTCTTCAAGAATCATGACCTGCACCCGGTGGACGGTATCGGCGACGGCGTTTTTGTTGCCGACGATGGCCGAGCCGGTCTTCGACCATTCGATCACGTCCGACTCCCGCGGACGTTCGCCGCTGCCGTTGTCGGTAAGCGTAAAGCCGTATTTGTCGTCCTGCTTGCCGTCGTGGGGATAATACATGCTGCGCAGACCCGACATGATCTGGTTGAGCGCGTAGTCGGTGCGCTGCATCTTGTCCATGTAATCGGTCGAAACCTGCCAACCCCTGGTGACCGCCCTGAAAGTGAGGATCGAAAGCGTCGTCAGCACCCCTACGAGCATTGTCGCCAGGAGCATTTCAATCATGGTGAAAGCTTTATTCATCCGGCTTTCTCCAGAAGGTCACATAACTTTCGGATTCGCCTTTTCCGCGGAAACGGTCGCCCCAGCGCACCGTCACCCGCACCGTGTAAAGGTTGCCGAGACGTTTTATGTCATCCTCGGGATCGTTGCGGTTCAAGGCTTCGCGCTCCCAGGTGTAGCCGTGGAACTTGTCCTGCTGCGCGCCCGTCATGCGCACGTCGGTGATCTTCTCCCAGAGCTCTTCCGCCTTTGTCTCCGGGACATCAAGATCGCTGTCCGGATCTTTGACGTCCGAAAGCGGATAGGCCATCTCGCCCAAATCCATCACTTCCTGCGCGGTCTCCAGTTTCGCCGATGAAAGCATCATGCGCTGCGCCTGCGACATCGAAACGAGAATGGCGGCGAGCCCCGATCCGAGGATGATCGCCGCGAGCAGCACTTCCAGCAACGTGAAGCCGCGCCTCATTCCTCATCCTCCCGCCCGTCGCCGGAAAGCACCTTCACGCCGCCGAAACGGTCGATCTTTATAAGCAGCCCCTTCTGCGGTTCGCTGCCGTCGGGATAAATCCACACCTGATGAGGATCGGTTCTTCCGTTTGTCTCCCACACCACCGAAACCTCCTTCTGCAAGTCACCGTCCGCCGGCGAGCCTTTGTCCTCCGCGCTCTCCTTCTTTTCTTCCTCCGTCTTCGCCGTCTCTTTGGCGTTTTTAAACTTTCCAAGCAGATAATCGACGTTCGAAAACACCGAAATCTTCGGTTTACGCTGCTGCGTGTCCGCAAATTCAGCGTCTTCATCGCCCATCACGACCTTAAGGCGCATCCCCTTTACGATTTCCGCGGATATGGGCGCGAACAAAACATCCTCAAGCGATTCCCCGGCCGCTTTTTCCTGCTCCGGCTTCGGCGCATCATGTTCATTTTCCGCAGCCGAAGTCTCTGCCGCAGAATCCGGCTCCTCTGTTTTCATCGGCTCGCCGGAAAGCGTCTGCAACTTTCCGGCATCAATATCGCCGCCCAGAATCTTCGCGCTGTGGATCTCGATTTTCGCCGTCGGCTCCTCATCTTCCATGACGCAGGAATATGTGATCACCGCCGGCTGCATGGTGACGAGCGCCGTGGAGCGGGCGTGGCGGATGACCGCGAAAATATCGCGCGCCGCGCCGCGGGTTCTGGCCGCGCCCTGCCCCGAACGGACGTTCACGATACCGACGGTGACCATCAGCCCCATAATGCCGATGATCACCAGAAGTTCAATCAGAGTGAACGCCCTGCGCAAGGCCCGCGGCTCACTTCTTGGTCTTTTCGATCTTGTCGGAACGGATATCGTCCTCGTTGCCGAACTGACCGTCGGGACCTGCCGAAATGATCACGAAGCGCTTGCCCTTGACTTCGATCTTGTATTCGTTGTCCCAGGGATCGACCAGCGCGCCCTCGCCGCCGTCAAGAAACGGCTCCTGATCGCCTTCGGCGTTGACGAGCACGGAAAGATCGCTCGGAGGCGTAGACTTTTTCTTATCGATAAGATAGTTGGTAACGGCGCCTTTGATGGTGTCGACGCCGGTCTTCGCGGCGGTCTTGCGGGTTTTTTCGATGTGACCGGTCACGCCCTGCATGCCAATCGCGCCCAAAATGCCGAGAATGGCCACCACTACCAGAAGTTCGACGAGCGTAAAACCGCGTTTCGCGGCTTCGATCACCTTGTTTTCAGTTTTATGCATTTTATCTTCCTCACGTTGGATACTTGAAATCCGAAACAGTATACACCATTCCACGCCGGATTTCAACGTCTACAGTTCACCACCCTGTTTTTCCAGAGCGGCCGCATAGATAGGCGTCCTCCAGCGAACGTCCGGAAACCACCGAAACCACGCCGAACGGAACGAGCGAAGACAAAAGCCTCGCGTTGATGTCCTCCGGAGGAACCGTTTCTCCGAATGTCGCGGTCAACTCGCCGCGCTCCGCGTTCCAGCCGAGCGAAAGCCCGTCCGCAAGCCGTTCAATCGCCGCGAAATCATCCGGTCTGCGCCGGAGCGTGTAAACGATGCGCCCGGAAGCCGACGTAAGCGCCGCGAGCGTATCGAAACGCTCAAGCTTCCCGCCGTCGATGAACGCCGCGTGGGTGCACAGTTTTTCGATGTCGTCCAGATAATGGGAAGAAATGACCATCGTCTGACATCCGCGCCGGGCACGGATGAAATCGCGCATACGGTCGGCCTCCACCGGATCAAGCCCGCTCAACGGCTCGTCCAAAAGCACGATTTCCGGCTCGCCGATGAACGCCTGCGCCACCATGACGCGCTTGCGCATACCGTGCGAAAGCGTGCGGATGCGCTTGCCGGCGTGCGCTTCAAGATTGAACGCCGCCACCAGCGAGTCCGCCGATTTTTCCGACGCCGCCGGAGAAAGCCCCTGCAGCCGCGCATAGCGGACAAGCAGTTCCCGCGTGCGCGCCTCGAGCGGAAGCTCCGAATCCTGCGGCAGAATCGAAAGCCGTCCGCCGTGTCTGGCGGCGCTGAACGCTCCGCGGCGAAGAATATCGACCGAACCCGACGACGGCAGCACGAACCCGGCGACGATCATCATCCAGGTCGTCTTGCCCGCGCCGTTGCGCCCGACGAGCCCCATCGTGGCGCCGGCCGGCACCGACAGCGAAAAGCCGTTCAGTCCGCACCCGCGTCCGTAGCGCTTGACCAGATTCTCCGTAACGATCGCGCCGGGCATCATCGCGCATCCCTCCCGGCGAAAACGGCGATGCCGGCGGACAGATACAAAAGCCCGAGCGCCGCGAGCCAAAGCGCGGCGGAAGCGACCGGCTCCGCGGACGAACGCCAGAGCGCGTCTTCCACCCCGCCCGGGAACAGCCGCGCCAGCGCCGGATACTCTCCGGCGAAACGCTCCAGAAGCGGCGGCGCGGCGAACCACGCGACCATCGCCGCGATGCCGAGCGCCGTCGCTTTCGACCCTGACTGCACGATATGCGAAATTCCGAGCGCAAGCCCGAGCCACGCGAACGAGTATATCCACGCTTTGACGCCCCAGACCAGCATGGCGGGAAAGAGCGCGGGGATGTCGGCTCCGGAAAGCCGGTACGCCGCCGTCGCCCACGCTGCGACCGAACCGGCCGCGAGCCCGGCGAACAGCAGAGCGGAAATCCCGATGTATTTGCCGAGCGACCATTCAAGGCGCGTCACCCGCGTGATCATGTACCGCACGCTGCCGGAATGAAGTTCGTCCGCCGCCCGGTTTCCCGCCACAAGCACCGTCAGGAGCGGCACGTAGAAGAAAGCGAACCACGCGTACAGCAGTTCCGCCGGATGGCGGCCGCAGATATCGTCGTAGACGAGCGAATCCCCGAGCGCCGAGCGCACCATCTTCTGGAACCGCTTCGATTTCCACAGCGTCGCGGAAACGACGCCGCGCGAACCGTCCGCCGGAAGCTGCAGCATTTCGGCAAGCTGGCTCTCCATCTTCCCGAGCACCGAGATCGCGCCGTTCATGCTCAGAAGCGACGCGGCCAGATAGAGAACGAGAACGACTATCGCCCTGCGGCTGCGCACGGCGTCGAACCATTCGAAACGCGCGACCTGCAGAATGCGCCTGACGCTCACCGCCGCGGCCTCCGCATCGGAAACGCTTCGAGTTTATGCTGCACGCCGATCAGCGGCTCCGCGACCGACGGATCGACGAAATCGGTAAGATTGAGTCTGGAGACTTCTCCGCGGCGGTTGCTGCCGGCGCATTCGCCGATACGGTCGTACGCCTCCGCCACAGTCGTTGAAAGGTCTCCCATCAGACGCACGCCGAGCTCCGGCGTCATCTCTTCCTCGGCGGCGAGCGCATCGGCTATCGCCTGCACCGACGAGCGGATTTCATCGTTCATCTGCACCAGGATCTCCTCGAAACGAGCTTCGCCCGCGGCGTCGATCCCGAGTTTTTTAACCGTATCGGCGAAAACGAGTTCGCTGCGGGTGCGCCAGAGTTCGGCCGCCTCGTCTATCCGCGAGCGCAGGTCTTCCGGATTGAGGCGGCGCGGCGCCGGTTTCGGCTGCGGCGTTCCGCCGTCCGAAGCGCCTTTCGCGGGTTCCGGCGTCTTCACTTTCGCGACCGTGTTGGTTTTATTCCGTCCCTGGCGATGCCGCTTGGCGACCTCCGGGATGTTCACCATTCTGGCGAACGCGTCAAAACCCTGCACCTTCCTTTCCCGGCGTTCATCTTTTGAGGAACGGTCCCTGAACGCGCGCAGTTCCCCGCTGGGTCCCCATGCGCCGACCAATCCGCCTGCGACAAACGCGAGCGGAAGCCAAAGAAAAACATTCGTCCCGTTCATTATTCCGTATCCCCCGAAACTGGCGGGCCTGGCGGGACTCGAACCCACTACCCACTGCTTAGAAGGCAGTTGCTCTGTCCAGATGAGCTACAGGCCCTTAAATTTCCCGTATTATACCATAAATAGCCCAGTTGATGGCGAGCGAATACAGATTGGCGACAAAATCGTCCACCACGATGCCGCGCCCGCCCGGGATCGACTGCAAAGAGCGGCACGGCCAAGGCTTTACGATATCGACCGTCCGCACGGCCAGAAAGAAAAGCGCGATCTCCCACCACGGCAGCGACAGGAGCGGAAGCCCGATGACCGCCAGCGGGAAAAGCATCCATTCGTCGGCGGCGATTCTGCCGTCGTCCTTGATGCCGAGATATTTTTCCGCCGCACCGCAGACCGGAACGGCCAGAAGCGTCAGCGCCGTGCAGAGCGGAATCTGAACCGAGACCGGCAGCGCCGTCGTCGCGAACGCCAGCGCCAGTCCCGGCAGGCTCCCGAACGTCCCCGGCGCAAACGGAACCACCAGCCCGAGACCGAAACCAGAAGCGATAAAGAGCGTCAATTTCCTTTTCATGCGACAACCTCCGAAACCGTCTCGCCTTTGCTGAAGCGCGTTACGATGCGATCGCCCGGCGACAGCGACGCGGCGTCCTTCACAACCGCGCCGTCCTGCGTCACCGTAAGCGAATAACCGCGCTCCAAAACCGAATACGGCGAAAGGAGCGAGAGCCTGGTCTCCGCGCGGGCGAAACGGTTTTCCAGCCGTTCGCGGCAGAGCGCGAGCGCGCCGCCGAGCGAATCCCACAGATGATCGATGCGCTGGGCGAACCATTCACCTTTCGAACGCAGCGAAACGGCAAGACGCATATCCAGTGCCGACAGGCGCGAAACGATCTCCGAGAGAACCGGGACCACCGTTTCGGCCGCGATCGACGGCGTTCCGGCGCGGACGTCGGCGGCGAAATCGCAAAGCGTGAAATCGGTCTCGTGCCCGACCGCCGATACGGTGGGAATGCGCGATGCCGCGACCGCCCTCACGAGCGTTTCGTCGTTGAAGCAGAAAAGATCCTCGAACGATCCGCCGCCGCGCGCTATTATGAGCACGTCCGCCTTCCACCCCCCGTCGCCGCCGTCAAGTTGCGAATTGAAATATCCGATCCCGCGCACTATCGTCGGCGGCGCCTCCGCGCCCTGCACCATGCAGGGGAAAAGCCTTATCTCCACCGCAGGAAAACGCCGCGTCAAAACCGTGCACATATCGTGGATGACGGCTCCGGCCTCGCTCGTCACGACGGCGATGCGCCGCGGCATCGCCGGCAGCGGGCGTTTGCGCTCGGCGTCGAAAAGTCCTTCGCGGGCGAGCCGGTCCTTGAGCTCCAGATAGCGCTGCATCAGATCGCCCTCGCCGGCGAGTTTCGCCGCCAGCACGACCAGCTGATAGTTGCCGCGAGGCGCATACACCGAAACGTTGCCGTAGACGACCACCTTCGCC
>JAEIGA010015348.1_pt1 | contig 11667 bp, 8 predicted proteins | sample 9270691 | NCBI WGS metagenome assembly JAEIGA01 (sample SAMN17057246, study PRJNA624740) | gut metagenome | biome: biome; isolation source: fecal sample | host: Bos grunniens | place: China: Xizang | collected 2019
AAGGGAAAGTGCCATAATAGGTGGTTCCGCTCCATTTTCCGGTCTCGTCATTGATCCAGAACGCTCCTTTCGAAGCATGTCCGCCTGCTAAGACAGCCATCTCACGGGTAGGGGCAATGGAGTAGACTTCGGCCACCCCTTGGGTAGCGATGGTCAGTTCATCCGAGAGGTTGGACACCTTTAGACGGGCCGGTGAAGTCGATTCGGAGGTATAGATGCCCATGAAGCTGGTATCGTCCACACAGTTCACCACCTGCAAGGACGAGCGGTCCATCCAGGCATTGCCCACGATACCGTTCACATGCGGATAACTTCCCGTGCAAAGGGCAGCAATGGCCGATGATCGGTCTACATTGACAAAGTCGAATTCGGCATTCCGGTAGATACGGCCTTCCTTCCACAAGCGCTTGAACCCTCGTTCGCCATACATGGCCGAGAAGGCTTCCACATAGTCAAGACGAAGCTGGTCGATGGTCAAACCAACGACTAACTTGGGTACAGCCGGAACTTCTTGTGCCTGCAGACTTGCCAGGGCCATCACGGCCAGCAGAGATGTCAATATTCGTCCTTTCATCAACGTTTCCAATAATAAAGATAGAGATGCCCCACCGAAAGCAGGAGCAAATTCAGCGCCAAAGGTAATACCGTTGGATTAAATTCTTGCGGTAATACGGGCATTAATATTATAAAAGATGTTAAAACCACTGCATTATACCAGTGATAAGGGTCTTTTTGCTGCTTGATGCCCCGATAAATCATCACCGGCAGATAGAGCAAAGGCAACGGATTGAACAGGATGAGCAACCAGTTGGACCCTACTGTAGGATGCAGGGAGAAAAAGAACAGGAAGGCTATGATACAACCGCCTATGCCTTGGAGCAAGAACATCAAGGCGTTCCATACCCAACACTGTCGTCCTTTCCGGATACCCCCAACCACTATCGCAACACTACATGCCAACAACAGGAGGGCACACGTCATGGGCGACAACGGGAAAGCCGGCTCGTCTTCCAGAACTGCATCCACAATCTTCGTTTCCTCACGCACGAAAGGCACCACTTCATCTCCCCGATGGATTTGCGCTCCTCGGGCAGCTGCCAACATATAGAAAGGGGCAAACATCTGCTTGCGTTCGTCTATCGGTTCATCGGCTTCACTACCCAAGCACAGGTCGATGCCGAATTCGCTCCACTCGCTACCGGCCGTAAATTCATGCAGGATATCGCGATAGGAAACCACCTTGTCGTTCTCCGGATAAACCACCTTTCCTTCGATGCTTTCCTCTATCTTGTCCCAGGCACGGGTCGTACAGTTGTCATAGAAGTAGTTATAGCGATACACCCGATGGGCAGGCAGATAGTTCTCCCGCAACAAGGCTATCAGTTTCTCTTTTTCCGCATCCGTCAGGTTAAGTTCCTGCTGATAGACCGATGAACCTCGCAAGGCATATTCGGCCTCGAAGTAGCGATAAGGAATCACGCCCAACTGGTAGTCGGTCTCCCCTTTCACGAATCGCATCACGAAATTCGGGTCCTTGAAGCTGAACATCCCATAATTGAACACCCAGTCCTCCTGACGGGCAGGATTTTCATAGCGGATGGCCGAATGGCCGAACAGGGCATAGATTTCGGAACCCGGAGCACAAGTCAGCAAACTGATACGGACACTATCGGCCGATGCTGCCTGTATGGGCAACATGGAAATCAATATGACAAACAAGTTTAAAATTCTTCTCATATATAAAACTGTTCAAACAACATCTCCCCTCTCGACAAATATGAAGATATTATATAAATAAGGTATAGATTCAGCCCATTTTTCACATTTCGGGTACAAAAGTACATTAAAATCCAACTTTCGCCACATAAAAAATCAATTTATTAACCAACCTATCCTTTTTTTCCGTTAACTTTGCACTCATAAAAAGAAAGATACGTGAATTTAATTATCGACATAGGCAATACGACCTGCAAAATGGCGGTTTTCGAGCAGGGCAACATCCGGGAAACCTTCCGTTGCTCCAACCAATGCTTGGAAGGACTCCCTGACATCTGCAGCCGGTATCCTATCCGGAAAGGCATCCTGTCATCTGTCATTACCGTCAGCGAAACCATCCGGAAGCAGTTGGAAGAATTGCCTTTCCCGGTCCTTGAATTCACCTGGCAGACACCTGTCCCCATCCGGAACCTGTACGATACGCCCCAGACTTTGGGGATGGACCGGCTGGCAGCTGTGGTGGCAGCCTATACCGAAAAGCCCAACTGTCCGACACTGGTCATCGATGCCGGCACCTGCATCACGTACGATTTCATCGATGAGTATGGACAATACCAGGGAGGCAACATTTCGCCCGGCATGGACATGCGCTTCAAGGCCCTCCATACCTTTACCGGCAAGCTCCCTCAGGTGAGTGCATCCGGTGAGACTCCCGCTTACGGGAAAAGTACGGAAACGGCCATCCGTTCGGGCGTCATTCGGGGCATAGAACACGAAATGTTGGGGTATATTGGCCAATTAAGGAAGAATTATCCATCGCTTTTGGTTTTTTTAACGGGCGGAAACGATTTTTCTTTTGATACAAACGTAAAAAGTGGCATCTTTGCAGATGGTTTCTTAGTTTTAAAAGGATTAAACAGAATTTTAGAATATAATGAAGTTACATAAAAGACTTTTCAACATCGGTCTGCTCATCTTTTGGGTGATGACAGCCATGGCTCAAAGCGGGTCGAACTCACCCTATACCCGCTACGGATTCGGACAGTTGTCCGACCAAAGTTTCGGAAACAGCAAGGCAATGGGGGGCATTGCTTACGGCTTGAGAAACGGATTGCAGATCAATGCTGCCAACCCGGCTTCTTATTCGGCTGTAGACTCCCTCACATTCCTGTTCGATGCAGGCATGTCCTTGCAGAATGCCAACTTCCAGGAAAAAGAGGTAAAGACCAATGCCAAGAACTCAACTGTAGACTACATAGCCATGCAGTTCCGCTTGTGGAAGCGTATGGGCTTGACAGCCGGTTTCCTTCCATACTCTACTGTAGGATATAACATGAGCAAGACAGAAAATGTTCCCAATTCGGAAGACCAATATGGTAACACGACTGCTGCCATGAAGACTTATGCAGGCGATGGAAGCATCCAGCAGGTATTCATCGGTTTGGGATACAAGGTGTTCGACAACCTTTCCATCGGTGCCAACCTTTCTTACCTTTATGGTGACATCATGCACTCGTCCAGCGTGACATTCGGCAATACCAATGCCAACAAGAGCGTACGTGCCGAAGAGTTCAAGATCAACGACTATAAGCTGGACCTCGGTTTGCAGTATACTCAGGCTTTGGGCAAGAAGCATACTCTCAACTTGGGTCTCGTGTACTCATACGGACACGACATCAACGGCAAGGGATATAACTACAAGGAAACCTATGCTTCCGGTAGCAATTACCCGTTGCACCAGACAGTGGATACCATCCAGAGTGGTTTCAGCCTTCCGCACACATTCGGTGTCGGCTTTACCTATGTATACGACTACCGTTGGACCATCGGCTTGGACTATACCTTGCAGAAGTGGGCGGATGTGAAGTTCTTCAACAAGGAAGGACAGTTCACCGACCGTTCCAAGATCTCCTTCGGTGCCGAATATCGCCCGAACCCTATCGGCCGCAACTATTTCAAGCGTGTGCGCTACCGTGCCGGTGCCTACTATTCCGACCCGTATGCCAAGGTTGACGGCAAGGAAGGAGCCCGCGAATATGGCGTGAGCTTCGGTTTCGGCTTCCCGGTCGAAGTATTCCAGAGCCGTTCCATCCTGAACATCTCCGGCCAATACGTCAAGGTAAGCCCGAAGGTCAAGGGAATGCTCGAAGAACAATATTTGCGAATCAACTTGGGATTGACATTCAACGACCGTTGGTTCATGAAGTGGAAAGTGGAATAATTTAATAACAACTATATTTGATATACGATGAAAAAGATGGTAACAATGCTGTTTGCCCTTTCATTAAGTGCATCAGCAGTTTTCGCTCAGAAGGGAGCAGAAGACGGATCAAGATTCGGTCATGGTCAAGACAGTTTGAACTGCTTGAAGAACATCAGTGTTTACACTGAGTATGTAAAGACAAACAATTTCAAGGATGCTTTCACTCCTTGGAAGGCTGTATTCGATGAAGCTCCTTGGGCTCAGGTAGGTACTTACACCAATGGTGCCAAGATTCTCCGTGCGCTTATCGCTGGCGAAAAGGACGGTGCCAAGCAGAAGGAATACTTCAACTTGTTGATGAAGGTACACGACCAACGTATCCAGTACTTGGATCAGTTGAACACTTTGGTAAAGAACAAGACTACCAAGGGTGACATCTTGGGTGCAAAGGCTCACGACTACTTCACTATGGGTGGTGCAGACAACAATGAAGCATACGCTATGTTTGCAGAAGCTGTAGCTGCTGAAAAGCAGAACTTGCCTTACTATGTATTGATGGAATTCATCGATTCATCTGCCAAGAAGGTGAAGGCTGAAGAAGCTCACAAGGAACAGTTCATCCAGGACTACATTGCTGCTGCTGGCTATGCTAACGAAGCATTCAAGGCTGCTACCAAGGAAAATGCCAAGAAGAACTACCAGACTGCTAAGGAAAACATCGATGCTCACTTCATCAACAGTGGTGTAGCTACTTGCGACAACTTGCAGGACATCTATGCTCCGAAGGTAGAAGAAAACAAGGCTAACTTGGACTACTTGAAGTCAGTGATCACTGTCATGCAGAAGTTGGGCTGTAGAGAATCTGAAGCATACTTTGCTGCATCAGAATACGCTCACGCTATCGAACCTACTGCTGCTACAGCTTTCGGTTGTGGTGCTATGTACTACAAGAAGGGTGAAATCGACAAGAGTGTTCAGTACTTCGACAACGCTATCGAATTGGAACAGGATCCTATCCAGAAGGCTGACTACTGCTTCACAGTGGCTCAGATCTTGTTCGGTAACAAGCAGTTGAGCAAAGCAAGACAATACGCACGCCAGTCTATCGAATTGAACGGTGAAAACGGCAAGCCATACATGTTGATCGCTCAGATGTATGCATCAAGCCCTAACTGGAGCGAAGAAGCTTCTTTGAACAAGTGTGTATACTTTGCTGCTATCGACAAGTTGCAGAAGGCTAAGAATGTAGACCCAAGCTTGGCAGAAGAATGCGACAAGCTCATCAGACAATACGCTGGTTACACTCCGAAGGACGAAGACTTGTTCTTCATCGGTTTGAAGAAGGGTAGCTCTGTAACTATCGGTGGCTGGATTGGTGAAACCACTACTATCAGATAAGACATGTCCTTGAACAAGCGAACAAAGACATATCAGCATACAGGAAACATAGCAGCTGCAATTCTTGCAGCTGTTATGTTTGTTTTATTTCCTGCCTGCTCGGGTAAAGGCAAGAAGCTGGCCGAAGCCATACCGGAAAACGATACCTTGCCCAGCATGAGAACCTTGGGAGTCTCTACCCTCATCTCCGACTCCGGCATCACCCGCTACAAGGTGGAAGCCGAGGAATGGCTGATATACGACAAGAAGAATCCTCCCTATTGGGCTTTCGAGAAAGGAGTGTATCTGGAAAAGTTCGATACCCTGTTCCGCATCGAAGCCAGCATCAAGGCAGATACGGCTTACTATCACGAGAAAAAGAAATTGTGGGAACTGAAAGGCAATGTGCAGATCATGAGCCTTCGTGGCGACAAGTTCCAGACAGAGCTCTTGTTCTGGGATGAAAAGAAGGAAAAGGTATATTCCGACAAGTACATCCAGATAGAACAGGAAGACAAGCTCATCCGAGGATATGGTTTCGAGTCGAACCAGGACCTCACCGAATACGAAATCAAGAATACCACCGGTATATTTACGATAGAAGATACACAGGCCAACGATAGCCTGAAGACAGACAGCAACCGATAATACATCATGGAGATAATTATCTATATTCTCATATCCATGGCCTTTTCCGCCTTTTTCTCGGGCATGGAAATCGCCTTTGTCTCATCCAACAAGTTACGTTTTGAAATGGACCGGAGCGAACAGAGCCTCACCTCCCGCATCCTCTCCATCTTCTATCACAACCCCAACAACTTCATTTCCACCATGCTGGTGGGAAACAACATTGCCTTGGTCATCTACGGTATCCTGATGGCCGAGCTCATCGAGCAGCAGTTGTTGGCCGACCTCATCAGCAATGAATTCCTGTTGGTGCTCACCCAGACCATCATCTCTACCTTAATTATATTGGTAACGGGCGAGTTCATGCCGAAGACACTCTTCAAGATCAATCCGAACTTCACCTTGAGTCTCTTCGCCTTGCCTACATTCATCTGCTATGTCGTGCTCTACCCCATCAGCAAGTTTGCATCGGGCATCTCGGGCATCCTGCTCCGTCTCACGGGTACCAAGATCAACAAGGAGGCCAGTGCCAAGGCGTTTACCAAGGTAGACCTCGACCACTTCATCCAGAGCAGCATCGAGAACTCGGCCAACGAGGAAGAAATCAATCCGGAAGTGAAGATTTTCCAGAATGCCCTCGACTTCACCAGCATCAAGGTGCGCGACTGCATCGTGCCCCGAACCGAAATCATTGCCATCGAGGATGATGCTTCGGTAGAAGAACTGATGGACCTCTTCGTGGAAAAGGGCATCAGCAAGATTATCGTGTACCAGGACAACATCGACAATATCATCGGCTACATCCATTCCTCGGAAATGTTCATGGAGCCGGCCAACTGGCAACAGTGCATCCGCCAGCTGCCCATCGTGCCCGAAACCATGAATGCCCACAAACTCATGAAGCTCTTCATGCAGCAGAAGAAATCCTTGGCGGTAGTGGTGGACGAGTTCGGTGGTACCTCCGGCATCGTGGCCCTGGAAGACTTGGTGGAACAGATTTTCGGCGAGATTGAAGACGAGCACGATACCACCACCTATGTGGCCAAGGCCGTGGGCAACAACGAATACGTATTGTCCGGCCGTCTGGACATCGAGAAAGCCAACGAACTCTTCGACCTCGAATTGCCCGAGAGCGATGAGTACCAGACTGTGGGCGGCTTCATCCTGCACCACCATCAGAGCATCCCGAAAGCACACGAAATCATCACGCTGGACAAGTTCCAGTTCCGTATGATTAAAGTTACAGCCACCAAAATCGAGCTGGTGAAGCTAAAAGTGAATGACTAACCGATTTTTTTCACAATAAATATCGATTATCAATTTCATTTTTTGTATTTTTGTGCGCTAAAATGCGAACGTATAGAAAACAATAAACAAAAAATCAATAAATTAAATGGCAACATTACAGAAAATCAGAAACAGAGGACCACTTTTGGTCGCTGTCATTGGTATTGCCCTTTTCGCTTTCGTAGCAGGTGACGCCTGGAAAGCTATCCAGCCGCATCAGGGCCGCCAAGACATTGGAGAAGTGAACGGTGAAGCCGTTTCTGCTCAGGATTATCAGGCATTGGTGGATGAGTACACCGAAGTAATCAAGATGACTCAGGGTTCATCGGCTTTGAACGACGACCAGCTCACACAGGTAAAGGACCAGGTATGGCAAACATACATCAACAACAAGTTGATCGAAGCAGAAGCTGAAAAGCTCGGCTTGAAGGTGAGCGATGCTGAACTTCAGGATGTAATCGAACAGGGCATGCACCCATTGTTGATGCAGACTCCGTTCCGCAACCCACAGACAGGTGCTTTCGACAAGGACATGTTGAAGAAGTTCTTGGTGGAATACGCTAACTTGGGCTCTACAGCATCACAGCTTCCGGCTCAGTATGTGGAATACTACCAGCAGATGGGTACCTTCTGGAACTTCATCGAAAAGACATTGAAGCAGTCTTTGTTGGCAGACAAGTACCAGACTTTGATTGCCAAGTCTTTGATTTCTAACCCAGTGGCTGCTGAAGACGCTTTCGCAGGCCGCACAGAGCAGACAGACGTTTTGGTAGCTGCTATCCCTTACTCTGCAGTACAGGATTCTACTATCACTGTTAGCAACGACGAAATCAAGGCTCTCTACAACCAGAAGAAGGAAGCATACAAGCAGTTGATGGAAACCCGTAACATCAAGTACATCGATGTATTGGTGACTCCATCGGAAGAAGACCGTGCTGAAGTATTGAACGAAGTAACTGAATATGCTAACCAGTTGGCTACAGCTACTGAAATGGCATCATTCATCCGTTCTACAGGTTCAGTAGTTCCTTTCACAGAAATCGCTATCAACAAGGCTGTATATCCAAGCGACATCGTGACACGCATCGACTCTGTTAAGGTAGGCGAAGTGTACGGTCCTTACTACAACCAGGCAGACGATTCTTACAATGCCATGAAGGTATTGGGTAAGGAAGCATTGGCAGACTCTATCCAGTTCCGTCAGATTCAGGTATATGCTGAAACTGCAGACAAGACTAAGGCTTTGGCAGACTCTATCTACACTGCTTTGAAGGGTGGTGCAGACTTCGCTAAGATTGCTGAAATCTATGGCCAGACAGGCGAAAGCAACTGGTTGACTGCTCGCAGCTACGAAGGTGCTGCTCTCGATGCAGACAATGCGAAGTTCATCAAGACTTTGGTGAACGGCAAGAAGAACGAATACACTAACCTCGAATTGGGTCAGTTCAACGTGATTCTCCAGGTATTGGACAAGAAGGACGTGAAGGAAAAGTACCAGATTGCAGTAATCAAGCGTCCGGTAGAATTCAGCAAGGAAACATACAACAAGGCATACAACGAATTCAGCCAGTTCGTAGCACAGAACACTACATTGGACAAGTTGGTTCAGAATGCAGAAGAAAGCGGTTACCGTTTGTTGGAACGTGCTGACTTCCGCAACAACGAACACTATGTAGGTGGCGTGAAGAGCACTCGTGACGCTTTGAAGTGGATTTTCGAAGCCGAAGAAGGTCAGGTATCTCCATTGTATGAATGTGGTGAAAACGACCACTTGATGGTAGTAGCGTTGGAAAAGATCAACCCGGCTGGTTACCGCAACATCAATACAGTTGCCGACATGTTGAGAATGGAAATCATGCGCGACAAGAAGGCTGCCAAGATTATGGCAGACATGCAGGGTGTAAGCAGCATCGATCAGGCTAAGGGCTTGGCAAACGCTGTAAACGACACTATCAAGCACATCACATTCGGTGCTCCTGCTTATGTAGGTATCACACGTGCCAGCGAACCTGTTTTGGGTGGTGTAGCCGGCAAGTTGGAATTGAACAAGTTGAGCGCTCCTGTAAAGGGTAACGGTGCAATATACGTAATGCAGGCTATCAACAAGGAAAAGAACGCTGAAGAATTCGATGCGAAGGCAGAAGAAGCTACTTTGGCTACCATGTCAACTCGTTTTGCAAGCAGCTTCATCAACGATTTGTACGAACGTGCAAACGTGAAGGACGACCGCTACTTGTACTTCTAAGAAGATACATAAAAGAAAAGGGAGGCAATCGCCTCCCTTTTTTTATGTCCTTATTTCAAATGTACTTTAAAGTAAACCCCTACCGAAGGATACTTGCAGTCCCGCCATTCTCCCACCACATTGATGTGGTCTTTCCAGAGCGAATACCGGGCACCTACATTCACGAATTTCGAATCATATTCCCCCATCAGGTTCAGCCCGTTCAGGGCCTTGGCAAAGAAGGAATCCGAGGTGATATCGAACTGATAGTTCATCCCGAAAGCCATACCATTTAGCTTGTCCTTTACGCGTTGATTATATACATAGGCCGCATGAAAACCCCATTGTCCATACCAGTCGATGTGCTTGGTGGCAGCCACATAGTAGCGGTTGAAGTATCCGTTACCATCTCCGTACACCCCCATTTCGGTATAGTCACCGGCAGAACCAGTGGTAAAGTCATTCACCCCCACCACTATCTGGGGGGTCCATTCCTTCCACCAGCCTTCCTTCCACACACGCAAGCGTCCATGAAAGGAGCGGTCCTGGTTTTTCATATGTATCCACACCTTTCCGCGTTTAATCCAATGGTCGAAAACGTTACACGTATAGGCTACTTCCAGGCAGGGAAAGAACGTGATGTTGATGTAATAGTTCCACGTATCATACGTCCATCGGTAGGGCATGGCATGCTCATTCAGATAGCCGCCCCCGAACATAAACGTCTTGTCTTTCTGCATGTCTGCAGTGGGCATGTGGAGCAAGCCCGTTGTCCCGTAGGTGAACTGGGCAGACGCCCCTTCCGCCATGGCCAAGGCCATCGCCACAGCCAGTCCTGTGCGTTTCCACTTCATATTATTTCTTCTTTTTATATTTCCATACAATAATCCCCCATCATTTTGTCATTCAGACGACCTTGTCCAACACCTCATACTTCGAGTGCTGGCTCTTGAATTCCGGCACGATTTCCTTCATGATGCGTACGGTTTCCATATCGTCATAGCCGAAGCTCGCCTGATGCAGACGGTCCTCATTGGCACGCACCTCTTCGTACGCATATTCGCGCACGGCTGCAATCTTGATTTTCGGATGGTGTGTAGGCTTGGTCACTTCCATATCGTTCAGCACCTCTTCGTACAGCTTTTCCCCGTCACGTAAACCTGTGAACTTGATTTCGATGCCCTTGGCACCACTCATCTTGATCATGCGCTTGGCCAAGTCCACAATGCGTACCGGCTCACCCATGTCGAACACAAAGATTTCGCCACCCTTGCCCATGGTACCCGCTTCCAGCACCAGCTTACAAGCTTCCGGTATCAGCATAAAGAAACGGATGATGTCCGGATGTGTCACCGTAATCGGACCACCAGCTTTGATTTGCTGGCGGAAGAGCGGAATTACCGAACCGTTCGAGCCCAATACGTTACCGAATCGGGTAGTCACGAATTGGGTCACTCCTTCTACCTTTCCTTCCTTGATGGCCTTGTCCAAGCTCTGTACATAGATTTCACAGATACGCTTGCTGCAACCCATCACGTTCGTCGGGTTCACCGCCTTGTCGGTACTTACCATCACGAACTTCTTCGTGCCATACTTCACCGCCAAGTCCGCCATCACGCGCGTACCATAGATATTGTTCTGTACCGCCTCACTCGGGTTGTCCTCCATCATCGGCACATGCTTGTAGGCCGCTGCATGGAACACATAGTGCGGTCGGTGCTGGCGGAACACCTCTTCCATACGGCTCTGGTTGGTGATGCTCGATACGATGGTATGCGCCTTCACGCCCGGCCAACGTCTCGCCATCTCCAGTCGCACATCGTGCATCGGTGTCTCGGCCTGGTCTATCAGGATCATCTCGGCTGGCTGGTAGATGGCAATCTGTCGCACCATCTCGCTACCGATACTGCCTGCCGCTCCCGTTATCAGGATGCGCTTGCCGGTCAGCAGCTCGCCCACCTTGTCCATATCGATTTCTATCTTCTCGCGAGGCAGCAAATCCTCTACATCTACCTCCTTCAGCATCGCATAGTTCAGGTCACTCTTCCCGTCCCATTCGATGGTATGCGGCATCATGTGGATGTGGATATTCTCTTCAATCAATCGCTCTATCAAATCCTTCTCCTTGCGGAATCTATCGCTGTACAGAGGCGAAACCAGCAGCACCGTAGCCTGTCTCAGCTTCATCTCGTCCACCAGGCTAATATCGTTATACACCACCCGTACGCCCATC
>JAEIGA010015349.1_pt1 | contig 11666 bp, 10 predicted proteins | sample 9270691 | NCBI WGS metagenome assembly JAEIGA01 (sample SAMN17057246, study PRJNA624740) | gut metagenome | biome: biome; isolation source: fecal sample | host: Bos grunniens | place: China: Xizang | collected 2019
AATGGTGGTCCTATATATTTTTCTAAATTACATAATTCTTCTTCTATTCCAAAATGCTTTAAAGCATATTGAAATGATTTTGTTATCCCTTCCTTTGGATCAGTTAATGTTCCATCTAAATCAAATAATACATATCTATATTCCTTTTTCATATTTTACTCCTATCTTTTTTACTCAATTTTAACATACATTGTATTTTCAAAAAAAGATATTTATATAAATTCTAATATTTTATAGTTAGTCAGGATAACCTAAATATAACATTAATTTGATATAGGAGGTTATTTATGAAAATATTGAAATATATGCTTATTTTTATTCCAATAAGCTTCATAGCAGCATTTATGAATGCTTCTGGTACTATCATGTTCATATTAGCATGTTTATCTATAATTCCATTAGCTGGGCTTATTGGAGAAAGTACTGAAGAAATCTCATTTTATACTGGACCTAAAGTTGGTGGGTTTTTAAATGGTACTTTTGGAAATGCAACAGAACTTATAATTTCATTTTTTGCTCTTAAACAAGGTTTATTTGATGTAGTAAAATCATCTATTGCAGGCGCTGTTATAGGTAATATACTTTTAGTAATTGGATTTAGTATGTTAGCTGGTGGTTTAAAATATAAAACCCAAAAGTTTAATCAAAAAGTAACTGAAGTGAGTTCAAGTATGTTATTATTTGCAGTATTAGGATTATGCATTCCTGCAATATTTACTCACACAGTTAATCCTGATTTATTAAACACAAGATATGAAGGACTAAGCCTCTTTGTTGCAGTTGTAATGTTTATAATTTATATACTTAGCTTAGTATTCTCATTCAGTACACATAAATATCTTTATGTTTCAAATGAAGAAGAAGAAGGGCATGCTAAGTGGTCTTTAAAAAAGGCTATAATTATATTAGTTTTATCTACAGTTATAATAGCTATAGAAAGTGAATTTTTAGTAAATGGTATTGAACCTATTACAGATGCTCTAGGATGGAGTGAATTCTTTGTCGGTATAATTTTAATACCTATTGTAGGAAATGCAGCTGAACATAGTACTGCTGTTGTAATGGCTAGAAAAGATAAAATGGATGTTGCATTAGAAATTGCAATAGGTTCTAGCTTACAAATAATATTATTTGTTGCTCCTATATTAATCTTCTTAAGCTTACTATTTACTCCTATGAGTATTGTTTTTAATCCATTTGAACTAGTTGCTCTTATAGCATCTGTTCTAATTGCAAATAGAGTTTCTCAAGACGGTGAGTCGAACTGGTTAGAAGGAATACAGCTTATTGCTGTTTATGCTATTATCGGTGCTTGTTTCTTTATTTTATAAAAACAAAAGCTAATTAAATGTGATTTTAATCAAATTTAATTAGCTTTTTATTTATTAATTATGCTTTTTTAACTACAGAAGATTTAAGCTTCATAGCTCCAAATCCATCTATTTTACACTCTATATCATGTCCATCAGCTGCATCTGGAACTAAACGTATACTTTTTACTTTTGTTCCTATTTTTATTGATGACGAGCTTCCTTTTACTTTAAGGTCTTTTATAACAGTTACAGCATCTCCATCATTTAATACGTTTCCGTTTGCATCTTTTATTACATTTACTTCTTCTACTGACTCTTGAGCACTCCATTCATGAGCACATTCTGGACAAACAAGAAGGCTTCCATCTTCATAAGTATATTCTGAATTACATTTTGGGCAATTTGGTAAAGTTTCCATATTCATTCCTCCGCTTATTCTAGATTTATATATATCTATATATATCCTTATTTATCGGATTATATAATATCATATTATGGCATTATTGACAAACACTACGCTTTGTAGCTTATATATATATTCAAATTAGGAAATAATATTTATTATAATTAGAATAAGGAGCGTATATATGAGAAAGGTTATAATAATAGGTGCTGGCATTGGTGGCTTATCAACAGCTATTAGATTGTTAAGCAAAGGATTTGATGTTGAAATATTAGAGAAGCAAAATAATGCAGGTGGAAAAGTTAATCAAATAGATGATAATGGTCATAAATTTGATTTAACTGCTAGTGTACTTATGAATCCTAATATATACAAAGAATTATTTACATATGCTAATAAAGATTATTCAAATTATATACAAATGATTAGACTAGACCCTTTATACAGAGTTAGTTATTATGATGGAACTTCTTATGATTTTTATAGCGATGATAATAAAAATATTGAAACCCTAGAGAGTATAGAAAAATATAGCTCTATAGGATATTTAAAATACTTATCAAGCTCTTATGAAAAATATAAAATTGCTAATACTAAGTTTCTCGAGAAACCTATGACTAATTTAAGTGAAATAATTAATTTTGAAAGTATATCAAATTTAATTAAAATAAATCCACTTCCAAGCTCATACAAATTTTTATCAAAATATATTACTAATGAAAAAATTCTAAATTACTTAGTTTTTAAATCGATGTATATAGGAGTTGACCCATTTAAACAAAGTAATTTATATACTTTAATACCCACAGTATCTAAATTATACGGTCTTTGGTATATAAAAGGTGGAGTGTACTCTTATATAAAAGCTTTAGAAAAGTTAATTTATGAACTAGGAGGAAAAATAAAATTTAATACAGAAGTAAATGAAATATTAATAGAAAACAAAAAAGTAAAAGGTGTAAAGTCTAACAATAAATTTTTTAATTGTGATATTGTAGTCTGTAATGCTGATTTTCCTTATGCCATAAGTAATCTAATTAAATCAGATGACTTAAAAGATAGTTATACTAAGCATAAAGTAGATAACTTAAATTATTCATATTCTACATTCATTATTTACTTAGCATTAGATAAAAAGTATTGTAGCTTAAAAACCCATAATATCTATATTGGAGAAAATTTTAAAGAAAATTTACAAAAACCTTTTTATGGTAGTATTCCAGATAAACCTTCATTATATATATATTGTCCAAGTAAATTAGATAGTAGCATGTGTTTGAATTCTAAAGAAACATTAAATATAGTATTAAGAGTTCCTAATTTATCATATAAAAATATATCCTGGGACAATGATACTATAAAAAATACTCGAAATAAAATAATGGATAGCATTAAGAATATCAAAGGATTAAAAGATTTAGAATCTCATATTATCTATGAAAAAATATTAACACCTAATGATTTAGAAAAAGATTATAATGCTTATAATGGTGCGGCATTCGGAATTGGTCACAACATTACTCAGGTAGGATATTTTAGACCTCCTATAAAATCAAAAACTGTAAATAATTTATATTTTATAGGGTCATCTACTCATCCTGGTAATGGGGTTTCAGTTATTATAAATGGTAGTCGATTAGTAGTTAATGATATATTAAACAATATAAAATAAATAGGATATATCTACTTTGATAAATCCTATTTATTTTATATTATTATTTTTATAATAACCTTATTTTAATATAGCTTCCTACTTTATCAATAAAACTAAATTTATATTAAATCTTCTATATTATTACCACTTAACACTAATATGTCTCCTTTTTTTATAATTGTATAACCTTTAGGTACTATAACTTTATCACCTCTTTTTATCATTACAATCAATATTTCTTCTGGTATATCTGCATCCATAATCGTTCGATTTATAAATTCACTATCTTCAGTTATTGTAAATTCTAATAAATGTGTATTTATTTCCCCTGTATAATCTGTAAATGTTTTTAATACGGAATGCCCGATATCGTTATCAACTAAATTTAATAAGCTTGCAAGCTTCGGTATTAGAGTTCCTTGAATTGCTACTGAGAATAGAGCCATAAAAAATATTATATGAAATATGTCATTTTTTATATTAACACCATATGTTACTGCAAATATAGCAAAAACTACAGATGCTGCTCCTCTAAGTCCTACCCACGATATAAATAACTTTTCTTTAACTGTAAATTTAAATGGGCTAAGTATTACAAATGTAGAGAGTGGTCTTGCTATTAATATAATAAATACTGATATAGGTATCACTGTAGTTGTAACATGAGTAAGTTTTGATGGAAATGACAACAGCCCTAACATAAAAAATAATGCAATTTGCATAATCCAAGAAATTCCATCAAAAAAATGGAACATACTTTTCTTTCTCGGTATATTACTATTTCCTATTAGAATTCCCGTTATATAAACACTTAAATACCCATTCCCTCCTAAAAGTTCACAAACTGAATATGAAAGTATTGCAACTGCAGTTACAAAAATTGTGTAAAATCCATCTATTTCAAAGTTAGAGCGTCTAAGTATATAAATGGTTACTTTTGCAATTAAATAACCTATCGTTAAACCAAATATAATTTGTTTAGTTATAATAGATATTATTATACCCAAAGTTATACCATCTGAGCTCTTCAACATTGTAAGTATTATAAATGTTATCATATAAGCAATCGGGTCATTACTTCCACTTTCTAGCTCTAAAAGTGATGCTATAGATCCTTTTAAATTAAGTTTTTGAGCTCTTAAGATTGCAAATACAGAGGCTGCATCTGTAGAACCAATTATCGCTCCAATTAAGAGACCTTCTAATAAATTTGTTTTTATAACTAAGTTACAAAATAACCCCGTAAGAATTGCTGTCATTATGACACCTAATGATGACATTAATATAGATGGAACTGCTACTTCTTTAGCAGCTTTCCAGTTAGTACCGAATCCTCCGTAAAACATAATAAATACTAAAGCTAAGGAACATAATTTACTAGTTATTTCGTAGTTATCAAAATAAATTCCTACCAACCCATCTGATCCAAATAACATACCTAGTCCAATAAATATAAGCAGCATTGGAACACCAAATTTATATAATACTTTAGTCGATGTTATACAAATAATTAGTACTAATCCACTAATTATCATTAATTCTGTCATAAAACTCCCCCCTTCTATATAATGAATATATATTTGACTTATATTAATATATGTTTAATATGATTTTACGGATACAAAAATGAGATGTATGAAGTCATTTAAAAACATCTTAATACATCTCATTTTTGTTTATTAATTAATTCTACCTATAGACATGTTTATTAATTTATTTAAAAATATTCCACAAAGTAAATTAATAAACACTGCTGGAGCTACTGCTACTAAAAATAATGCTTCAAAAGTTCCTGGAAGTCCTACTAAAACTAAAGCTGATAGTAAAAATATTGTTCCACTTACTAAAGTCCCTACTGGTAATATTACAATTGAAACTATAATATCTTGAACTTTGCTACTAAATTTTTTTATATATGGTAATTTATACATTATATACATTGTCAAATAAATTATATTTGTTGTAATAACTTTATCTATAACATTAGGTAACTGACCGCCTGGAAATTTAGTAGTTAATGCTGTAAATATACCTGTTACAATTCCACAAGTAAGTGAAGTTTTATAATCACCTTTGTTTATAATCATTATTGCAAATAACATTATTAAAGTTACATCTGGTTGAATTGGTAATCCTATAACTGGTGTTATTTGATGTAATAATAGTCCTATTGCTAATAATAATGAATTTAAAACTAATTTTTTCGAATTTACTTTCATAATAATGCCTCCTAAAATTTAACTACTCTTAAATTTAATATTAAAAATAAAAAAACCGTCCTATTAATTTAGGACGGTTTTTTCCGCGTTGCCACCTAATTTAAGTATAACAAATTAATGTTATACTTCACTCATTTTAAGGTACTATTATACCTCATTCGCTATAACGTGCTATATACGGTAAAGCCTACTCTCATATATATGATTTCAATTTACTCCTCCAAGGTCCATTCACTAAATCCTTTCTTGCCAAACTTACACCATAATTGACTCGCTATATTGAACCTAAACTTAGTTACTATCCCTTTTCATAGGATTAATATTTAATTTTATTAAATGTTAACTATTTTAATATTATTTATAATTGTATTTTATAATTTATCTATATGTAATAATTCATTTAAAGTTTACTATCTAGGATATTGTTTTTATAAATATTTTATAGACATTTTTTAACAAATTATTCCAGAGATTGACTTTTCATAATATAAAGAATATTATATTTAATATAGAAGTTGGATATTATATTTAATAAGATAATAATATTTTATTAAATATTATACATAATAACTAAATTAGTTTAATGAGGTGATTTTATGAACAGTTTATTAGAACAAGCAAAATTAATACAAGAGGATATAGTTTCATATAGACGTATAATACATGAAAATCCAGAAGTTGGAACTGAATTACCAAAAACAAAAACGTTTGTTATGGAAAAATTAAGAGAGTTTGGTTATGAACCAAAAGAAATATGTGAAAGTGGTATAGTAGCTACAATAGAAGGTCCTAAACCTGGTAAAACATTTTTATTAAGAGCTGATATGGATGCTCTTCCAATGGAAGAAGAAACAGGATGTGATTTTGCTGCTAAAAATGGTGCTATGCATTCTTGTGGACATGATATGCATACTGCAATGTTACTTGGAGCTGCTAAATTACTTAAGCAAAATCAAGACCAAATAGAAGGTACTGTTAAATTAGTATTCCAACCAGATGAAGAAGGATTTACTGGTGCTAAGAAGATGATAGAAGCAGGAGTTCTTCAAAATCCTAAAGTTGATGCTGCTATGGCATGTCATGTTCATTCAGGAACACCATCAAATATGGTTTTATGTGGACTTGGAACTAGTATCGGTGGATGCTATAGATTTAGAATAGTTGTAAAGGGTACAGGTTGTCATGGTGCTATGCCTGAAACTGGTGTTGACCCAATAAACATAGCTGTTAACATATATACAAATCTTCAAACTATATTAACAAGAGAAATACCAGCTATTAAGCCAGCAGTTATAACAATAGGTAAATTCGCTGGAGGAGATGCTCCAAACATAATACCTGGTGAGGTTGTTATGGAAGGTACATTTAGATACCTAGATAAAGAAATGGGAGATTTCGTAATCGAAAGAATGAATGAAATCGTTACTTCTACTGCTAAAACATTAAGAGGAGAAGCTGAACTTATAGAATTATCTTCTGTACCACCATTAACTAATGATAATGATTTAGCTCATGAAATGGGTGGATATATGAAGGAAATAGTAGGTGAACAAGCAGTTATGTTATTTGAATCAAGCGGAATGGGTTCTGAAGACTTCGCATCATACTCATATGAAGTACCAAGCTTATATTATATAATCGGTGCTGGTGCTAAGCATGAAAACCCAGAATTTGGACTTCCAGCTCATAATTCAAAAGTTGTATTTAACGAAGATATATTAGCTACAGGAGCTGCTTTACATACTCACTGTGCTATAAATTGGTTAAAAAACCATAAATAATTATAGATATTTATAAAACTTAAATAAAGTTTTACAATAAAAAGCAACTGATTTAGATATAATCTAATACAGTTGCTTTTTTATACTTATTTATAATTAATATTATTACCAAAATAATCTATCGATTTTAAGTTTTCTAAGCATATGAAGATAACTTTATGCTCTTTTGCTTATAGCTACGATTGTTTTTCCACACCCATGGAGAAAATAAAATAATCATTGGTATTAGCTCTAATCTTCCTGCTAACATACCAAACATAAAAACACACTTAGACAATGGATTAAATCCACCAAAATTCTCCATAGGTCCAACACCGTCAAGACCTGGGCCTATATTGTTAAGTGTAGCAGCAACTGCTGTAAAATTTGTTTCAAAACTTCCATTTTCTATAGAGATTAAAAATACAGATGCTATAAATAACAATAAATATAAAACAAGATATGCATTTACAGATTTAACAATATCATTGCCTACTTTTCTTCCTTCTAAACGAATAATTTGCACTCTCTTAGGATGTACAAACGAAGAAATTTCATTTTTTAAATTTTTCCATGCAATTATAATTCTTGATACTTTGATTCCACCACCAGTACTACCAGCACAAGCACCTATAAACATTAACCCAACTAATATAAACTTAGATAGTTCTGGCCAATGGTTAAAGTCAACTGTTGAGAATCCAGTTGTTGTAATAATAGAAGCCACCTGGAAAAATGCTTGTTGTATTGCAACCCAAATAGATGAAAATGAATCGCTAATATTAAACCCAATAACAAGCGTTGAAACTAAAACTATCCCTAAGTATGCTCTTAATTCTTCGCTTTGTAAAATCTCTTTTGGTTTACTAACAAGTAGTAAGAAATAGATATTGAAGTTTACTCCAAAAATTACCATAAATACAGCAACTACATTTTGTATATATATACTATAATCTGCCATACTCGTATTTTTAATACCAAATCCTCCAGTACCAGCAGTTGCAAGTGAAGTAGTTATTGCATCAAATAAACTCATTTTACCAATTAACAATAAAATACATTCTACTAAAGTTAAAGCTGCATAAATACCATATAAAATCATAGCAGTTGATTTAACCCTAGGAACTAATTTTCCTACACTTGGCCCTGGACTTTCTGCACGCATAAGGTGCATATTATTACCATCTGCAAGAGGCAAAATACATAGTACGAATACTAATACCCCCATACCTCCAATCCAGTGAGTAAAACTACGCCAAAATAATACGCATTTTGAAAGTGATTCCACATCAGAAAGAATTGTTGCACCAGTAGTTGTATATCCTGATATTGATTCAAATAAAGCATTATAAATATTAGGAATCTCACCACTGATTATAAATGGAAGTGCACCGGATACACTTAGTACAATCCATCCAAGTGCTACACTTATAAAACCTTCTTTTGCATAAAATGATCTATTTTTTGGTTTCTTTCTTATACATAAGATTCCTATTATAAAACTAATAATTGAAGAAATTATAAATGCAAATCCACTTTTTTCATTATATATCATAGCTACAATTGATGGAACTAATAGAAATATTGCTTGAAAATTAAGTATCCATCCTATTATATATGTAATAAATGCAAAATTCATATTCTTAACTCCTTAATATATCACTTAAATCCTGTAATCCCATATTTGTTGTAGTAACTATTACATAATCACCTTTTTTAATACAATCTTGTCCATTTGGGATAATAATTTCTCCTTTTCTCTTAATAGAACAGATTAGTAAATTATCCTTTAAGCTAAGCTTTTCAATTGGCATTCCAACTACTTTTGAATTTTCATTTACATGGAATTCAAGTGCTTCAGCTTTATCTTTTTTTATTTTATATAATGTTTCTATATTACTTCCAATAGAGTTATTCATTGCACGTACATATTGAAGTATATACTGCATAGTTATAAATTTAGGGTAAATAATACTTCCTAAATTTAAATTATCAATTACTTCATCAAAGTCAATTCTATTTACCTTAGTAATAATTTTACCTTTCATCTTGCTATTAGCATATAATGATAGTAAGACATTCTGCTCATCAATTCCTGTTAAAGAAGCAAATGATTCAATTTCTGTAATTCCTTCTTCCATAAGTAGTTCTTTATCAGTACCATCCCCATGAATAATCATTGCTTCTGGTATTAATTCCGATAATTCCTCACAACGTTTTTGATTTTTATCTACTAAAGTTACGTTTATACCATATTTCAGTAATCGTTTAGCTAAGTAATATGATATATGTCCTCCACCAATTAGCATAGTGTTCTTAACCGGATTATTTATCATACCAATTTTAATAAAAAATTCTGTTGCTTTTTTATGTGAAGCAATTAAAGAAAGTATATCATTCTCTTTAATTATAAATTCACCTTTAGGAATTATAACTTCTTCACCACGCTCAACCATAGAAACTAAAATATCACATTTTAATTTTCCACGTATTTCTTGTATCTTCATTTCATTTAAAATTGACCCTTTTTCAACTTTAAAACTAAGTAATTCTACGCTACCTTTATTAAATATATTAATATCAATTGCTGATGGAAAACGAAGTATACGGGCTATTTCACTAGCTGCTTCATACTCTGGATTAATAACCATAGATAGACCTAGTTCTTCTTTAATAAATTCAATTTCATTATTATAAATTGGATCACGAACTTTTGCTATTGTTTCACAGTTACCAGCTTTACGAGCAATTAAACAACAAAGTAAATTTAGCTCATCTGAACCTGTTACTGCTATTAATAAATGAGCTTTTTCAATACCTGCTGCTTTTTGTATACTATGCGATGCTCCATTTCCTATCACACCCATAACATCATGAGTATTTGAAAACTCTTCTACAACTCTATCATTAATATCAATAATAGATATATTATGTCCTTCTTTAGAAAGTTGTCTAGCTAAAGTAGAACCTACCTTACCACAACCAACAATAATTATATTCATAATACCCTCCACTTATAAATTACCATTTATTCTTATATTATATAATATTTTCAGTTTTATTGATGTTTTTATTGATAAATTTTACATAAATTTGTATTTAAGTCGTTTATTGTAATTATGTTCTTATGTAACATTAATTTATTAAAACAAATATTATATAAATAAAAGCATTAGGTGGTGATACTATGAGATTTGCACCTGATAAGTTGAAAACAACCTTTATAGAACCTATAACGCAATATAGTCCTATTGAATGCAGAAAATATACACTTACACATTCTGATGATACAGGTGTGTTATTTTTAACTATAGGTAACGAATATAATTTTGCTGCAATAAATCAAGATTTAAGAGATGAGGTTTTAGGAACTTGGAAGGTATATTATAATTCTTATATACTATTTTTCTATATTCATGTTGGAGATTATGATTATGAGAAAGCTTTATATCGATATAATACTTTTAAAAGCCATATAAATGATGCTATAAAAGCTATAATTTACGGTGATAGAGAACTATTAAATCAATATCCAAACCTTACTAATACTCCTATTTATGTAAAATTTGATTCTTCTATTCCTATGTTTGATAATTATGAGTTTTATGGATATGTAAAAGACTATATGATTCAGTAAATTTAACTACTTAAAAAGGCTCTATTTTACAACAGTAAAACAGAGCTTTTTTATAATTTACATTCTTTGATGTATTTGATTATCTTTGCATATTTGATCTATATACATGTCTTTTTCTACTTGTATGAACACTTTAGCTATAACTTCATATGCTTCTTTCCATGCAGTTAATACTTCATCTGTTGCAGCATCTCCTAAAACCTCTTTTATAGCCGATAATAAATTTTCTCCTATTATTGGATAGTGTTCTGGTTTTACATTTGTATTAACATGAGCTTTACCTATCTTTTTTACTGCTGGTAATATAGCTTCTAAGTTATCTATATTTTGTGCAGCTGCTAATACTGCCATAGCTAATGCCTTTGGTTGCTCTCCTGATTCTTGTTTGTCCATATTAAACATAGACTTTATTTCAGGATTACTTTCAAACATTCTGTTATAAAAAGTAGTTGTTATTTCTAAACCATGCTCTTTTAAAGCTGGTACTGTGCTTTTAATTATATCTATTGTATTTTGATTTAACATATTTATCTTCCCCTTCTCAATGTATAATTTTTATATACTTTTATATAACAATATATACCCCATAAATTTTATATATAAACAAATTAAATCTTATAAGTAAAAAGAATGAGTTTTTTATTTATTGTATAACTCCTTCTTAAACTACATTTTAACCA
>JAEIGA010015350.1_pt1 | contig 11666 bp, 17 predicted proteins | sample 9270691 | NCBI WGS metagenome assembly JAEIGA01 (sample SAMN17057246, study PRJNA624740) | gut metagenome | biome: biome; isolation source: fecal sample | host: Bos grunniens | place: China: Xizang | collected 2019
GAGACTTCGCCATCTGGTTCGAAGATGGCAAGGCTCCCCACGAAAACTGCGTCCACAAATCCTGCGCTGCAGAGCGAGATGCCGCCATGCGCGAACTTTATCGCCTCCTGCGCGCCAAAGACCCCGCCGTGGACACCCGCCGCGCCCTCTACAATCGCCACCGCGCTGCCTATGTGGCCGCGCCCACCATGCGCCGCGCGCCTATTGAACTCTATGACCCCAGCGTGGCAGAGCAGGCGGCAGACGGCTGCCCCATCATGGTGGATGATGACTGGCTACTGGCTCATTCTCCTGTCCCCATTCCGGAGGATGCCACAAAATGGCCCGGCCTTCTTCTGGATTCCATCTATGAGCCCGGCGAGAATATCCTGATTTTTACAAAATTCGCCAGCCAGGGACAGGCCCTCCACACCGCAGGTGGCCGCACTGTGCGTCTGGAAGACAAGCCCCCGGCATTCGGCTGTGTGCCTCATCACCCGCTCACCGCATTCCCAAAAGGCGGGCAGAACGGATGCTGGTTCCTGGCCGCACCTATCACCGGCAAATGGCAGCCCAACGAAAACAACAGAGACAAATACGGTGCCAAGCTGGGCCGCCGCCATGCGGCTTGCGCCACCCGTTTCCCGTACCTTGTCCTGGAATCCGATGAAGCTCCCCCATCTGTCTGGCTCCGCATCCTCGTGCAGCTCTCGGATCCAATCGTGGCCATCTATACTTCCGGAGGCAAGTCCTACCATGCGCTGGTCCGCGTCAACGCGGCCACTAAAGAGGAATTCGACACCCACCGGCAGGCATACTGCACCCGCCTCGCTGCCCTGGGCGCTGACCCGGCTGCCATCACCGCCGTGCGTCTCACCCGGCTGCCGGGCTGCCTGCGCTACGGCTCCGGTGAAGGGAAGGACCATAAGCCCTACCTGAAAAACGGCCAGCCCGCCCCTCGCATGCAGAGACTCCTTTACCTCAACCCGGACGCTGACCAGCGCCCCATACTCAGCCTTGCCCACTAATGGACACAGAAGCAAAAACCCCCACCATCGCCCAGCGCCTCGGGCACGCCCCTCTGCTGGAAACCATCGGGAAACCCGCCGTCAATATCGGCGCCCCCAATCTGCTAGACGTTGCCCGCAGCATTGTGGAAAACCTCCCGCAGCACCTCATTTTCCGCCAGGACAAAAGATTCTTCACTGTGGCCACCGTCCCCAGCACCCAGCACCCCGATATCATGGATGCAGAGCTGCAGGAAATGGATTCCGTTAGATTCCGCTCCTGGGTATGCGATTATCTGGTCATCCAGAAGGGCGATGGAGATAAGGCCAAAGCCGTGCAGATGCCCGCCTCCGTGGCGGAGGCCATCATGGCGTCAGACCCATGGCGCGCCGCCATCAAGCCGCTGGAAAACCTCATACCCGTGCAGCTCCCCATCTGGGGCCCGGTGGATGAATCCGGCAAGCGCACCGTGCGCCTCGCCTCCCCAGGCTACGACCCCGGCACCTGTTGCTATACTGCCGCCTCCCTCAACTACACCGAAAACACCCCCCAATACAAGCCATCTATCTGCCGCGCTGCATGGGATTCCCTCATGATGAGCTTCCCCTGGGGACCGGAATCAGAATCCGAAACAGACCAGGAATGGCAGACCAAAGGCGGCGAACACATGAAAGGACCGCGGCCCTGCACAAATCGCTCTTCTTGCTGCTGCCTCGCCCTCATGCTGGGCCAATACTGCCGCCAGCTCATCGATGACGTGATGCCCATCGGAATCTTTAACGCAAACCAGCCCGGCAGCGGCAAGTCTCTGCTGGCATGGCTCTGTGTTGCCCCCGTCTGGGGCATGGCCGCAGGCTCGCCCAACTGTAAAGATGAAGATGATGCCATCAAGGCACTGGAGGCCGCCGTGCTTAACCGGAAAACCTATTACATGCTGGATGATATCCCCGTGCTGGCATCCGGTACCATCAACATGTTTGCCACCTCGAATGAGGTAGCCGCCCGCCGCCTGGGCTCGCTTGACTTCTTCAGCGTGCGCAACCGCATGCAGATATTCGCCACAGGCAACAATATCGGCACATCGGAAGACGTGGAACGCCGTTCCCTTATCATCGACTTATTCCTTGCCACCAAGGCCACCAAGCGAAAATTTAAGCGCATCTTGAATAAGAAAACCATCTCTGAACCTGCATGGCGTGCTGATCTCCTTCGCCTCATGTGGTCCATGGTCCAGAACTGGGCTGACCAGGGCTGTCCCATCATGGTGGAATCCGATGCCAAGCCCTCATTCGAGAACTTTGCCAACGTAGTGGGCTCCATCATGCTGGCAAACGGCTTCCACAGCCCATTCCGTGAGCGCCGATACAGCGGCGCGGGTGGCGACCTCATAGGCCGCACCGTGAACAAACTGCTGGCCTACATTGCCACACATAAGATTCCGGAAGGCTCCACCTCTGCCACCTTCAAACTCTCGGAGATGATAGAGATTGCCACAGCCAATGACTGGCTGCAAACCATCATCGGCAATTCTAAATCCCCCAGCCATTCCGTGGGCAAACAGCTCGAAAAACTGCGCGCCCAGAAACTCTATGATGAAAACGGCCATCCCTACGAATTCGGCAAACGTGAAGGCGCCGGCCAATCCTCCTACACATTCACTCGCTTGTAAAACATAGCCATGAAAACCACCAACACCACAGATATCATCAGCATCCTGCTGGCCGCGGAAATCCACCTCCCCGGTGGCCACCGCTTCAAAATCACACGCGCCACAGATGGCGCTCTGCATATCAGCGTCCACGCCTCTGGCGATACCCGCGCCCTGTATAAAAACCGCATCCCCGTGCGCGATCTGAAACAAGACGATATCACTCCCATCCTCATCTCGCTGGAGAACGACCTGTATCAGCGCTCCTTACTGACCCATTCCATCAGCTCCGAACTCATATGACCACCAGAACCCTGCCAGACCCGGGCGCCGTCCACCTCTGCGATATCGGCGCCGCCTCTCCCTGCCATCTGCCTTGCCGCATCATCTCCATCCGGAAAGCGTCCTGGCAATACCTCGCCACGGTGCAGCCTCTCCAGCCCCCGCCCGCAGGCATGGCCACCCTCACAGAAATCCCCGTTACCTCCCGCGTCTTCTTCCCTCCCATGGATGCCTCCGATGGCCTCCAGCTCTCCCTCATCTGATTCCCACCATGAACATCATCCTTGCCGTCCGCCCACAGCACACAGAAAACATCCTCGCAGGCCTCAAAACCGTTGAGCTCCGCGGCTACGTCCCTCCCAGCATCTCCATGGGCTCCACCATCTTCCTCTGCCACTCGCGCAAAATCTGGGGCCATTGCACATTTGCAGGCGCCTCACCCATGCCGGAGGCTGGCCTGTTCCGTGACCAGTGGCTGGAATCCATTGCCCACCTCGCCTGCGTCACCTCGGAGGATGCTCTCCGGTATCTGTCCCGCGGACGCGACCCACATGCCTGGCACGTCCGCTATCCCGTCCGATACTCATCCCCCCGCCCGCAGCCGGGCCCCATCGTGCGCTCCTACGTTTACACCGCCACATCACCCCCGCCGCATGAAACCCACCCAGGCCTCGCCAACTACCTGCTTTATCTGAAAAACCGCTGACCTCACCATGCAACTCGAAAACACCCCACCATCCCCACGCCGCCAGCCCCCGCCAGTCTGCGCCAGCTGCCGGTATTATACCCCCATCTCACCCACCGCCGGCACATGCCAGCCTCCGGTGGAACGCGGTGGCGAACCCTTCGCCGTTTTCTGCCGCCCGTCATTCCCCATCTGCCATATGGCTTCCATCAAACACAACTCGGAAAAATAACCATGAACACCCTCCAAATCCTCATCCACTCCGTCCTGGCCTTCCTTCTGGCCTTCTTCTGCATCTCCATCATCACCGCCATCATGGCACGCCGCCAGCGCCACCAGCGCCGCCAGCGTCTCATCCACCGCGCCACCCGCTCCATCCGTTAAAACACCATGAACATCATCTGCCAAGTCTCACCTCAAACCTGTTCCCGCATCCTCTCTGGCGAGAAAATCGCCATCATCCGCTCGCGCGTCCCCAGCCAGCTGGAATTCGGCGACACTGTGTTTTTATACCACTCCGGCCACATCCACGGCTATCTCACTTTTGAGGAAGCATGGACCTTCCCAAAATTCAAGAAAGACCACCGCGCCTGGCTTGAATACGCCGCCAGAGTGGGCTGCATCTCCGAACCTGCAGCCTGCCGCGCCATGGCTGCAGGACCCCCTCATATCATAATCCTCCTTCATCCCGTCACTTTACCCCGCCGCTCCTTCACTTACCCCAAAAGCCAATCCTTCATCTATACCAATCTCTCCCCCTCAACCATCAGCTGATTCTACCATGCACGCCGCACTCTTACACGATGCCCTCCTGGCCAGCTTCATCCTCATCACCATGGCCATCATGTTCATTAAAACCATCTGAACCAACACACAACCCCACCATGAAAACACCAAAAAGAGAATACAAGAAGTATTACATCGACCCCGCAACGGGCGAGCCTGACGAATGGGCTTTAGGTAATATTGATGCCCGCTGGAAACGCAAGAACCGCATCCGCCAACTAAAGCACACTATCGCCATCCTCACAGAGCGCCTGAAGGACACAGAAAAAACACTCGAGTGGACGCAGAAATTCACAAAATGCTTCCTTGTACGCCCCAACCACTGGCACCCGCTGGACGCAAACGGCAAACAATACACGCGCAAGCAATGGCGGCAGGCAATGAAATCAAGAAACGAAAAACGATAATCCAAAACACAAAAACACCATGAAAAAACAACTCGACACAGAGCTGGCACTTATCCAGCACGCCGATATCCTCGAACTCACCCAGGCCGTCCTGCAGGCTGCCCCGGATTGCTTTTGGACCATGCCCGCCAGCACTTCCGGTAAATATCATCCCGCCCACTCGCTGGGGCAGGGTGGCCTCATCCGCCACACCCGCGCCGTGGTCCTGTTCACCGTCCACCTCCTGGAAATGCAGGGCACTCCCGCCACACATCGGGAATTCAGCATAGCCATCGCCGCCGCCATCCTCCATGACTGCTGCAAGAAATCCGACACGGAACAGCACACCGCTTTCGACCATCCCTCGCGCGCCGCACAGCTCATCCTCTCCACCGCCCAGCGCATCTGGCCCTACGCCTTCACAGATGGCCATCGCCCCCTCACACCCACAGAAAACCTCGTTACCCCTATCCCGGGCGCCCACACCGCCCGCGCCATCGCCGCTGCCGTCCACTCACACATGGGACGCTGGAATGTCAATGACCGTACCGGCCAGACCCTCCCCACACCGCTCACACCCCTGCAACGCCTCATCCACACCGCCGATTACCTCGCCAGCCGCAAAAACATCGCTCTGCCGGATATCAGCTAATTTTTCCGGCAATTAGCCGATAAAAACACAGTGCCGTAATCATAACACAAAGCCGCCCGCCATGTTCACCATGGCGGGCGGCTACACGCTCAAAAAGACCTTCTCGCCTCCAGCTCGAGTTTGGATTTTACTTGGAAACCTTACGCACCAGCATCCCCTGCAGCGGACGCTTTTCCGCTATACGCTTCGCGCGGCGTTCCACCCTTGCCGCCTCGCGCTCACGGATCCGCTCGCATGCCTCACCCATCGTGGCAGCAATCTGCCGCATATCGGCCTCCATGCTGGCACTCAAGGCAGGGGTGGAGATACTGATGCGCTTATTTTCCATGCCCGCATCATACCACACCAGCCGCCACAGCACAAGCCTATACTCCAGCCGCCAGACTCATCACCTGCATCATCCTGTTTCCCCCGTGCGCCGTGGGCAGCGTCACCGGCATCAGGCTCACATTATACGCCAACCCCACACTGCGCCCAGCATAATGCCGCCCTTCCGGCACCTCGAAACCCTCGCCGCGCACATTCCCAGCCCGCAGCCAGTCAAAAGCCATATCCGCCTTGCCCACCTCAGCCCCTGCCGCCATCTCGCTCACCCCCATCTGCCGCCGCGGCGCACACACATGCACCAGCCCGCCAGCCAGCTGCACCATATGCAGCACCCCGCCGTCATCCTCGCGCACATACCCCAGCCTCCGCCGCAGATTCCCCTCCGGCGTCACCTCATCATATTCTCCCACCGTCACACGGCTTCCCTCGCGGCCTATCTCCAGCCAGATGGTCATCGGCCCCAGCCCCGCCAGCACAGTCCATTCCTCATCCCCCACACGCTGAAGCACACCATTCCCCAGATGCACCCAGCCCACGCGCACCAGCACACAGCCAGCCCTCTCAGCCAGCTGGAAACCATAACGCCGCGCAGGCCGCACCCGCCGCCGCACCTGCACACCGCCGTTCCCCAGCCGCCCGGCTGCCCTCTGCAGCTCGCGCACCCTGTTCGCCAGCATCTGCAGCTGTTCAGCCCGCAGAACCTCGCCCTTCTTAAACTCCGGCAGCTCCATGTCAGCCCTCCATCTTCAACTCGAAATTCCTCTGCTTCGTGCCATCGCCCGTGTCCCATTTGTCACCGCCGGCCATAGTCACCTCCACCTTCACACCCGCCACCGCCGCCTTACACGCCGCCAGCGCCTCCGTCTTAATAAAGCTCAATCCAACTGTTGCCATAAAATTTCCTCACGATAAAATTGCACTCGCCACCATATCCAGCGCCGTCCCGCTCAGCGTACCCGTCACTGTCGAATCCTCGCTCACGCTCACCGCCCCGCCGCTCACCGACACCTCCGCCAGCGCCCGCTGCAGCTCCGTCCTGGCCGCCGCCCTCAGCCGCTCCCTGTCCACACTCCAGGTCCACCATTCCGTGGCCCTCACGTCAAAATTACTCACCCCCGTGCTCCGCGTTAGCTTCACCCACGCCCCCGCCGTGCTGGAGCTCCGCGGGCTCAGATACCACACTTTTTTCGGCGCAGCCAGCACCGCATCCATCACATGATCCACCTTCACGCTCGCCGTCTTCTTGCTCGCGTCCACCGCATTCGTGCCATGGAACACCAGCGCCGCGCTGCCGCTCACCTCCCCATCACTCGCAGAGGCAGACACCCCGCCCAGACCCATCTCCACCGTGCGCCCCTCCGTGCCCGCCTGCGTACCATTTGCCTTGAAAGTCACCTTGCCCGGCACATCCACACCCATCAGCGCCGCCGCCACATACTCCCCATCCAGCACCAGCTTCCAATAATACCCGCCCCCGCGCCGCACCAGCACACAGCTCTCGAAACCATCCCCCGCTTCATAACCAATCTTCACCGACACCTTCATGTCTGGCGTCACCGTCTCATCATCGCCTTCATCATCGCCGCCGCCACCGCCGCCCCCACCGGTGCCGCCGCCAGTCTCCCCGTCATCATCTTCTTCTTCATCCTCATCCCCAGGCATCGGCTGCATCCCGCTGCCATCGCTTCCACTTTCGCCGCCCTCGTAAAATTCTGGGGGAGTGAATCCTAAGTATAGCTCCGCCGCTCCATCCGCATCCACGCACCCGCGCAGCTCCCCGGTTATCTCTTCCCCCTCCGTGCTGAAATCCACAGCACACAGCCGTGCCATGCCCTCTGCATGCGCCTCTGTGCCCCAGGCAGCCGCCTCGCCCCTGTCCTGTGGCCACACCGCTTCCCCGGCCTCATCCACCAGCCCGGTGCATTCCACCGCGCTCAGCTCCCCCCACTGCAGCTGTGTCAGCCTCTGTTCATGCCCGGCATCCCATACCGCCAGAGGCCACATCCGCAGCACTCCGCCACCAGCTGGCAACTCGCCAGCCGCCGCCACCGCCACCAGCTCCACCCCAGCCAGCTCTGCCACCTGCATCACCCGCTCCACATACCCCTCGCCGCCGCTCGCCCGCAGCCTCACCTCGCCGCGCATCACCAGCCAGACCACCTGCACACCGCCCGCCGCAGCGTCAAAACCTTCCACCCGCAGCACCTCAGCCGCAGGCCGCACATACTTCCACCCGCCTTGTCCATTCCCATCAGCATCCAGCCTCTGCCAGTCTCCACCCACCAGCACCTCGCCAGCCGCCACCTGCAGACACAGCTCACCCTCCGGCTCGCATTCCATCACCTGCCATGGCCACGCCACCCCGCCGTCATACTCGACCACACCGCCGCCACCGGCTGCCGCCACATCCACCAGCCCCAGCTTCATGCTCAGCCCGGCCACCGCATCGCTCAGCCCCTGCAGCGCATCTGCCCGCAGCACCTCGCCCGTCTCAAAATCATCCAAAAATCTACTCATATCTCTAAATTCTCATTTTCTGCTCTCACATGCAGCTGCCCGTGCACATCCAGCCGCCCCTTCCAGCAATGCATCACAGGCACAAATGCCGCATTATAATCCCATCCTGGATAATACCCACCCGCCACACATGCCGCCACCTGCCGGAAATCAGGGCAGGGCAGCAGTGCCCAATTCGTTCCATCTCCATCCACCCAGAACCCCTGCCGCATCACAATCCCCGGCCACTGAGGCAGCGGCCATACCTGCCGCGCCACCTGCCTGTGTGCCCAGGCATCCGCCTCCGCCGTCACACAACCCGCCAGCCCGTCACCGTGCCATTCCTCCCCATCCAGACTGCCATCCTCCGCCGGAGGCACATCGCGCCACCGCGCCGCCTCATAGCTCACCCCCTTGGCCGCCAGCTCATACCCAGCGCTCACCCTCACCTGGTCCACCTGCCAGCTCGCATGCAGCCCCACCGCCGCACCATCTGCCGCCGCTGCCGCCAGCTTTTCAGCCAGCCCCTCGCAGCCCCCACCCGCCAGCAGCTTCAACTGTGGCCCCACCTGCCACAGCATTTCTACCACACGCGCCCCAGCCGTGCCGTCTGCCCCCATCAGCGCCACCGCGCTGCCCGCCACCTCAAAAAAATGCATCTCCCCGCCGCCGCCGCCGCCAGCCCTCACGGCCAGCGGCTGTGCCAGCCCCTCCAGCTCACGCACAGCCTCCACCAGCGCGGCCAGATCCTCCGCCCGTACCACTTCCCCCTTCCTGAAATCCGGCACCGCCCTCATCACTGTGCCCCTCCGTCGTAAAGATACTTATCCCACCCGCCTGGGCCACTCAGCAGGAATGTCGCCGTGCAGTAAGTTTTATTCCCTTGCTTTTCATACCCCACACTCTCCACGCGCCAATCCCGCCCCGCCGGCGTACTCTTCCCCGGCACGCTGCTCAGAATCTCGCCTGCCGTGTACTTGTTACTCCGTGCCCGCCAGCGCGCCGTGGCTTCCGTGTGCGATTCAACTACTTGCTTCACGCCGCGCCGGATATAGCCCAGGCACTTCTTGCCCTCCTCACTGGTCACCATATCCACCAGCCGCTTCACCCCCGTTCCGCCGCTTTCCTCACCCGTGGCCATCGTGCTACGCTCATCAGCCCCTTCCAGCATCGCCTTAAGCGCCCTCAGCTCATCGCTGCCTTCCTCGATGTCCTTAAACTTATGAAACGCCAATATGCTCACCGGCACCAGTACGGAGCTGCCGGTATAGCTGGGCGATTCCTCCGTCCCCACATCATCCGTGCCGCCGCTCTCTCCGCCGTCATCCGGCTCTTCTTCCTCCGTCTCCCCGTCCCCTGTCTGGAACTTTTCACGCGTCAGCGTCAGCACGCCGAATTCCCCACCCTGGCGCTCCGCCTCCACACTCACATGCCAGGCATCTGCCTCGCCTTTCACCGCAGCCTCAGCCTTCGCCAGCACATCAGCCCAGAGCCCTGTAAATTTCTCCGTCTTCTTATACCCAGCGGCCTCAGTGTACACGCTCGCAGGCCTGCGCTCCATGCTCAGACTCTGTTCCTCATGCTCCACCGCCCCCGCATTACCTAAATATATCACTGCCATATCCTTATCCCTTCATTTTTCATTTTTCATTCTTCACCTTTCATCCTTCATCCTTCATCCTTCACCCATCACAGCCGCGCAAATTGCACATGCATCCAATCAAAACCGCGCGCCCGTCCCATGCTCACCGCCCCATGCCGTTCCCATATATCCCACCAGGCGCGGCATTCCTCGCGGCTCAGACTCGCCTCCGGAGCCCTGTCGTTCATCCCGTTACCATCAGGGCAGAAATCAAGCGCTATCCCCCAGGCATGCATGCTCAGCGTGCTGCCACCAGTTGTCTTGCGATAATTGTAGCAGCCGCCATACTGGTCCAGCCCCAGCTCCTTGATGCGGGCATACCCATACACATCCAGCACTTCCTGCAGCGCCTCCACCACATCATCCGCCACCAGCTCATGCACAGCCAGACTACTCACCTTGCCGCCATCATAATAAAGCGGATAAGGCGGCACGATGCGCACCAGCCGCTTACTCCCCGGCGCGCCGAAAACACTCTTGCCGCTTCGCACCTCTTTCTGTGTAGGCCACTGGCCGCTGCCCTCCGGCAGCCCCAGCTCTTTCATCATCGCCGCCACCGTCACAGGTCCTATCACTCCATCAGCCTCCACCCCCAGCTTCCTCTGAATATCTTTAATCTTTTCCTTCATTTTTCACCTTTCATTTTTCATTCTTCACTTTTTCCTTGTCCCGCCATAGCCCGCCAGGGCGGCGGCGGAACTATTCACTTTTCTTCGTGCGCCTTCCCATCCCGCAACACCTCCAGATGCCGCTCAATATGATCCAAGCGCGGATTATGCTCCCTGATGGCAGCCGTCAGCTCCACCAGCACCTCTGCCGTCTGGCGGCTTTCCTCACTTCGTGCCCTAAGCTCCGCGCGTATATCCTGGTACAGATACCAGCACGCCACAACGCACAGCAGCGCAATAAAATCTTTTGGGCGAGCCTCCCACAGCCTCAGCAGCGGTGGCACTCCATTCTGCAGTTTCTCAGTCATTTCTTCCGTTCCTTCCATCTATGGGAATCACGCGCCCGGCAGCCTTCCTGCCACCGGGCGCGCTCTCTGTTTCTCTCTTCCGTTTTCTTCCTACTCTGGCAGAAACCTATCTCATTCAGCAGCCCACCACCGTGGCGTGCACCGCAGCCCCCGCTGCAGCCGGCGGCTCACTCACGGCAGGCTGCCCTTGCTCAGCGCCAGCCCCCAGCAGCCAGCTCACCGCACCGGCTATGGCAGCGCCGATAATCCACGCGACTTTCTTCCAGCCCGTGGCCTTACCGGCCTGCTTTACCATCTGCCCGGAGGCCGCATCAGCAACCCCCGCCACCACTTTATTCAATTCTTTCTTTTCCATAGTCATTTATTTTCGGTTAAATCTTCTCGGGCATCCCAAAATACTCGCGCGCAGCTTCCTCGCTGCGGAATACCTCATACCCCAGTTCTTCAGGCGTGCGACCGTCAGGGTCCAGCACACCATGCGCCCACTCAAGCTCACGAGCGTCACCAACCTCGCGCACTCGGGCATATATCAGCTCGCGCATGCCGTATGTACTCGCCGCAGCTGCCGCATTCAACGCTCCAGCCACGCCCTCCCATGTATAAGACACTCTCCACCCCTTGCCGCCGTCAGCCTTCGGCAAAGCCGCCAGCTCAAGCGCAGCCAGAATCTCATCATCCTGCTTCAAGTCTTTATGAATACCTATGTGCAGCACGCGCGCCTGACCAGACAAACCCGCTGGCCATTTTGCCAGCTCATAATCCTCATCCCCCCACGCTGGCAGGCTGCTCAAAATACGCA
>JAEIGA010015351.1_pt1 | contig 11666 bp, 4 predicted proteins | sample 9270691 | NCBI WGS metagenome assembly JAEIGA01 (sample SAMN17057246, study PRJNA624740) | gut metagenome | biome: biome; isolation source: fecal sample | host: Bos grunniens | place: China: Xizang | collected 2019
TAACCTTGGTACCATCGGTATATGGCTTTACTTTCAAGACAAGGGTGAACCTTGCAGTAGAAAGCACATTGAATACTGGCGACTGAAGCGAACCGTTGGTTGTTCCAGTACCGAAACGCAACTTATCTGGAGACTGGAACAGAGACTTTCCTGTGAAACCTCTGTTGCTCAGATAATCGGAGAGTTTCGAACCGATATCGGAGAAACCTGCGGTTGCCTTGTAGGTTCCTGCGAAATCCTCCTCAAGAATACGGGCTTCTTCTGGAGTCTTCTTTCCGGCGTATTCGGTAACCTCCAGTTCGTAGGTCTTGGCATGGGGAACTGCAGGCCATGTCACGGCAAATGTTCCTGTTGAAGGATCGTAGCTGTCGGCTTCGAACGTGGGTTCCGGAGCATCAAGTCTTGGATACAAGGCCTTGAAAGAGACCAAACCATTGGCATCCTCCTTTATACTCTCTATGGGTTTGCCCATCATGTTGCTTCCGTTTATGGCATTATATACCCTTGCTGCAGGATTGGTAAAGTCGGTAAGAGCAGTAGTTCCCTTAGTACCTGGGAAGGGGTCTGCCTGCAGTGAAGCGCGGCTTGACACAAGTTCTCCATCTGCAGGTATTATAGTCACTCGCTGGCGGGCGGCAGACACATTGACGGTATTCATCATCCAGTCCTGCTCGTTATAGTCGATATGGAAAACCATAAGTCCGTGTCCATACAAACCGGCATCAAATCCCACTTTTTGACGGTTTTCCAGAATATAGAACTCATCCTTGTGAGCATCATTGTAGAGGATATACGCCTCAGGACTTTCCACCAACGGTTTCATATCCTTGATGTCGGTTTGAGAGGTCAGTTCTATGGGTTCAAGCCATCCCATGCACCAGCGCTCGAAAGCCGTGTAAGCAGCCGGAGTGCATGAATTGTTGTTGTACGAACCAGATGCCATCAAATCCCAGGGACCAGTACCGAAGTTACTGCCAGATGTATCGTAATGGTCCATAAGTCCAAGGCAATGGCTGAATTCGTGACAAACGGTTCCTATGCCGTCAACATTCTTGCCAGAGGCACCACGAAGTTCTGAACTGCAAGCGTATTTAGAAACTTCCACTCCATCAAGTTTCAATGCATCCGACAATTCAAAGGAATGCGGCCAGATGGTATAGGCTGGTCCTCCCTGTGCCTCGGCGTAACCGGCGTAAACAATAAATACCTGTTCCACAACTCCATCGCCATCCCAGTCGTAGTTCTTGTAATCCACATCAGCATCTGCCAGCATGAAGGACTCTCTGGCAAAGGTACGCGCACCAATGTCTATACCTTCCTCGCTATTACCGCCATAAGATGCCATAGGCTTGCTCAGGGTGTAGGGGCCAGCCACGTCCAGGGTCATGTCAAACTTTCCGTAGCTCTGTGCCAGGAAATAGTCACGCACCGAACCGGTCATGCCATAACCTTTATAATCCAACTGATTGAAAATCTCATTGTATGTAGCAACGGGATCCTCAAGGCTGAAACGCTGATCTCTGTAATCAACCAGAATGACTAACCCCCTCTTGCTTCCAATCAAGGAAGTAAGGAAGCCATGCTGATTCTGGTTGCGTGTCGCATTGGCTTTTCTTCTGCCCTCGGCAGTCTTGTAAAGAAGATTCTCTGCCTCAAAATGAGACAGAATCCTATACCTGCCGTCTTCCTGCTGTATAATCTTCTCACCTGTCTCTGCCTGCCAGTAATGGCCGAACTCGTCACCACGCAAAGACACGTAATACTCCTCATTGCCCACCATTATGCGCTTTGCTACTGGCAAAGCAGGCACGGCAAACATCTGTATGGGCACAACTATCAGCGCCAACAGAAACGCACAAACTTTATTCTTGCTAAACATTTGCATTGTTTTTAGTCATTTTAACATTAAAACGGCAACAAAGGTAGTATATTTTTTATCATTTACAAAATACATAAGCATAAAGTCAGCATCGTACAGTGAGAATATAATATCTAAAAAGGACGCTCACCTGGTGGCAAGCGTCCTCTTGAGGTATAATCTAACTAAATCTCAGATTGCGATGTTTAGAAGATTTCTGCGGTCAGATTGCGAAGCTTGTTAATCTTCTTTATTGCCTTTACACCAGAGAAAGACTTCTTTGCGTACTCTCTCTTAGTAGTATTAGCCTTAGCTATTGCCATGTTGCGAGCAAAGGTATTAGCACCAGGAAGAACAATCTCCATTTTGCTGTTCATGCCTGCCAAATAACCAGAAGTGCCCATGTAAAGTATAGCCTGGAAGGTTGAACCATTTTCCTGTTTAAATGTTGGGAAAGTAATTACACCATCAACAACCTTACCCAGGTAACCTGCACCCTTTACCACGTCAAAACCATTTGCCTCAATATAACGGAAACCGTTGCTTACAAGCTGCATTTCGCCATAACCCCAGTCCATGCCCAAAGACTGCTGCTGGATGTAAACACCCTCAGCGTCTGTTGCATTAACCTCAATGAACATACCCTCGGGAGCATAGTCGTCATCTCCTTCAGGGTGAACAGACTTGGCATAGGGGTTCATGATACGGTACAGACCAGGATTCTCGGTGTGCTCAAGAATCTCAACCTCGTAGGTAGCAGGAGTACCGTTCTCATAGAACATGGGGAGCAGAACGTCGTCGGTGTAGAGACCAGTACCCAGAGACTGCCAGGGGTTGTTACCACCGCCATAGTACTCGAATGAAGCAGCAGCTACGCTCTTTACAGCACCTTCAAACAACACAACGGTTACAATCTGGAAGTTGTTGCCACCCAGCTCCTCTGCATTGAAGGGAACCTCGATGCGGCCAGCCTCAACGTCAATTGCTTCCAGTTCGCCAGCAGCGATAGCGTCGGCTACAGCAGCAGCGTCAGCATCAGCAGGCATAACGATAGCCTTCACCTCAGCAGCATCAGCGCCAAGAGCAAGGTTACCTACAGCAAACATGCTGCCGTCGGGCTTTGTGAAGAGACCTGCAAACTCAAGAGCAGAACTATAGTCAGCCTTTACATAGCCGGGGAAGAGAATGCTGATAGTGGTCTCTGTGGTCTGATTCCAACCACCGCCAACTTCAAACAGATAGAAATAAGGAGCCAAAGATACCTCACCGGGAAGACCATTCTCCTGATAATCCAGTACGACATTGTAAGCCCACTTGTCAAGTGTCATGCCGAAACGGTAGGGATGCAACATAAAAACATCCTCAGGATAATTGGAATTCCACTGACCCATATTGTAGTCATTAAATACTACATATTCAGCGTCAAGAACGTAATCCTTGAATGCAGTACCGGCAGGAAGAATAGTAAAATCGAGATACTTGTCTACTGCGATATCACCCAGGATACCTGCATAGGGCTCAACTACACGGAACTGATTTGGAGACAACTCATTCTGCAATATTTCTACATCAAAGTATTCACCAGCAGTACCGAGGAAGCCCTCAGAGAACTTACCTACACCCAGAGACTTCCAGGGAGCGGGACAAGTAACATTCAGTGTAACGAATGACTGACCATAGAGAGTTGCGTCCTCTTCGTTTGCAATGCACAACTTAACGGTATAGGGAGTATCGAACTCCATTGAGTCAACCTTGGCAACACAAGAGATAGTAGTAGTTGCCTCGCCAGCAGCAAAGGTAGCAGCGCTGGGGAAAGAGAACTTGGTCAATGTTGCAGAATCTGCCTCTGCCTTCAAAGCGATAGTAGCAACAGAATCCTTCTGAACACGGGTGAGCTTAACGGTGAATACAGAATCAACTGCATTTACTACAAAATTGGTGTTAACAGCACCCTCGAAATATACCTGAGCACCGGTTGCAGGCTCTGCAGGTGTATAGTTAGACATTTCCTCTTCGCAAGAGCTGATTGCCATCAGCGCAGGAAAAAGCAATGCTGTTGAAAGTATTTTGTAAAACTTCATTGTTGTATTATTATTGATTAATCTAAGTTGCCGGCTACGCTTTCATTTCCAAAGGATATGCTCGCATGGGCAATGAAAGCATAACCGACACACTTGATTTATTTGTTTTTAGTTGTTTGCTGCCCAAGGAGCATAAGCATCGCTGGGATCGGGGTTGTTAAAGTTAACCAGAGCAGTGTTGTTAGCAGCCTCGGTTCTCACAATAACATAGTTGGTCCAAGCAGGACGGCCATTGGTATTGAGCTGAGACTGTGTATCCTGCCAGTTGGTGCCATCGTAACCACGAGTTACAGACATGTCCAGACGCTTAATGTCGAAGAAGGTTTGACCCTCACCCCAAAGTTCAACGCGCTTCTGGAATACGATCTCGTCGATAGCGTCGCCACCCTTGAATGCGTAAGCGGGGTCGCGGTACTGCTTCATGAAGTCGGTGAGCAGAGCAATACCTGTACCGGCAGCAACATGCTCAGCAGCCTCAGCCTCGATGAAGTACATCTCCTCAACACGCATCATGGGAACTGAAGAAGAAGCACCTACCAGATAATCCTCGGCATCGCCCTCGTTGGGACGGAACTTCAGAGATGCATAAGCAGGAGTCAACTCACGGTCAGAGTCAGACATGAAGTTAGACTGACCTTCCAGAGCACTGCCAGCAGGAGCAACCCACTGCTTCTTACGCCAGTCGGTGTCGCTGATGCGCTCGTACATACTCTTATCCATGCAAACATACAGAGAGGTAGAAGAACCAGTGTAGCCAAAGGTTGTCTGGTTGCTTACCCATGAAGTCCAGTTGATGATACCAGTCTGAACTGCATAGGTCTCAGAGTTCTGTACGATGCTCCACATAAAGTCTGAGAATCTGTTGTAACCAGTTGAAACATTGAGGGCAGCAGACTCGGTGATAGGTGCAACATTTGTTGCATCAATAGCCTTGCGAGCGAACTCCTGAGCCTTGGCATAGTCCTCTACCCACATGTAGAGACGAGCCTTCAGACCATATACACAAGCCAGGTCAGGCATTGAGTTGCTGGAACGGTTGGTCAGGTTCACGATATACTCCTCGGCCTTGTCCAAGTCGCCCAGAATGAACTCGTACATCTCCTCACGGGGAGCGCGGGGGTTGAACGCAGCCTCTTCCTCAGTGATGTCCTCGTCAACGATGGGCACAGTGAGGTTCAATACAGTGTTACCCTCGCTGTTCTTGCCATCAGCAAAGATATCGTTGGGCAGGAACTCGTACATACGAGCCAAGTCAAGATACAGCATTGCACGGTAAGCCAGAGCGGTACCAAGGTAAGCCAGAGGACCTGCAGCAGCAGTTTCCTCGTCGATGGCGCGGATTACACCGTTAACAGAACCCAGGAATCCATAGTAGTAGTTCCAGTGGAACTGCTGGCGCATATAGTCCTGACCCATGTACTGGTTGCGGCCCCAACCGATGAAGTGGCTGTAACCGGTCTCACCTACGTGAGTATAGTCGCCAGTGAGCATGTCACGTACAATCATCTCTGCGGGATAACCGAAGTAGCAGTGTGAACTGGTACTCCATACATCCGATGCATAAGCAGGCATACCGTTGGCAATACCCTCGGTTGCAGATGTTGATTCTGCTACAATCTTGTCAGTTGCTACGTCAGACTGGGGAAGAGTCTCCTCTACACAACCAGTAAGGCTCAGAGCACAGATAGCAATGCTTGCAGAACTTCCTAAATATTTAAATATCTTTTTCATCTTTATTCTTTATCCTTGAGTTTAGAATGTTAAGTTAACACCAGCAGAGAAAGTACGGATGGGTGAATACATCTGAGCATTTGAGCCACCAGTCAAATCCTGACGGGGATCCAGACCCTGACGCTTGCTCCAAGTGTAGATGTTGTCTGCTACAACATACACGCGCAGGCTCTCGATCTGTGCCTTTCTCAGCAGGTTCTTGGGCAGAGTGTAACCCAGGGTGATGTTACCCAGAGTGAGGTAAGAAGCGTCGGTCAGCCAACGGTCAGAAGTGCTTGTCATACCGGTGTAAGAACTCTGGAAGCGAGGAATGTTGCTGCCTGCGTTCTGGGGAGTCCATGCGTTCAGCACATCCTGGTGGATAGCATAACCTGCAGAACCACCCATCAGGCTCTGATACTCGCCATCGTAAACCAGACCACCGATCTGATACTGGAAGTCAACGCTGAAATCCAGACCCTTGTACTTGAGGCTGGTACCGAAGCCACCGAATGCCTTAGCCAACACATCGTCACATACATACTGGTCAGCCTCAGAGTAGGTTGTAGTTGTGATAACCTTGTCAACAACCTTAGCGCCATTTTCGTCCTTCAAAACGTTGCCATCGGCATCGGTCTTGTACACGTTCTTGTAGTACATTGCCAGACCACCCTTAGCAGGATCGTAAGCAGCGTCGCCAGTCATTGCGTAGTTGTCCTCGTTGTATACACCAGCATACTTGTTGCCGAACCAGGTGTAACGAGAGAGGCCCTCGGTGTAGTAGTAGTTACCGCTTGAGTAACCCCAGTAACCGTCATACTCCTGCTTCTTGCGATCCTCGTGGAGCTTGGTAATCTTGTTGCTGTTGGTAGAGAGGTTAGCGTAGATATTCCAGTTGAAGTCTCTTGTACGGATAATGTCACCGCTCAATTCGATTTCAAAACCCTGGTTGCTCATGTTACCTACGTTGGCGAGAGCGCTGGTGTAACCCAGTGTTGGGGGATAAGGAATAGTAGCCAACATATCCTCGGTACGGTTGTTGTAGTACTCCATGGTACCAGTCAGACGACGGTTGAACAGGCTGAAGTCAACACCAACGTTGAACTTAGAGTTCTTTTCCCATGTAAGTTCCTCATTACCCTTTGTACCAGAGGGAGTAAGAGCGATATTGTCGTTAGAGTTAGAGATAGTGTAGCGGTTGGTGTAGTAGTATGAGTAACGCATACCCTGGTCGTTACCGTTCTCACCATAAGAAGCCTTAACCTTCAACTCGTCAACCCACTTTGCCTTGAACCAGCTTTCCTTGCTCAGCATCCAACCGGCGCTTGCGCTCCAGAAGGTACCCCAACGATGGTCGGGATGGAAAGCAGAAGAAGCCTGACGCATTACAGAACCGTAAGCAAAGTAACGGTCGTCGTAGTTGTACATAGCACGACCCATCCAAGACTCGGTATTGTACTCGCTCAGGTAAGAACCGGTAGACTGTACGATAACGGCACCGTCCAATTCCTTGTTGCCCTGAGAAGACATGTTGCTCTTGCTACCGCTCAGGTAGTAGTTGGTATTGCGGTAGAACTCGTGACCGAGCATCACCTCAACGTCGTGCTTGCCATAGGTCTGGTGCCAGTTCAAACGCTGTGCGAAAGTCAGGTCAAACTGACGTGAGTGGCTCTTGCCAACAAGACCCTTGCTGCTCTTGTACTGACCGAAGTAGGGGTTTGTCACGCTTGTACCACGGCTCTCATAAACATAAGCAGAGTTTGTAGATGTGAAGGTGAAACCATAGGGGAGATAGATATCTGCAGTACCCACGCCACGGAAGGTGTTGCCCTCGCTGTTGCTGGTATTAACCAAAAGGTCAGAGATGGGGTTAGACTGGTTCAGATAGGGACGAACAAGACCGAGGTTTGTTACATCACCATAGTCATAAGCGGGGATACCAGCCTCGTTGTTGAACATGATGTTGCCCTTTGCATCACGGTAGAATACGGGATAGATGGGAGCAATGTTCTGCAGAGCGAACAGGTTACCAGATGAACCGGTATCACCATCGTTGTCCACATAGTTGCGGTCGAAGTGAGAGTAGTTCATGTCACCGGTCAGGCGGAACCACTTCTTGGCCTGGTAGTCAGCCTTGATGCGACCAGTAAAACGCTCATAGTTAGAGTTGTAGGTAATACCCTCATGATTCAGGTAGTTTGCACTTGCGAAGAAAGTGCTGCGATCGGTAGCACCGCTTACACCCAGGTTGTATTCCTGACGAAGACCAGTGTGATAGATCTCATCCTCCCAGTTGTCGGGAGTGATATAGTACTCCTTGCCATCGGCGCCAACAACAATGCGACCCAGAGTAGCGTTAGGATTCAGCTTGCCGTTCATACCAATGAGATACTGACCCTCGGGCTGAGTGTATACATTGTAACGCAGACCGAACTCAGAACCATCGATCAAGTTTTCGTTAGCCCACTTCCATGCAGAAGCCTCATCCATGCCCAGACCATTTGCTGCACCTGCAACGCCAGTTGCCATAGCATAATTCTTAAGCTTCTGGTAATAAGTCTCATAGTAAGCAGCAGGATTGGTGATACGGGCATAGTTCTGACCACCCTTCATGTTAGCACCCCACTTGGCGTCGAAGGTAACTCTTGCGTCCTGACCCTTCTTGGCAGACTTTGTGGTCACCATGATAACACCGTTACCGCCACGTGCACCATACAGAGCAGAAGAAGCAGCGTCCTTCTGAACAACAATGCTCTCAATGTCCTGAGTGTTGATGTCGTTCAAAGAACCTTCGAAAGGAACACCGTCAACAACGATCAGGGGAGCCATACCTGCATTCAGAGAGTTAAAACCACGAATGCGGATAGTAGAAGTTTCACCAGGCTGACCAGAAGCAGTGCTGATCTGTACACCAGAAGCCTTACCCTTCAGAGCATCGGCAAAGTTGGTTGCCTGCACCTTGGCAATATCCTCAGTGTTAACTACAGATGCAGAACCTGTAAATGCAGAACGCTTCTGAGTACCATAGGCAATCACCATTACCTCATCCATAACCTTGTCCAATGGATTCATCTCAACGAGCATACCATTCTTGGCCTTGCGCTCAATGGTCTCCATGGCAATGTAAGAGAACACCAGGGTATTACCTGCCTCTGTGGTGATCTTGAACTTACCGTCCAAGTTTGTCACAGCACCGATAGTAGTACCCTTTACCTTTACAGAGGCGCCAATGAGGGGTTCACCATCAGAGGCAGACACTACTGTACCAGTGATTACAGTCTGTGCCCAGGCTGCCATTGTAGCAACCATACACAGAAGAATCAAAGAGAGTCTTTTTTTCATAAATACTGATTTGTGTTAATTAATTATTATTATTTATTGTTTTCTGTTGCTCTTACATTACACCTTATATATAATATATAGGCAATTCGTCGTCATCAGTATGCGTTTTACCAAACAAGTGTTACATTTTGGCATGCTTTTAACGCTTTTTGCTTACTTTAACGCAATTTGGGCACAAAAGTAATAAATTTAATCTATGTAAGCAAAGGAATTGTTAAAAAATATTGTGCATATACCAACTTTTTCAATATTTCTTACAATTTGTTAGCCAACTGACACACATACGCCCAATACGCTTACATTTTGCTATCTTTTGAACAATCTTGGAACTTACGCAAAATACACTTTTGCCTATCCCAAGTATCTCGGATTTGGTTTCCTGCTATCATTTCTTGCTCAATTGTAGAGCTAATTATGCTTTTCCTTGCATTTTGTTATGCTTCCCTCCATGAAGACATTTTATCCTCGGAGTTACATTTTTATTGAACACTATTGCTACTCCAGTACCATAGCATCGGTACTGGAGTAACGTTACAAAGGTATTGCAGTACCATCACTGCGGTACTGCCTATATGCCACTGACGGTCCTAACTGCACGAAAGACAAAGGAGATGCAGCGCCGTCATGGAACTGCATCTCCCCTGTTTTAACTCAAATCGCGATTTGGGCTTAAAGTACCTGGAGTACTTATGACTTTAGTTATACTCCTAAATATCCTACTTGTTCAGCTTCACCTCCTTGATGATATTGCCGCCACGATAGAAGAAGAGGCCCTCAATCTCCACTTTGTTGACACGCTGCAGGAGGAACTGGTCCTTGTTCCAGTGGAAGGGTTTGTAGTCGGTGTTCTTCACAACCTTGTTATTGCGATACAACAGGCCGTCAATGCTCTTGGCATAGAGGATGGGTGCATCGAAGGTTTCGAACACGTTGTCCTCAATGCGAACGGCGGTCTTCTTGCCTCCGTGGAAAAGTTTCTTCTGTCCATCCAGATTAGGAATCTCGGGATAGATGGAGATAACGGCATTGGTGAACTGGAACTGGCTGGTCAGCGCATTGATGAATCGGTTCTTGCGAATGGTCACGTCGCGGCATGCACCTGTCTCGAACCAACCGTTGCAGTCACCGCAAAGCAGTATGGCGCAACCGGAGGTGTGGTCAAATAGATTGTTCTCCACCACAACCTTCTTGGGAGTACTGAACAGAGTGCCACGGGCACGGTTGTTGCGGATGGTATTGTTGGCAAAGTAAACCTCGGGGGTCCAAGTAAGGTTCTCTATACCATAGCCAGCCTTCTCGGAGATTTCCTCGGGCACAGGCTTCTTGAAACGGATGCGGAAAGTCTTGGCACCGTCCATACCTGTTCCCTGCTCCTTTACTACGGCATCAAGAGGGGTAATCTCAACTACTTCGTTCTCAGCGTCGAGAAGTTCCATAGTGGCAGAGCGCACGAACTGAACCTTGTCGCCCTTATAGCCCCAGTCGAAGCCATAGGCCTGAGAGTGCATATAGCGACCCTCCAAGGTGTAGTCGTCAACACGCTTCACAACCTTCAGGTATGTGCCATGCACATTGATGGCATCGTCCATCATGCCCTCGTAGAGAGCGTTTACGGAGGTTATCTTGCCCTTACACCCAGAGAAATGGGTGGCATCGGCCTGGGTGGTGAAGTAACGAGCATCGTCGTCGCCCTTCAGACATACAGAGAAACCGTCAAGGTCGATATTCTCACTCATCTGCGCAAGCAGACCCATGCCCTCGGCATAGTGCATCTTGATGTTATGCAACTTGGTATCTGTGCAATGGGTTACGAACAGACCGGGAGAAGGACGCTCCCAACTTCTCAATGCCAGCACCGTACCGGGCTTCAGGCGGGAATCCTTCCAACCGGGAGCGTTCAGAAGCCCCTCCCCTACTTCCTTCACATTGGCAATGGGACAATACAGGTCGGCAGTATTATATACAATGTGGCGTGTATCGCCCTCGAAAGCAATGGCATACTGGTGGCGGAAAGCCCAACCGTCTCCGTAGGTAATGAAATCGCCCTTGTCTGAAAGGCGATACTTAACCCAAGGAGCAGGCTTGAAGGTAGTACCCTTCTCGGCATTGCTCTCCACGATGGTTATCTGTGAAATCTGAGGATTGGCAAAGTCAATGCTAAAGTTCTTCAAGGTACAATCCTTGGAACGCACCAGCGACATGGGCATCATGCGGCCATGGAACACCAGTTCCGCTCCCTGACCGTCCAGAACGAAATCGTGCAGGTCCTCCAAGGGTACGCCTACAGGACGAGGCTGGGGCTGGTCGTGGTTGGAGACGTAGTAGTTGCGACTGGCAGCATCCTGGGGATGGAAGTCGTAGCGGCCATTTTCCAAAACAAGGACAGCCTTGTCGCCTTTCTTCATCTCAGTGCGTATAGTTGCAATAGCCTTCTGAATCTGGGCAGACATTGACTTTCCTGTGTTGGGCACAAGACCCAATTCGGCTGCCTTATAAACTTTATTTTCCGCCAAAGCAGGTAAGGCAGAACATACAAGTGCCATCAAGAACAAATGGATGGTTTTCTTCATATAGGGTGTAGGGTATGGGGTTAGGGTTTAGGGTATGTTTTTGCTGGTAGGGACGCTGCGTGCAGCGTCCGCATTGTGTTTTTTAACTTACTTGCGGACGCTGCA
>JAEIGA010015352.1_pt1 | contig 11665 bp, 12 predicted proteins | sample 9270691 | NCBI WGS metagenome assembly JAEIGA01 (sample SAMN17057246, study PRJNA624740) | gut metagenome | biome: biome; isolation source: fecal sample | host: Bos grunniens | place: China: Xizang | collected 2019
ACAGTTGGTGATGCGGTGAGTTGATTGATTGTTTAATTGAAATTACTCGCTACGCTCGTGATTTCTCTTCGTGACTCGGCAATGCTTAAGCAAGCTTATCATTGCTCTCGCTACTTGAGAAATTCCTCACTTTTTTAAGTATATTTTACATCATTTTTACAATAGTTTAGATGTAAATTAAGTATATTTGCAAATCTATAAAACGAAATTATTTTAAAATATTTATAAAATGGAAAAAGTAAGTTATGCTTTAGGTTTAAGTATTGGTAATAACCTTATGGGAAGTGGTATTAAAGATCTTAATACAGAAGAGTTTATAAAAGCAATTAAAACTGTTATGGCAGGTGAAAAACCAGAAATGTCATATCAAGAAGCTAAAGAAACATTGGATACATTCTTCCAAGATTTAGCAAATAAAATCAATGAAAAAAATATTCAAGCAGGTAAAGATTTCTTGGCTAAAAATAAAGAACAAGAAGGTGTTGTAGAACTTGCAAGTGGTCTTCAATACCAAATTTTAAGTTCAGGTGCAGGAAAAAGTCCTTCTATCACAAATCGCGTGAAATGTCACTATACAGGTATGCTACTTGATGGCACTGTATTTGATAGCTCTGTACAACGTGGTGAACCAGCAGAATTTGGTGTAAATCAAGTAATTGCAGGTTGGACAGAAGCTCTACAACTTATGAAAGAAGGAGACAAATGGAGACTATTTATCCCATCTGATATGGCATACGGTGCTCGTGGCGCAGGTAATTCTATTCCTCCTCACGCAACCCTTATTTTCGACGTAGAACTTGTTGAGGTAAAATAAGATGAAAAAACTTAGCGTAATTCTGTTTGCTATTTTTATTTCTTCTATGGCTATTCAAGCCAAGCCAAAGAAGAATAAAAAAGTAGAAGAACCAGTAAAACCAAAGGTTGAATTAGCCACAGAACTAGATTCAGCAAGTTATGCTTTGGGTGTTTATATGGGAGCGCAATATGCTCAAATGCTTTCTCAACAAGATTTTGGTATAGATTTGTTCTTGAAGGGTTTTGAGGCTGCTATTACAGATGCCCCTCTTTTAATGAATCCTGAAACTACTCTTGAATTCCTTAATGCATACGAAAAAAGACTTAAGGAAAGAGAAAATGCACAAAGAATAGCTGATGCTGAGGCTTTTTTTGCTGAAAATGCAAAAAGAGAAGGTGTCTTTCAAACAGAATCTGGACTTCAATATCAAGTAGTAAAAATGGGCGATGGTGCCAAACCTACTTTAACAGATGTAGTGAGAGTACACTATGAGGGAACTTTATTAAATGGAACAAAGTTTGATAGTTCTATAGATAGAGGGAAACCAGCAGAATTTCCACTTAATGGGGTAATTAAAGGTTGGACCGAAGGTCTTCAACTTATGCCTGTAGGTTCTAAATTTACATTCTATATTCCTTATAATTTAGCATATGGTTCTCAAGATGTAGGTGGTGTTATCCCTCCATATTCTACATTGATTTTTGAAGTTGAATTATTAGATATTGTAAAATAAAAATAATATGAAAAAAGTAATTTTCTCAATAGCAGCTTTTTCTGCTATGTTATTAGCAACTTCTTGTGTTAATAATGCAAATGTAGAAGTTAAAACTTCTGCAGACTCACTTGCTTATGCTGCAGGTGTGGTAAATTCAGATGGTTTAGTGGAACATGTTACCACTCGTATGATGATAGATCCTCAATATATGCCACAAGTATTGGAAGGAATTAAAGAGGCCTTAAATGCAGATTCTCCAGCAGATGAAGCAAAAAATATAGGTCGTCAAATTGGTTCACAAATTAAAAACCAAATTCTTCCTACCATGAATGCAACCATTTACCCAAATCAAGAAGATTCTATAAATCAAGAAATTTTCTTATCTGCATTCATTGCGGCTGTAAATGGAGAAGAAATATTAGTGGATTTACAAACTGCAAGTGCTTATTTTATGTCAGAGGTTGAAAGAATTAGAACTGCTAATATTGCAAAAGCTTATGCTGATAATAAAGTAGCAGGTGAAAACTTCCTAGAAGCAAATAAAGCAGTAGCAGGTGTTCAAGTAACAGAATCTGGTCTTCAATATAAAGTTGAAAAAATGGGCAAAGGTAAAAAACCTTCTGCTACAGACAGAGTTAAAGTTCACTATCATGGCACTCTTATCGACGGCACCGTATTTGATAGTTCTGTAGAACGTGGCGAACCTATCGTATTTGGTCTAAACCAAGTTATCCCAGGCTGGACAGAAGGTGTTCAACTTATGCCTGTAGGTTCTAAATTTACATTCTACATCCCTCAACAACTTGCTTACGGCGACCGCGAAACTGGTACTATTAAGCCTTATTCTGCGCTAATATTTGAAGTTGAGTTATTAGGAATCGAAAAATAATTAGAATCGAGTGATTTTATAGGGTGATTTCCTCGCCTTGCTAGTACTATAAATCCTCACTTACGCCTCAGTAAGCTCCGGTTTATAGTACGTCACAATTCTAGAAATCCCCTCTCTAAAATACACTCTCTGTGCGGAGAAATAAAATTGTGAAAACTCAATATTAGGACTGACTAAATTTTAGTCAGTCCTATTTTTTTGAGATATTTTTTGTAATTTTGCAGTATGATTTTACAAGGAATTTTACAAGAAAAAGATACCATTTGTGCTATATCTACACCTGCGGGAGTGGGTGGGGTAGCCATTATTCGTGTTTCTGGTCCAGATGCAATAAGCATTGCAGATAGTGTGCTATCTATGTCTAAACCTTTGGCTGAGAAAAAAGCAAACACTGTGTCGTTTGGAAAATTGGTGAAAAAAGAAGAAATCTTAGACGAGGTGCTTGTGAGTATTTTCTGTGCACCACATTCATTTACTGGTGAGGACGTGGTGGAAATCGCGGTGCATGGTTCTGTGTTTATTCAACGTGAGGCCATTAAGTTGTTGCTTGCTGCGGGTTGCCGTATGGCGGACCATGGTGAGTTTACCAAACGCGCCTTTATGAATGGCAAAATGGACCTTTCGCAAGCAGAAGCTGTGGCAGATGTGATTGCGTCTCGCAGTGCAGCTGCTCACAAGGTGGCTGTGAGCCAAATGCGTGGTGGTTTTTCTCGTAAATTACAATTACTTCGTGCTCAACTACTTAAGTTTACTTCTCTTATAGAACTTGAACTAGACTTTAGTGAAGAAGATGTTGAGTTTGCAGACCGTAGCCAGCTAAAAGCATTGTCTAACGAAATAGAAAGTGATTTAACTCGCTTGATTAATTCCTTCTCAACAGGTAATGCTGTGAAAAATGGTGTGCCTGTGGCAATAGTTGGTGAAACAAATGCTGGTAAATCAACATTGCTAAACCTTCTTCTTGGCGACGACAAAGCGATTGTGTCTGATATTCACGGCACCACACGCGACATTATAGAAGATACCACAGATATAGGTGGTATGCTTTTCCGTTTTATTGATACTGCAGGTATTCGCGAAACTACAGATACAATTGAAAATCTGGGCATTAAGCGTAGTTATGGTGCTATTGAAAAGGCACAAATTGTGCTTTGGATGATAGATTCTACTCAGGTGAGTGAACATATAGATTGGATGGCAGAACGTATTGTGCCTCGCACAGAGGGTAAACAACTCTTCTTGTTGTTTAATAAAATTGATAAGCTTTCAGAAGAAGAACGTGCTGTGCTAGACGGTATGTTTGCCGACATTGATGCTCGCCGTTTCTTTATTTCTGCTAAGTTTGATAAGGGACTTGATGCAGTGCGTGATGCTCTTGTAGAGGCTTCGCACATGGCAGAAATTGATGACAATGATGTGGTGGTTACCAATATGCGTCACTACGAAGCATTGGTAACAGCTCACAATGCAATATTAAAGGTGCAAGAAGGTTTGGCTTCAGGTCTTTCTGGAGAATTCCTTTCAATGGACCTTCACGATTGCCTAGATGCCCTTGGTAGCATCGTCGGTCAAATCTCATCCGACGAAGTATTGGGTGAGATATTTAGTAAGTTTTGTATAGGGAAATAGGATTATCCTTACTTTGTTACGGGTCTGATGGCCAAGCCAATGAAGCGGCCGCATGACCCCATTTCTCCTAAGGCTGCACCAAAGTTGTACATGTTTGCACAGCAATCTCCTCTTCCGCTTGTTGGGGTTGATGTCCAATATACTCCACAACCATTGGCATCAATTAATTTGGTGCCTTCTTTAGAGCCTGTTGCAGGTAGGAAAATAGTTTGGTTATTGATGGTGCTTGTAAATTCTCTGCCCCAACGACCACCTCTTTGCACATACTTATCGTTGCAATATTCAAGTAGTTCGTTCATTTCTTCTTTGGTAGGCGTACGCCAGCCTTCGCCCCATTTCAGAGTCGCTACATCGTAGGTTTTGTCGCCAGCAATGTCTGTCATTTGCTTGCCGTCGGTTAATGAATTAGCTTCGGTATACGCAGACTTTGTGGTAGTCTCTCCCCAAGCGTAAAGTTTGCCTGCTTGTTCTGCAGAAGTGGCATCTACATTGCATGTAGCCCATTTTGTACCAGAAGGAAGACCTAGGTCTACCCACTCATGATTGCCAAGTGTACCAGTGGTTGCTTGAGCATAAACATTGTTAACTGCCATCGCCAATAATAGTGCAATGACTAAAAATAGATTCTTTTTCATATTTGATTTTGTATTATAAATTCCATTCTTTACGCAGTTTTTCTACTAAGATAGGAACGCCTATGGCGCCGCGTTCTTTGATGTGGGTAAATGGGTTTTCAATTATTGAAGTGTTTGGTGTGCCTGGGTCAACTAGGTAAATTGGCACATTTTCATCGCGTAAATAGTGGACCAATGAGGCGGCAGGGTATATAGCAAGTGATGTACCCACAATAATTAGAATATCCGCTTTTTCTACTATCTGGCTTGCTAACTCAAACATTGGCACACTTTCTCCAAAAAATACAATATGAGGGCGTAGCAGTGCTCCGTCTTTGGCACGTGCGTCAAGGCTTTGTTCCCATTCATCAATATCGTATATTAGGGTAGGGTTCTTCTCAGAGCGTAGTTTCATTAGTTCTCCGTGAAGGTGTAATACGCGTGTAGAGCCAGCTTGTTCATGCAAGTTATCTACATTTTGAGTTATTACACATACATCAGCCCATTGCTCTAACTCGGCAAGAGCAATATGCCCCTCATTGGGTTTCTTTGTTAAAGACTCTTTGCGGCGCATATTGTAGAATTCGATAACCCTATCTCGATTAAGCATCAACGCCTCTGGAGTACAAACCTCTTCTATGCGATAGTTTGCCCAGAGTCCGTCGGCATCACGAAAGGTTGCAATTCCGCTATCTGCACTCACACCTGCACCAGTAAACACTACAATTCTTTTCTTGTTGCCCAATGGAGCATTTAACCACGTTTCAAATGCACGAGTTGTTTCTTTAGGGTTAACTTCTTTCATAATGCGACTGTTTTAGAGGGTGTAAGATAATTATTTGTTAGGTTTACACAATGATTCTTTTATATAAGAATCGATTACGGGTTTTACGCGTGTATCATCGTTATATTGATTCCAAAATTTGTCAAAATCATCTGCTAAATCAAACAATTGCTCTGCTTTCGCCATTTCATAGCTTCTGTATATGTCTTGTAATTCTTTTATTAAAGCTTTATCTTTTGAAAAATTGGCAATCTCTTGGAAGAATGATAACATATATCTTTGGATACGAAATTCTATATTTGATATCCTATAATATGAAAAATCTTCTTTGTCCCATAGGTGATGAGAAATAAGCATACGCATGCTTTCGCCTTTTCTTAATAAATCAAGTATTGTGCCTAAACAATTTTCAAATGATAGACGTTCAGAACCATCAATCCCTTCAAGAAAGGCTCTTGGAACTTCGTTAATGATTCCGTTTCTTTTGAATGCGTTGTGTTGTGCATAATAGGATAATTCTGAAGCTACTATTTGTAGTGTTCTATTACAACGTTCTTTGTTAAAGTAGTTACCCAAAAACTCTTCGAAGATATCATTAGGGGAAACTAGGTCAAATAAAGTTAGACATGAACGAAGTTTCATAGCGTCTATCTTTCCAAAGATTTCTTCTGCATTACCGAAAACAGGAAGAACTTTCATTGCTTCGTATAGTCGGGTGCCAAGTGTTTCATGTCTAAAATACGCCATGGCTTCAAGCAATGACTTGATGCTATATTTCTTAGACATACTGCTATATCCTAATCCTTCGATTTGCGGAAACACATACCACATCCAATGAGATTGCTTATAACCATCTTTAATTTCTTGCAAGGCAGTGTTGTATGTGTCATAACTGTCTTGTGCAGTTTTAAATCTCTCTAAATCAAAGAAATCAACGTTCATAATACTATCCTCCTTTTAATTAATTACTTAATTTTTATATAAAAATTAATCAAGTAGTTTTGTTATCTTATACCATTTGTCTTTAGATGTTTGAGATAATGTACTTATATATTCTGGATGTTGTTTTTTTTGCATTTTGTTTGGATGCTTTAGAAGATTTCCCTTTCAACCAATCCACTTCAATTCCTACTCGCGTTTTTTTAGTTAATTGACGATTCCATTCTGTTACGTACCATTTATTGCTTGATGAAATCAATTCAATTACTTCCTCTCTTGTTAGGATATAAAACTCTATATTTGAAAGTTTATCGTCTGGCATATATACAAATACCCAAGGGCCTATAACAGAAGTTTCTAAATCAGGAATCAACCCATTTAATTCAGAAATAAAACCTGTAAATATATTATGGGTAGTACCTACTTTTACTTGAATCATTATACTCTTACCATTGTTGGCGTTCATACAGATTAAATCTGCATTTTTGTAATTTCTATAAATTGTGTTTATGTTGATTACATCCAATCCCAAATTCATCAATTTCATAGAAACAAGAGTTTCTCCGATATCGCCTTTTTGTTTATTAGTAAATTTCATTTCTTTACTGCTTATATTCTATACTTGTATTTTACATTATTCGCTACTAAATTATAATTTGAAAAACTTTGCAACCATAGTTTTTAAATGTTCGCTAGTTAGGTTTGCCAATCCAATTTGTTCAATAAAAGTAAATTCTTCTTTGTTTTTACTAATTACGAATTTCTTTTCTATACCATCGATATTTGCTAGTAGGTGGTAGTTTCCTTTGTATGTTTGTTCTATGCGTACATTTTTATATAAAATATCTCCTATTTTAATGTTTACAACTTCTTTAGGTGCATCGGTGTGTCCCCAACTCGCTAGAAGTTCGTTTAAACGAGTTTCAATTGCACTAATCCAACGTTCTTCAACAAGGTATTTCCTAGCAAAAAATCTAAATTGAGATATGGCTGCTACCACTTCGTTGATGATGTTTTCTGGCTTTCTTACATCATTGTCTTTTGCAAAAGCCAAAGCATCTTCTTTGGTATGTCCATATAGTTTTCCATTCATCATCAAACAGTGGGTAAGTTCAGGTAAATAGCCTCCGGAGTTGAAGATGTAAGTAAGGTCATATGCAGGAGAAAGACTCCATTTCCCTTGTTCGTCCATTAAGAAGGAGAAGTTTTTATTGTGGTCATCTGTATTGTTGGCCAAAATGTTGAATACCATTCTGCGGAATACCTCGTCAAAGGTGGCTGCTGGTAAACGCATTTTTCTACATACCATCATCAACTTTTCATAACTATCGGCTTCTGAATATAATGCGGCAAGTGTCTGCATATGAAGTTTGCGTTCCTTATCACGGTCGAAGCGTTGAGTGATAAAATGCTTGTTACCCTCTGTTTCTATTAATCGACAAGGCATAATATTTATACCCGCAGCCTTGGCCATTTCGTAATATGCCATTTCCAATTCTGCAGATGAACGACTAGGATCGCCAAACTTCAGAATGCAATATTCAAATCCTTTCTGACCAGCAATTTGTCCGCTTCGGATTTCGCCTGTTTCTTGATTAATTGCGATAATTGCTTTAGGTTGGCGTCCTCCTGCTGAGGTTCCAACAGCAATTAGGGACTGCATTGTTATTGATTCATTAGGTGAAATTTTAGCATTCTCCCTTTCTGTGAAAATCTTTTGTGCCAAGTCTGTTAATGCTTTCAAATTTAGTTGCTCTGTTTTCTTTATACCCGAAGATTCTGGCATAAATTCCAAGGCACCCATTCCGCGCTTGCCTATGAATGACAACAAATCTAAAGGAGTTATTTCTTGATTGCGAATGTTGTTTTGAATACGCCAACATTCAAAAACCTGATTACCCCAGGCATCAGGCAGGGAGTCTGCTAGAAAAGGCGGCAATTTGCGATATATTTTAGTTTCTTTATCTCCCATAATAGGACGCTTACTTATAGGTGAATCTATAGGCGCAAGCAAAGGAAACGGATTTAGTCCTTCGGTTAGGAATTTGTGGTTGTACTCGAAGTAGGAATTACCTCTTCGAGCATCCCATGACAAACGTCCTATTTCTTTATTCCATAGAAAAACTTTAAGCGAGCTGGTAATCATTATTTCTTATGTCTTATACGTTGTACTTTCTTTTGATTGTCTCTGATTAGGTATGCAGATTCGGGAAGTTCTGGCATTATGTCATCCAATACTTCAATCTGACCAATGGCTTTCATGAGAGATAAAAATGTTCCCAATGACATATTGCCGGTTGTGCCATTCTCGAATTTGTGAATGGTGTTAATCGTAATGCCAGATTGTTCAGCAACATCCTTTTGCGTCATATGAGAACGCAAACGATAGTCCTTGAATCTGGCTCCAAGTAATTTTACTAATTCAGGTATAGAATATTCGTAATAATCAGTCATATTATATTATCTTATACGTTAATTTAATGTAATATATACGTAATTAATCGTCGTATACAATAAGTTATGTACAAAGATATTAATATTTTTTTTATATCCAATACATAAACAATAAAAAATGGTTTATACTGATATTTTTACTTCACACTCACTTTGGGGATGTCGGTCCAGAGGGTGGTGTAGTGGGGTGATTGATTGTCGCTTGAGGATTTAATGTGACCAGAGCCTTGCACGGCAAGTTTGATGGTACCTTTACCGAAGGTTTTGTTTATGGTGTCGAGCACAGAGGTGATTTTGTGTTCGCGCTCGGTGGCTTCGGTGTCCTCAAAAAGCGAGTGCATTATACTTTTTTCTGAAGTGATTTTAGAAGCAACTACTCCTGCTTTTTTGTATCCGTAACCTTCTTTAAATAGTGCTTTGGTAGCAGCAACAGCCTTGGATACTATGGTTCTGACGTCGGCTGTAGGTGTGATAAACGATATTAGTGCACTACCGTGAGTCTGTGGCTCGTTTTCTTTAAAACGGTTTGTGTAGGCAAAAACTACCATTTCACTCACAACTGAGCATTGTTTACGCAGTTTTTCTGCCATAGAGGCGCTAAAGTTGGCAATTTGCTCTTGAAGTTCTTTTACTTCATAAATTTCTGACGAAAAACTTCGTGATACGCAGATAGATTGTTTTGCCTCGAAACCATCTTCAAATTCTATGCAAGGTATGCCTTGAAGTTCCTTCCATGTTCTAAGTCCGGGGATGTTGAACAGGCTTCGCACTCTAGTCTCGCTAAGTTGTGTGTAGTCGTAGGCTGTATTTATGCCCATGAGTTTTAGTTTGGCTGTGGTGCGACGACCTATGCCCCAAACGTCTTCTATTGGGTATTTGCGCAATACTTTTTCTATATCTTCTGGGCGATGCATATAGCAACCACCGCGCAGGCGAGGGTATTGTTTGCAAAGTTTTGAAGCTATTTTGGCAAGTGTTTTTGTGGGCGCAATACCTACCGAAACAGGTATGGAAGTCATCTTGTAGCATGTCTTCGATATAGTTTTGGCATATTGATTGAAGTCTATGTTTTGCATGCCACGTAGGTCGAGAAAAGCTTCGTCTATAGAATACACCTCTATTGATGGAGCGAAATCTTCTAGCACCCAGCGCACGCGTTGCGACATGTCGCCATAGAGTGCCATATTGCCAGAGAAAACTGCTATTTTATGTTTGTTTACAATATCTCTGATTTTAAAAAGTGGGTCGCCCATTTTAATGCCGAGTGCTTTAGCTTCATTGCTACGCGCCACGGCGCAACCATCATTGTTTGAAAGCACAATGACGGGTTTCCCTTGCAAATCGGGGCGAAAAACCCTTTCGCAAGAGGCAAAAAAGTTGTTGCAGTCGGCTAAGGCAAACATTTTACATTTTCTTTATTACGTATGTAACCACGCCCCAGATCATAAATTCATTTTCAGGGGTTACTTCAATTGGTTTGTATGCAGTGTTGTTTTCGTTGGCAGGCATAAGTAGTGCTCCATTTTCGTGGATCTCCACACGTTTCACCGTGTATTCGCCATCTATGTAACAAACAGCTTTGCAATTGTTGTATGCGTTTACGGCACGGTCTACGATAAGAATGTCGCCTTCGTCCATTGCAGCATCTACCATAGATACACCGCTTACGCGAAAGAAAAATGTAGATGCCTTGTGTTTTACAAGGAGTTTGATTAGGTCTAAATGCTCACGCATATCTTCGACAGGAGAGGGGAAGCCGGCTTTCACATCGCCAAGCATCTCGCTCTCAAATGAGCCTTCTATTTTGTGTGGTATAAAACTTTCCATTAGGGTTGGGTAATAAATCAGCTTTAAATACAAAAGTATAAAAAAATATGGAGCTGATTTTATTCAACTCCATATTTTTTTATTCGTTGTTATCCCAATATTCTTCTTTATATCCTGTTTTGCCGTCAACTGTAAATCTTAGCCTACCAACGCGCTTTACCTTCCAACTATCCCCATAGGTTATTACTACTTCTCCTCCTCCAATCACAGGGTATTCGTCTGTGTCAGAATATCTAATATCTGGTTGAGTATATGTAACGCTTCCCTTTAAATGCATGGTCGCTCCAATATGAACGTCTTTAATCATAGTCTTTAAATAGGGTACATACATAATGTTTTTTGTGTCACCTTTGTGTTTACTATTGTACCAGCCTTCTATATAAAATTCACTTTCAACCATTGGGCAACCTTTTGTGCCATATCTACAAGTATAAACAGGCGATTTTAATATTTTTTCGTCGTAATAGTTTTTTGAATTATCGTCTGTGTCGTTGATATAACTAACGTATGTGTTGGTATTGTATGGGTCTGGCTCGTGTCCTATACTGTCGTCTTCAATAATGTAAGGCAGTTTTAAGCCATCTCTACGCAGTACAATGTGATTTAAAATTGAATCTAATACTGCATCGTCAGTTGATAGCTGGTTTGTTATATAAGGTAAGAAGTCATCAGGAAATTCAGGAAGAACTTGAATGTCAGGCTTTACAGGTTTTAATGTAGGCTTCTCAGGTATTATTTTCCCACTTTCCAGAGTTTGGTTTAGTAAAGAAGGATTTTCCAATGTGGTTGCTACTAACTGAGCTCCATCGATTTGATTTTCTACTAAAAAATTGTACAAGTGGTGGTAAGCAGATTGTTTTTCTTCATTTGTCATTGAAACGCTATTACACAGAGATTGTGCTTCTGCATACATAGAAATGAATTTTTCTAAATCTTCTAGTGCTACTGAATAGAATACACAGTTCTTTGCTTGTGTTTCTGATACAAGATTGTTATTTACAGTGTGTGAAAGGTTTAC
>JAEIGA010015353.1_pt1 | contig 11665 bp, 8 predicted proteins | sample 9270691 | NCBI WGS metagenome assembly JAEIGA01 (sample SAMN17057246, study PRJNA624740) | gut metagenome | biome: biome; isolation source: fecal sample | host: Bos grunniens | place: China: Xizang | collected 2019
AAAAGGCCCGCACCGCCATCGACCGCTTCTACGCTCGTCCGGACACCTTGTCTTTGGGCGTATGCAACGGTTGCCAATTGATGGCCGAACTCGGTCTCATCACTCCGGAAGACCGCAGCCGCTCACCGAAAATGCGTCACAACCGTTCCCACAAGTACGAAAGTGCCTTTGTCGGTGTAAAAATTGAACAATCTCCGGCCGTGTTGCTGGAAAACTTGCAAGGATGCCAACTCGGTATCTGGGTAGCCCACGGAGAAGGTCGTTTCGACTTCCCGCTCCCGATTTCCGAATACCCGGTAGCCCTGCGTTATAACTACAATGCTTATCCCGCGAACCCGAACGGTTCTCCGGAAGGCATCGCTGGTGTTTGCTCTAACGACGGACGTCACCTGGCCATGATGCCTCACCCGGAACGCTGCTTGCGCCCGTGGAACTGGCCTTACTACCCGATCGAACGCAAAAATGACGAGGTTACCCCTTGGATGCGTATGTTCGAAAACGGCTGCGTATGGTTGGAACAAAACGCGAAATAGTTTTGTAGAAATTTATTATTTTTGTGAAAATTTTCAATTAACAATCATTATTAGCTATGTCTGACATCAAAAGAGTGTATTTCTTCGGTGGAAAAGAAGCTGAAGGAAACGGAACCATGAAAAACCTCCTCGGTGGTAAAGGTGCTAACTTGGCAGAAATGTGTACATTGGGTATTCCTGTACCCGCAGGTTTCACCATCACGACCGACTGCTGTACTGAATATTATCAATTGGGATGTCAATATCCTGCTGCCTTGAGAGCAGAAGTAGATAACGCTTTGGCACGTGCTGAAGCAGTCATGGGTATGAAATTCGGTGACCCGAAAAACCCGTTGTTGGTATCTTGCCGTTCTGGTGCTAGAAGTTCTATGCCCGGTATGATGGAAACCGTATTGAACATCGGTTTGTGCTCTGCAACCATCCCCGGTATGATTGAACGTACCCAAAACGCCCGTTTCGTTTACGACGCATACCGCCGTCTGATCATGATGTACTCGGACGTTGTGATGGAAAAAGCCGAAGGTATCGAACCCGAAGACGGCAAAGGCATCCGCGTTCAATTGGACAAAATGTTGCACGACGTTAAAGCACAAAAAGGATACAAGAGCGATACAGATTTGACCGAAGAAGACCTCAAAGTTCTTTGCGAAGATTTCAAAGCCAAAGTTTTGGAAGTTTTGGGACAACCCTTCCCGGATGACGCAATCGAACAATTGTGGGGTGGTATCGGCGCCGTATTCAAATCATGGAACGGAAAACGCGCAATCGCTTACCGTCGTATCGAAGGTATTCCCGATGAATGGGGTACTGCAGTGAACGTACAAGCCATGGTATTCGGTAACATGGGTAACAACTCAGCTACCGGTGTAGCCTTCTCACGTAACCCTGCTACCGGTGAAAACAAATTCTACGGTGAATGGTTGATCAACGCACAAGGTGAAGACGTGGTAGCAGGTATCCGTACTCCCAACCCGTTGAACGAAGCAACCAAAAACGAGCACAACCAACACCTCGAATCTTTGGAAACTGCTATGCCTTCTGTATACCGTGAATTGGACCAAATCCAAAGCAATTTGGAAAAACACTTCCACGATATGCAAGACATCGAGTTCACCATCCAAGATGGCAAATTGTGGATGCTCCAATGCCGCGTAGGTAAACGTACCGGTTTGGCTGCTTTGAACATGGCTATGGACATGCTCCACGAGGCTTTGATCGACGAAAGAACTGCAGTTATGCGCGTTGCTCCCGCTCAATTGGACGAACTCCTCCACCCGATCTTGAACCCGGTTGCTGAAAAGAAAGCGACTGTGATTGCAAAAGGTCTCCCCGCAGGTCCTGGTGGATCCGTAGGTCGCATCGTCTTCACCGCTGAAGATGCAGTGGCTGCTGCTGACCGCAAAGAACGTGTGATCTTGGTTCGCGAAGAAACCAACCCGGAAGACGTAGAAGGTATGCGTGCTGCTGACGGTTTGTTGACCGCTCGCGGTGGTATGACTTCACACGCTGCTTTGGTGGCTCGCGGATGGGGTAAATGCTGTATCGTAGGTTGCGATGCATTGCACATCAACCTCAAAGAACGCACCATGACCATCAATGGTAAAGAATACAAAGAAGGTGATATCTTCTCATTGAACGGTAGCAAAGGTTTCGTTTACGACCAATCCATCGCTACCATGGATGCTTCTGAAAATCCCCGCTTCATCGAATACATGAACATCGTGGACAAATACCGCAAACTCGGTGTACGTACCAACGCTGATACTCCGGAAGATGCTGCAACTGCAGTTGCCTTCGGTGCTGAAGGTATCGGTTTGTTCCGTATCGAACACATGTTCTACGGTGCGAACTCAGAAGCTCCCCTCTCCAAACTCCGCAAAATGATCTTGTCACAAGGTACCGAAGAACGCAAAGCTGCGTTGGCTGAATTGGAACCTTACGTGAAAGAAGCAACCAAAGCGACCATGAAAGTAATGGACAACATGCCGGTTACTTTCCGTTTGCTCGACCCGCCGTTGCACGAGTTTGTTCCCCAATCTGAAGAAAAACAAGCTGAATTGGCTAACGAATTGGGTATCACCGTAGAAGACATCCGCAAACGTGGCGAAAGTCTCCACGAAGTGAACCCGATGATGGGTCACCGTGGTGTTCGTTTGGGCATCACCTACCCGGAAATCAGCGAAATGCAATTCCGTGCTATCTTCACTGCAACCGCAGAATTGATCCGCGAAGGTTTCAATCCGAAACCCGAAATCATGATCCCGGTTACCATCATCGTGAAAGAATTGGACTTCTTGAAAGCCATCTGCGACCGCGTACACGACGAAGTTGAAAAACAATTCAATTTGACCCTCAACTACTTGTACGGTACTATGATTGAAATCCCTCGTGCAGCTTTGATGGCTGACCGCATGGCTTCAACCGCACAATTCTTCTCATTTGGTACGAACGACTTGACCCAAATGACTTACGGCTTCTCTCGCGACGACATCGGAGCCTTCATGGGTGACTACTTGGCTAAGAAGATCATCCCTGCTGACCCCTTCCAAACCTTGGATACCAAGACCGTGGGTCGCTTGATCGAAATCGGTGTCAACGGTGGCCGTTCAACCAACCCGAAACTCAAAGTGGGTATCTGCGGTGAACACGGTGGCGACCCTGCATCCGTAGAATTCTGCCACAAAGTAGGTATGAACTACGTATCTTGCTCACCGTTCCGCGTTCCGATCGCTCGTTTGGCTGCTGCTCAAGCTGCTATCAAAAACGAATAATCGATAGACAACGATACATCCCTGAAAGATGGATCTGCCTCGGCAGGTCCATCTTTTTTTGTAGATTTTTCGATTCTGCCTTGATATTCTTTGCAATAATTTGTACCTTCGTGGGTAGCGAAAATACTTGCTGTCACAATCTTAGACAGACCTCATTTTAACACGACTTACAGAGAAAATACTAACACAATTATGAAAAATTTCAGAACAATTTTGGTTGCTGCTTTTGTTGCACTGTTCGCATGCAACCTCTCGGCACAGCCGATGAAAGATGCTGACAAATTGGCGATTGGATCCCTTTATCCCGAGGCCACCAACCTCTCTACCCAAGCGGGCAATTTGCTGCAGAACAACATCATCCAAGCCATCTCGCTCAATGGTATTTCTGCCATTGACAGCCGCTTCATGGTTTTGCCGCGCATTGCCATTGTTGAACAAACCGTTACCGAAACAGCTCCTCCCAAATTTGTCACCAAAATTGAGGTATCGTTGTTCTTGGTTGACCTCCAAAGCCAAAGCATCCTCAACCAGACCATGATTGAAACCAAGGGTATCGGCAACAACGTGGACCACGCTATGATGGCGGCCATCCGCAACATCTCTTCCCGCAATGCCCGCCTGAAAAGTTTCATCGTTAAAGGCAAAGAAACCATCATCGAATACTTTGAATCCAATGCGGAACAAATCGTGCTCCGAACCCGCGCTCACATCGCTCGTGGCGATTACCAATCTGCTATGAAAGAAATCAACTTCGTTCCGGCCGCCTGCAGCGAATTGTACAACACGATGAGCGAATTGCTTTCCAACATCCCGGCAGACCAACAAACCTGCCCCAACTACCAATGCGAAGCAACCCAAAACTGGTTAAAACAAGTTAGATAATTCCTGTTATGAAAAGATTTACGATCAGCGTTCTGTGCACCCTGCTCTTTAGCATGGTTTCCTTCGCACAGTACAAAGTCACTGAGTCCAGTGAGCGTCGCATGCCCAGCTGGGTAGGCAGTGTTGAACACGGCTATCTCTGCGTTTCGGGGACAGGAAGCTCCTTGGAAGATGCCCGTAGTGCCGCGTTAGCAGAATTGAAATCACAGATTGCCGAAAGCGTGGCGGTCCTGGTGATTTCTGATACCCGATACCAAAGTTCCAGCACCGAGAGCAACGGTATGTCCCAATTCTCTCAAAACATGGAATCCGACATCCGCACCAAGAGTGCCAAACTCCCCTTCATCAACGAAATCTCCCTTTCCAAAGCCAAAGGCTACTACTGGGAAGAACGTTATTTCAAAGACACACGTGCTACCGAGTACCTCTACGCAATTCGCTACCCCTTTTCCGATTTGGATCTGAAAATGTTGGTTGCAGAATACCAGGAACACGAAAAACGTTTGAACGAACAATTGGCCAAATTCGAACTGATGTTGGAACAAATGACCTCCATCGAAGACATCAACCGGACCATTGCTGACCTCAAAGCCTTCCAAGCCGAATTCATGACCGAAGATCCTCGTTTTGAAAAAGTCAACTTCTTGGTCCACGAGTACAAACACCTCTTCGATGCCATCAGCATCGCTGCTGTTCAAACTCAGAAAGGTGTCATTGCCTGCGTACTGATGTTGCAAGACCGCGAGATTTCTACTCGTCAACGTCCTACCTTGAAATCCAACTGTGCAGCCAAGATGTCCGCTTCTTTTGAAGGCAACACCATCCTCATCAAATACGATGACTTCCCGTGCTACGAAGAAGACGAAAACTACATCGAAGTACGCATTAGCACCGGCACCTCAAAAACCATCTACGAAAAGATTTACATCAAAAACAACGTAAACATCTCCTTGACTGGGGTGGTTACTGACGAACAAGGCAACCCCGTTCCCTACGCAAAAATCACCCTCATTCCGGGTGGCAAACAAGCCGTAACCGGACGCAACGGGATGTACCAGTTCAACGATGTAAACCCGGGCAACTACGAAGTGCAAGCCTTAAAACCTCATTTCCAAACAGTTAGCAACTACGCTTACATCAGTGGAAGCGAGACGGTACGTTGTGACCTTGTAACCCGTCGCGTGAGTGAACCGCAAATCGCCGGCAACGATCCGAACTTTTCTGCTCCCCTGGCCGACCAACCGGCCCCGAAACAAAACCTCAATCCGGCATCTGTAGTACGGAATGGCCTGCTGGCATACTTCCGTTTCAACAATACCGGTGCTGACGAAATGGGATCCGGTGTCAATGCCCAACTCATCAATGGAGCCAAATACAGCAGCGAAAGTGCAGATGGTACCCAATCCATCCAACTCAGCGCAGTAAATGAATCCCTCGTTTCCATTCCCAAACCCATGTTCCAAAACCCGTATGTCAATTTCTCCGTAAGTTTCTGGGTTTTGGGTGCCAGCGATGGTCACTATTTCACCTCCGTAGGTGGAAGTGACACACCCCGTCTGATCATGGACAAAAACAAATTCCGCGTAATCTACCGTTACCAAAATGAAGGTGATAGCTTTTCACACGCTGAAATTCCCTACGAATGGACACACGTCACCATCACCAGCTCTGCCAAGCAAAACGAATACGTACAATGCCTGTACATCAATGGCGAATTGGTTGATATGCTCAACGGCTGGGTCCGTCCCTCTGACGATCCTTCCAAATTTATCATCGGGGGCCGTGGTGCAGACAAATTGGGCAACAACGCCATCAACATGAACGTTGACAACTTCCGCATCTACACACGCCCCATCAACGGCGATGAAGTCAAACTCATCTACCAAGCAGAAGGCGGCCGCTAATCGAAATCAATCCCGTTGTCGGGCAAAATAATGCATGGAATCACCCCATTCTCCCCGGAGGATGGGGATGTTTCTTTCTTGAAGGTAACGGGCAAAAGGACTGTCCGTCAAATCAGCATCGACAGAGGCCCCGGGCTTTCCATCGTACAGATCGTAATTGGAACGATACAGCAGATCCGTCAAGTTCGGCATGACCACATTCGCCCCAGCCTCGATGGCCAGTTCCCGCCCCCGGTCACTCAACACCTGCAGGGCTGTTGTCGCAGCAATGTTGATGTTGGGCATCAGCATGCGCAACAAAGCCACCATGCGGATGGACAAGTCCAAACGTCGCTCGGGTGAAGGAATTTTATCGGCATATACAGCCAACGGGGTATCGTGGTGCGGAATGTACGGTCCCATACCACACATATCAATGTCCAGGTGCTTGAAGAAAAGCAGGTCCTTGACCAGGTGCTCCTCCGTCTGAAAAGGAAGGCCAATCATCACACCGGTCCCCACTTGATAACCTACCCTGCGCAGGGATTGCAAAGCCTCAATACGACGCTGGTAGGTATGCAACTTGTCCTGCGGATGGATCTTTCCATAGAGTTCCGGATCCGAAGACTCGATGCGGAGCAGGTAACGATGGGCTCCTGCCTCGTACCATTCGCGGTAAACCTCCTCCGTTTGCTCGCCCAAGGACAAGGTAATCCCCAGCCCCTTGGCTTGGTGAGGTTTTCGAGTGCCTCCGTCAACTCCACTTTTCAACTCTATGTTTTTCAGTCCTTGTAACAATCTTGTAATTTTTGAAACAAATTTGTTATCTACCCTTTCCCCGCCTTGTAAGACGATAGAAGCATAGCCCAACTCTGCTGCTTTGTGCCCCAAAGCCAGAATATCAGACTCCGGAAGATCATAACGGAGGGTGGCCTCATTCTGGTGACGGATGCCGCAATACAGGCAATTCTTCTGACATTGGTTGGAGATCTCCATCAAGCCACGCAGGAAGATACCGGGACCACTTTGCTCGTTCTTAATGCGAAAAGCAGCCTGGTACAACTGCGCAACAGCAGCCTCATCGGTGGTCTTCAACCAGGCCAGCAAAACATCTTCGGCAGGATCCAGCCCGTTGGGACGCAACGTATCAATCAGAGCATTCATCGGCAGAAAGGAGCAATGGAGCGTTGAAAAATTCCGTTCATGTAAGCGATGGCCATACCGTAGTTGCAAATCGGAATCCCGGCCTCCATAGCAGGATTGACGCGGGACAAGAGTTCGCGCTTGTTGATCATGCAACCTCCGCACTGCACCACCAACCGATAATCCCGAAGGTTCTCCGGCAGTGGATCCAAGCCAGCCACAACGGTAAACTGCAATTGCTTACCGGTATATTTTTGGAACAATCGCGGCAATTTGACCCGACCGATGTCTTCGCACGAAGCGTGGTGGGTACACGATTCCAGTATCAGAATCTTGTCCCCATCCTGCAAGGCATCGATGGATGCCGCTCCTGCCACATATTCCGCAAAAGGACCTTTGCTACGAGCCAACAACACACTGAAACTGGTCAAAGGAACCTCCGGCGGTACACAAGCCGACACGGGAGCAAAAGCTTGGCTATCGGTCACTACCAAATCGGGTGTTGGATGAGTCGCCAAATAATCGGCCAGTTCCTCCACTTGTAAGACCACAGCCGTCGAACGCCGATCCAGCAAATCCCGGATTGCCATTACCTGCGGCAAAATCAGCCGGCCCGTAGGCGCAGAAACATCAATGGGACAAACCAGGACCACGGTCTGCTTTTCTTCCACCAAGCCCTCGAACATCGGACGTTCACGCAAAGGCGAAGACGACAAAGCTTTGATGATGAAGGCCAGCAACAACTCAATGTTCTCCTGCTGCTCCTGCTCGTCCAACAGGGCTACAGAAAACTCCAACACATCGGTACCGTACTTTTCCGACAATTCTTGCGCCAAGGCCTCGTCCAACGGCACAATATCTGATTGCGTATGCACGAGAACAAACGGGACCTTCAGGCCACGCAACTGGACCGCCAAGTCCTGTTCCAATTTGGTAAATGAATTTGAATTAAAGAGTATGAGCGCCAAGTCCACCCGGTTCAACCAAGCCCGACTTTTGTTGACGCGCTGCGCCCCCAGATCTGTCACGTCATCCAGTCCTGCGGTATCCACCAGCCGACACGGACCGATTTCCGGAATCTCCATACGTTTGCCGACCGGATCCGTTGTGGTTCCTGCCTGGTCCGAAACAATGGAAATCTCCTGGCCGGTCAACGCATTGACCAACGAACTTTTTCCTGTATTGGTGCGTCCAAAAACACCTATGTTGAGTACTTGCATGGTTTTTCAATTTTCTTCACAAATTTAATTAATTTTTATTCATTTTTCACCTCCGTTCCAAAAAAAATCCGTAAATTTGAAGGTTATAACACAATGTATCTATGACTGCTGGAAACATACTTTTTATTGGAGCAATCATCTTGCTCATCGCAATTCTGGTTACCAAAGCCGGCTCCCGGCTCGGCGTACCGACCCTCTTGATTTTCTTGCTGGTCGGCATGTTTTTTGGCTCTGACGGCCTCGGATTTGAATTCGACAACACACCCCTGACCCAATTCATCGGTATGGTTGCCTTGTCCATCATCCTGTTCTCCGGGGGGATGGACACCAGTTTAAAGGAGATCAAGCCCATCCTGGGGCCGGGGATCCTGCTTTCCACCCTGGGTGTAGCCCTGACAACGGTGTTTACCGGGTTCTTCATCTACCTGATTTCCAAATCAATTATGATGTCCATCGCGGTATCCTTTCCGTTTGCGTTGTTGACAGCAGCCACCATGTCCTCTACCGACTCGGCTTCGGTCTTCAACATCCTCCGTTCCCAAAGAATTGGTTTGAAGAACCAATTGCGTCCTATGTTGGAGTTGGAAAGTGGTAGTAACGACCCGATGGCATACATGTTGACCATTGTGCTCATCGGCATTTTGGGCAACAACGACGAAACGGCCCTCAGCATCATCCTGCGTTTCTTCATGCAGTTCTCCATCGGTTTGACGGCCGGTTACTTGATGGGACGCCTCACGGTGATGCTCATCAACAACATCAACCTGCAAAACACCTCCTTGTACCCGATCCTCATCCTACCCATCATCTTCATCATCTTTTCGGTGACCGATGGTTTGGGTGGAAACGGTTACTTGGCCGTTTACATTGCGGGGATTGTGGTTGGAAACAAACCCTTGGTTAAGAAAAAGGAAATCAGCACCTTCCTGGACGGTATGACCTGGCTCTTCCAGATCAGCATGTTCTTGATTCTCGGCCTGCTCGTCAACCCGCGCGAAATGCTGGACATCGCTCCGCTCGCCCTTTTGGTGGGTATCTTCATGATTCTCATTGGACGCCCGTTGAGTGTGTTTATATCCCTGCTGCCCTTCCGCCGCATCAACTTCCGCTCCAAATTCTTCATTTCATGGGTCGGTCTCCGCGGTGCAGCCCCCATCCTCTTTGCTACCTACCCGATCATTGCCGATATTGAAGGAGCCCATTTGATTTTCAACATTGTGTTCTTCATCACGCTGGTATCTTTGTTGGTACAAGGTATGAGCATTCCTTCGATTGCCCGCACCCTCCACCTGACGGCTCCTCTGCCCAAGTCCGGAAACACCTTCGGCATTTCCATTCCCGAAGAAATTGGTTCCAAAATCTGGGAATTGGACGTCACCGAAAACATGCTCATCGCGGGCAAACAACTCAAAGATGTCAAATTGGGTGACGGTATTCTGGTGATTTACATCAAACGCGACGAACAATACATCATCCCGAACGGTTCATCGGAAATTTTGAAAGGCGACCGCCTCCTGCTCATTTCTCATCCGGAGCAAGAAGGCAAGCCGGAAATGCAACCGTAATCCGTCCTTAATCATGTGTCTGTTTCAGCAACGAACCCTGCGCTTGCTCCGCGTCCCGGACCGTACCCGGATCTACCATTCTTTGGCAGATGCCGGTTCCATCCTGTTCGTCTTTGATGGCCATGTGGACGGTTGCGAAGCAGCGATTACGGCCCTGCGCGAGCAATGCCAGCAACTTGGGATCCGTTATACAGGCATCTGCCTCAACACCCACCGGAAAATCAAGGTCGGTGCTTGGACCAAAGAAGATCCCAACCTGATCGTGCTGAACCGTCGCAACCTATCGCTATGCGGCAACCCTTTCACCAAGAAGAATGCGGCCTTGAAAGCTCGCTGCGAAGAAACCTACGGCATCTTCCTCAACCTGACGCTGCGAGAAACCTTTGCCGAAGCCTGCATCACCGCAGTCTCCCACGCACACCTCAAAGTCGGTTTGAAGGATAGCGCCCGGAAAACCAAGCAACAAAGCTTCGACTTGTGCTTTGCTTACCAACCTGGCAACGAAGAACCGACTGTAAACTTTCTGCAAGCCACCGAACAGGTGCTGCAATACCTGACTGAAATCAAAGCAAAACATGCGTAAATTTTCCAACTATATGATGGTCACCCTCAAAGGCATTGGCATGGGGGCCGCCGATGTCATCCCTGGCGTATCCGGTGGGACCATCGCCTTCCTGACAGGCATTTACGAAACCCTGATCAACTCCATCCGCAGCGTTGATGCAACTGCCTTGAAACTCTTTTTTACCCTCCGCTGGAAAGAATTTTGGAAACACATCAACGGCAACTTCCTGTTATCCTTGGCCTTAGGAATCCTGATCAGCGTAGTCAGCATCGCCAAAGTCATGACCTACCTGATGGAACACCACCCCATCCCGTTGTGGTCCTTCTTCTTCGGTCTGATCATTGCCTCTGCCGTGTACATCCTGCGTGACATCCAACAATGGAAGGCAAGCAACCTCCTTTCCCTGCTGGTTGGAGCCGGCATTGGTGCAGCCATCTGCCTGATGACCCCGGGACAAACCCCGACGGATCTCTGGTTCATCTTCCTGTCTGGCGCCATTGCCATCTGCGCGATGATCCTTCCGGGCATTTCCGGCAGCTTCATCCTGTTGCTGATGGGCAAATACGAATACATCCTCGCCGCCGTGAACGACTTGAATGTAGCCGTCCTCATAGTCTTCCTCGCGGGAGCTGCGGTCGGCATCGTCTGCTTTTCACACTTCCTCTCGTGGTTGCTGAAACACTTCTACACCATCGCCATCTGCGTCCTCTCGGGCTTCATGATTGGCTCCCTGGTTAAGATTTGGCCTTGGCAAGACATCCAAGCCAGTGGCGTTTCCTTCCCCACCCTTCCTGGAGAACACATCGGACTCGCCGTCCTCTTCGCAGCCATCGGCATCTCCATTGTTTTTATTATTGAATATTTTGCCAAGAGAATGGAAAACAAAAAATAATTTATATCTTTGCGCCGTTAATTTATTAAACCGGCTGGTTCGGTAGCTCAGTTGGATAGAGCAACAGCCTTCTAAGCTGTGGGTCTTGGGTTCGAATCCCAACCGAATCACTTTAATCGCCCTCTCAGATATCTGGGAGGGCGATTTTGTTTTGGTTGTTAAACATCGCTTATTTGGGATTTATTAAAGAATTAACCGTACTAACGAAATC
>JAEIGA010015354.1_pt1 | contig 11665 bp, 8 predicted proteins | sample 9270691 | NCBI WGS metagenome assembly JAEIGA01 (sample SAMN17057246, study PRJNA624740) | gut metagenome | biome: biome; isolation source: fecal sample | host: Bos grunniens | place: China: Xizang | collected 2019
ACTTGGAATACGTGCTGCACCCGCCATCTCAACATCCATAGCGTAAGGAATCTCTTGTGCCAAACGCTTTACAGTAACCTCAAATGACTGCTCCTCGTATGCCACCTTAATCACAGTCTGGTCAGCCTCCGCAAGATAAGGTTCTGGGAATTCTACTGTGAATGTAATAGTCTCGGCAACCTCAAGGTCCATAATCCAATCTGCCTCACAAGTAGCAGTAGGGAGCGCACCCTCTGGGGCATTCTCAAGAGTATAGGTAATCACGCCCTCACCCCAATTCTCGAATGTCATCACTGACTCCGATGTTAGAGTAAGCACCGCATCCTTCACTGGCTCTGGTGCAGGCTCTGGCTCACACGCTACCAACAAAAATGGTAACGCCAACAACGCATAGAATAATTTTTTCATAGTCGTTAGTTTTAGGTTTATATTAGATTTTAAGTTTCGTTTACACAAATATACAAAAAATAATTAAAATGCAACAGTTTTCGCATAAAAAAATATTGCATAGATATAACAATAGCGGGTAGTTGCCCACCCGCTATCATCATCTTTTATGCCGAAGTTGTGCTTTTAGTAGCGTGCATCTATAATAGTTGCCTGACCGCTAAATACTACACGGTGCTTAATACCCGCTGTAGAGCACTCAAGAGTTGCACCATCCTCGGTAACTACCAATGTTGCATTGCTGAGAGCAACCTCCTCTGGCGACATACCAGTAGAGTCAGTCTCGCGGTAGTGTGAGTATTCCCAACCCATTGTCCACATCTGTGGCTCATTATCCGTATTCAAGGTATATGTACCAATTGGTAGGGTAATCTCACCGCCGTCAGGACCCTCATAAAGTGGTCCGTAGAGATCCATACAGTAGTACTTCGAGTTAGGCATATCCATACCCTTATCGTTGAAGCCATTGTCCGAAAGGAAGAGGTAGTAGTTACCCATACCTGGGCTATAGATGCTACCGTAGTACTCGCCACCGAAGTAGGTAGCCTTGAGTGCTGCCTCGTTGTGCGACAACTGCTTAACCATAATCTGCTTCTCGCTATTGCCATACTTCACAATGATAGGGGCAAAGCGTGCCTCGTCGCTCTCGTTGGTAAGGATGAGGATGGCGATGCTCTCATTCACGGTAATATCGGTAATCCAATCAGCATTGCAGATAACGGTAGGCTTAGCACCCTTTTTAGCACCCTCAAGGGTGTATGTAATCTCAAATTGGCCACCCTCGTGGGTTATCTCCATAGTCTCGCCCGAGGTGATGGTGAGCGTAGCATTCTCTTTAGCCTCCTTGTTGGTAGACTCACACGCTGCAAATATCGCAGTCACAGCAAGAAGAAAATAGAAAAGTTTTTTCATATTATTAGTTGATTTTATGGTTATTACACTTCTGTTGTGGAGTCCTATTACGGTTTTAGGACCCAGCAAACAAACAAAATTATAAAAAATATTCTATTTGCGCAAACATTAGCCCCTCTGGCCGAATACTCCGCGCGATATGTTGTAGCGCATCTTAAGAAGGTATCGCGCCTGCTGAGGACGATGCACCACACATAGTGCTATTGTCGCCAGCCACTTCGCCGCCTCACCTATATACAACCTCGTAGTACGTCCGTGCAACACCGCGCGCGTATGCTGACTAACGCCAACATTATACGCAAGTCGCTCGAAATACTCCTCCGTGAGCTTCTCCTCGGGGATAATGTGATACATCACCGCACGTGGTACATAATAGCACCTCATCGAGTACTTCTCCATACGCTCAAAGAGGTCGCTCTCCTCGCCACCTATAAGTCTCTTTCCCGTGCGTCCCAACGAGGTGTCGAACACGCCAATAGTCTGAAACACCTCCCTGCGCATCGCCATATTTCCACCACCAGGGATTCGTCCCTTTGGGAATGGTATCACTCGCTCGCCAAAGTCCATAGGGTTGGCTATCGGCTGCTCGGTGTATCGTGACATCCATCGTGGTCGTCCTGTGGGGTAGTCGGCGATGATTTTACCTCCCGCCGACATCGCATCTTCGTGACTATCAAAGAGTTCTATGTATGCTGCTATGAAATCCTCCACGATACGCTCATCATCATCTACGAAGGCTATGATATCTCCCTCGGCGACGGCTATTCCTGCGTTTCGTGCTGCCGAGAGTCCCTGTTGCTGCTCGAAGACATAACGTATATTGAGGTCGGGGAACACACGCTGAAACGCCTCCACACGTTCACGTGTGTTATCCACCGAGTTGTTATCCACCACGATACACTCCCACAGGGCGCTCTTGGCACTCTGCGCGGCTACCGACTGAAGCGTAACCATAAGTTGCTCCGCGCGGTTGTATGTGGCAATTATGAGTGAAAGACGTATCATCCTACAAATATACGAAACTTTATCGAGATATCCTACTCCACGATGCGAAAACCACTTATCTCGGTCGACACCTCGCCAGCCCAGCCACACTGCTGCATCACAGCGCACTGCACCATCACGAAGTCCACCTTCTCAAAGACGATAGGCTCGCCCGTAGCATCCACCGCACGCGAGATATCAAATAGATTCTCACCCTTTAGGCACTCTGCCGAGGCGTTATCCGCATATCCCCACTCGAAGGCTGGGTTTCGCCACGTGCCACTCTCCTCGTAACTCTTCGACTTTAGGCACTTGCCACGTAGCGTGTAGCTATCTTCCTTCACCCACTGCGGGTAGTAATACTCCTGTTCGTGGTAATCTGCAACGTGCTCTACGAAACCACTACCTCCCTGATTATCAGTCCACTCTACATCCATCATCGGCGCTGCGGGACGATAATACGTAACCTCGTAGTTGTGTATAGTCCCTTTGCTGAATGACTCCGAACCCTCCAACTCGCGCCACACATCATCAGGCTCTCCGTTGCCATTCTCATCCGCCATTACCCACACCACGCCAGGCTCAGACGAGCCATCAAACGAGTTACCCATAATAGCAAAATCGTAGCCACTTTTGTTCACGATGCTCTGACCGAGGCCCATAACGATGTAGCCACCGAAGGCTCCCAACGAAATCATCTTCGAGGCGTTAAGACGCTTCGTGGCATACTCCCTCGCCGCCTCTGGCGTATCCTCCACACCCTCGAATCCCGTAAACTTCCTATCGCCAACGAACTGTCCAGGTGCTGGGGTGTAGTCGTAGACAATAATCGTGCGTACCTCTGGCGCGGGAATCTCCTCGTTGTACTCCTCGTCGATGTTGCACGCCACGGCTACCATCATCACCACGCCGAGGGCTATAATCTTGAAAAATCTTCTCATCCTTACTTCTCGAATCTTACCGTTACATCATCGTAGGCGAAGTAGGCTGGTGAGGCAAGTCCCCACTCGCCAATAAGGTCGCTGCTCGCCTCGAGGTTGAAGGCCACCTTCGCAACCTTGCCAAGCGACGCCAAATCCCACTTTGTCCACTCGGTAACCAACTCGCCACGATTGCACAACGCAAATGTCGTGCGACTAACCTCCTCGCCCATAGCGTTGTAGCCCATCGCCACAATCTTCAACGTCGTAGCCTCCGTAGCAGGGCCTGCATAGCCATCGCCATAGGTGAGCGTATTAAGCATATACGAGGTGTTCATCACCCACATACTTTCCACCACGCGCTCCACGCCATCCTTAAACTCCACCGCTGGGGCAATCTTGCCGTTAAACTCATCGCAGTAGCCGTTGTGAATAGCGAAGTTCGCCGAGCCACCATTACCGCCATTAGGTGTCGAGAGTTGCAACTCATACCACCCGAAGTAACCCTCAGGTAGCGCAGCATAATCCTCGACGACGTAGTTCGATATTGCGTGACCACCATCCCAGTAAGGCGTTGTAAATGAGTGTATAAGTTCGGTATTTGCCTCGTCATACCACTCGTATGTATTACCCTCGCCATAAAGCAGCGCGCCATCATACTGCTTCGAGTCGATAAGCGCACACCACTTCTCACCCTCGAACGTGAGTGTGCGAAGTTCGTAATCGGGGGTTGATGGGGTAGGCTCCTTCGAGCATCCTACCAACGCAGTAAGCGCAGCTGCTACGCCTACGGCAAAGCATAATCTTCTCTTCATAATTGCATAATAGTGTGCTTTGGCGGTAGGGTAAGATAGGACGATTTACAATCGTGGCCCCTCATAAGTCGTATGTAAACCTGATAATCTCAAGTCGCAGACTCGCCCATTCGCCGCAGGCACAATCTCGTAATAATTCACTTTGGCAGGTCTTCTGACTCGTCTCGCTCTACGAAGTCTTCCCAGAGGTTTTCGACAGCCATAACTCCTATGACTACCCCCCCCCAGTGACTTTAGATGTCGTAGAGCCCCTTGAGACTCACAGCAGCGGGAACTGTTCGGGATTCTCACCCGATTCCCTTTTAATCTCCTTACGAAGAACCAACTTTGCGCAAAGGTAGATAAAAAAAATGCGACTTGCAAAAGCAAATCGCACTTTTTTTGTATGAGGTTAAATCTTTACCTTACTTAATGTTAGGCAACTCCATACCGTAACCCTTCTTCTTGTCCTCGCGCTTGAGCAACATACCGATGAACAACGCAACAACACCGAATGAAGAGAAGATTACCATAGGCATTGTGTAACCACCTGTTGCATCCAAAACCTTACCGATTACCACAGGTACGAGCAACAAGCCCCAGTTCTGAATCCAGAAGATTACGCAGTATGCCGAGCCAAGGATACGCTCGTCGATAATCTTTGGTACTGAAGGCCACAACGCAGCAGGAACCAACGAGAATGATACGCCGAGGATAGCGATAATAGCCACAGCAAATACCTTCGATGGGAACATAGGAAGCAAGAATGCGAAGCTCAAGTGGCAAGCAATCATAATGAGTGAGCCAATCATAAGCATCGACGCAGCCTTACCCTTACGGTCGATGAACGCACCGAGGAATGGTGTGAGAACCATAGCAAGGATTGGGAAGCAGCTGAAGAGCTGTGCGCCATTAGTAATCGCAAGAGTCTTGTCCAAGAAGTCTGGAGCGTAACGCTGGAATGGGAAGATTGCCGAGTAGTACAATACGCAGAGCAATGCCACCAACCAGAACATCTTGCTTGTGAAGATCTTGCCGAGGTCGCTGAACTTGAACTCCTCCTCTGAAGCCTCCTGTGTAAGCTCACCTGCAGCCTCAAGCTGTGCATCGAGCTTGCGGTCCATAAGCACGAACACGAAGTAGAAGATAAGACCAATCATCAACAACACAGCGCCAAATGCTACTGGAGCAGATACCGATGCGTTGAAGGCACCAGATACCATAGGCGAGAGCCACATAGCTGCGAAAACGCCCAAACGTGCGATAGACATCTCCAAGCCCATAGCCATAGCCATCTCCTTGCCCTTGAACCACTTAGCGATAGACTTCGATACTGTAGTACCTGCCATCTCGCAACCGCAACCAAAGATCATAAAGCCGAAGCAAGCCAACTTCGCAGAGCCTGGAAGATCAACCCACCAAGAGTTCAACCACGCCTCGAGACCTGTACCTACGAAGTACTCGCTCATAGCGTAGAACTTGATGCACGCACCGATAACCATCAACGATGCTGACAACAAACCTGTGAAGCGGATACCCATCTTATCGAGGATGATACCTGCGAAGATGAGGAAGAAGCAGAAGACGTTGAGGAAGTACTCCGACGCTGCATAAGTACCAAAAGTGGTGCTGTTCCAGTTGAGCGTTGTGTCCAAAAGCTCCTTGAGGGGCGAAAGCATATCGACGAACATATAGGCGAAGAACATCATCAATGAGATGAGTATCAACGCTGTCCAACGAGCGAAGCCCGAGTCATTAAGTTTACGTTGAATTGTTTGAGTCATAATAACTTAAAAATTTATTAGTTAGTAAATAGTTTGTTAAGTCTACCTTTAGTTATGCTCCGCAATGCGGAACTGCTTCAGGATGTCGTATGCCGAGAGTATTCCCAGCTCTCCCGCCTTCGAGAGGTCCATACATCCCTTTCGTGTATCCTTCATAAATATCTGTACAAGGCCTCTATTGTAGTACGCCTCGCCCATATTTCCATCCAACTCTATTGCGCGTGTATAGTCGTCATACGCCTCTGGCAGCTTACCCGATATAGCCATAAGATTTGCGCGGTTGTAGTACGCCTCGGCAAAGTCGGGATATAGCTTTATCGCCTTGTTTATATCCTCTATCGCCTCGTCATAGTTATAGGTTCGTGTTCCCGAGTTATGCAGACGCTTCGCAGGGTCCGAATCGAGCGAGATAGTCTGATAACTATTATCAATCGAGGATATGAAGTCTATCATCTCGGCGCGTGTCGTAGCGCGGTTGATGTATAGGAATGGGTTTGCAGGGTTTAGGTGTATCGCCTCCGAGAGGGTATTTACAGCGTTGGTGTACTGCTTTATAAGCGCCTGACTAATACCGCGCTCAAAGAGCATCATCCAATCCTTCACCTCTGCGCCCTGCACTCGCTCCTTCAGCTCTCTGTCGATAGCCACCAACTCATCTGGCTCGAGGTTACTTGTCCTGCAATCGAGCTTTAGGAGTGGGTTGTCGAACTTCGCAATAAAGTCCTTAACACGCTGTGTAGCAAAGCGATTAGCACGCTGGTCCACCTCCACACTATCCTTACCTATGAGCGTAAAGCGGAACATAGGTATCAGCGTCAGGTCATTATCACCCGCCTGATTTATCGTCGATGCTATACGCTCGAAGTTTCGCTCCAAGAGTCTACTCTCGAAGCCAAGCAACTTATCCAATCTCTGCGCCGTATCGGCATAGATGGAGTATGTCGAATCCTTCAATCGTGTGCGATACTCCGCAATCTTACGCTGTGCAGTACGCTCATCACTCTCTGCGCCCTTTATGTCCTTTGCTGCACGTCGCAATATGCTTCGATTGAGGTATGCGTTTGCAAAGTCGGGATATAGCTCAATGGCGCGTGTATAGTCATCTATTGCCGCCTCGTAGTCACCCAATCGTGTATGCAACATCGCACGGTTGTAGTAGACTAAGACGTTGTTTGGTGAGTATGTAGCCACCTCGTTAAAATCCTCAAGTGCGCGGTTGTAGTCGCCAATCTCCGAGCGGACAATAGCTCTGTTGAAGTATCCCAACGAGTTCATCGAGTCCAACTCAATGACCTTATCGAAATCCTTGAGCGACGCTACGGGGCGATGTAGGTAGTTGTTCACCAATGCGCGGTTGAAGTAACCAGGAAGGTAGGTACTATCGCAGCCAATAGCCATATCGAAATCGGCGTGTGCCTCCTCATATCGCTCCTCCTCCATCAGCAGCGAGCCACGACGGTTATAGCCATCAGGGTCCTCGCGGTTGGTGCGTATTGCGAGGTTGAAGTTCTCATACGCCTTTGCCGTATCCTTCAAGTATAGGTAGCTCGTACCACGATTTATATACGCTGCCACGTGACGCTTCTCATAGCGGATATACTTGTCGAAATCCTCTATGGCGAGCTTAAATTGCTGATTTAGAAGGCGCGTAACGCCACGACTGTAATAGGGGTCGGCAAGGTCGGGACGAAGCTCTATGGCTTGCTGAAAGTCATTTAGCGCATCATCGTAGTTACCCAAACGTGTGCGCGTGATGGCTCGATAGTAGAACGCTCCCGTGAATACGGGGTTTAGCGCCACCGCCGCCGAGAAATCAGCATCCGCACCCAGCAGGTCGTCCATATTATACTTCGCAATACCTCGTAGGAAGTAGGCATCGAAGTCCTTCTCGTCGTGACGCAGTAGGATGTTCAGAAGTTCGATAGCCTCGCGGTAGTCGTTGTCAATCATACGCTGCTGCCCAACCCAGTAGATATAGCTACGGTTGTACTGTGCCGCAGACTCCTGGGGGAGTGCGACACCGAGAATGAGCAGTGCTATAATCGCCAGCAACCTCTTCATACCCTTGTAACGCCCTTCGCGAGAGGTTTATTATTCGAGTTCGTAGCCAAATCTGCGGAGCTGACCATCGTTGTTACGCCAATCCTCCTGCACCTTAACATACAACTCGAGGAATACTCGCTTGCCGAGGAACTCCTCCAAATCTATACGTGCCTGCTGTCCCACACGCTTCAGCTTCTCACCCTTATGACCGATTACAATTCCCTTCTGCGATGTGCGTGCCACGAAGATAGTAGCCGAGATACGGTCTATCGTAGGCTCCTCCTTATAGCTCTCGATAGCAATCTCACACGAGTAAGGAATCTCCTTGTCGTAGTTTAGCAGAATCTTCTCGCGGATAATCTCCGACGCAAAGAAACGCAAGGTCTTATCCGTCAGTGTATCCTTTGGATAGAATGCTTCGCCCTCTGGCAAACGCTCAAGGATAAGGTTGAAGACACCCTCGATGTTGAACTTCTCCTTCGCCGAGCAGGGTGCTATAATGGCATTAGGCAACAACGCCTGCCACTTCTCGACAAGTGCCGTAAGCTTCTCTGGCGTTGTGAGGTCTACCTTGTTGATAACCACAATCGTAGGCACTCCCGAGAGGTTAACCTTCTCGATGATATCTGCCGAGCGGTCGCTATCCTCCACCGTATCGGTTACGTAGAGCAACACATCAGCATCGGTAATTGCGCCACGCACGAACTTCATCATCTTCTCCTGAAGTTTGTAGTTTGGCTTGAGGATACCTGGGGTATCGGAGTATACGATTTGGAAATCTTCGCCGTTTACGATACCCATAATTCGGTGACGTGTGGTCTGCGCCTTTGATGTGATAATCGAGAGACGCTCGCCCACAAGCTGATTCATCAGTGTAGATTTTCCGACATTGGGGTTGCCAATGATATTTACAAAGCCACTGCGGTGTGCCATACTATACATTAGTTTATATACATTATTCTGCAAAGTTAGTAATTTTTAGCGATATAAGAGCAATCGTAGCGATATAATTTCCCCGCTTTTGGCCATAAGTGAAAAAAAATGTTGCATTGAGTGAAACAAAAATGGCCCTTTGCACGTATATATGGCTAAACTAAGGAACAATAATTGAAAGAAGAAATAGATTTTTATGCGTCAATTAAAGATTACAAAATCGATTACTAACCGCGAGAGCGCGTCGTTGGATAAGTATCTTCAGGAGATTGGTAAGGAGGAGCTTATCTCTGTTGAGGAGGAGGTAGAACTCGCGCAACGTATCCGTAAGGGTGACCAGGAGGCTTTGGAGCGCCTTACAAAGGCAAACCTTCGTTTCGTAGTTTCTGTTGCTAAGCAGTATCAGAATCAGGGCTTGAGCCTTCCCGACCTTATCAATGAGGGTAACCTCGGCCTTATCAAGGCTGCCGAGAAGTTCGATGAGACTCGAGGCTTTAAGTTTATCTCGTATGCCGTATGGTGGATTCGTCAGTCTATCCTTCAGGCCCTCGCCGAGCAGTCACGTATCGTGCGTTTGCCACTAAACCAGGTAGGCTCACTAAATAAGATTAACAAGGCCTTTGCACGTTTCGAGCAGGAGCACGAGCGTACTCCATCTGCCGAGGAGCTTGCAACAGAGCTTGAGCTTCCAAAGGAGAAGGTTACCGACACTCTTCGTGTTGCGGGCCGTCACATCTCTGTGGATGCACCATTTGCCGATGGCGAGGATAACAGCCTTTTGGACGTATTGGTAAACACCGACTCTCCAAATGCTGACCGTGGCCTTATCAACGAGTCACTTGCTACCGAGGTGGAGCGTGCGCTTGAGATTCTCACCGACCGTGAGCGCGATATCATCCGCTACTTCTTTGGTATTGGCACTTCGGAGATGACACTCGAGGAGATTGGCGAGAAGTTCGACCTTACACGCGAGCGTGTGCGTCAGATTAAGGAGAAGGCTATTCGCAAGCTTCGTCAGTCGTCACGTTCTATTCCGTTGAAGTCCTTCCTCGGATAATTTGCTATTATAAGCGGTCATCTGCGACCTCTCAATCATTAGCCCAAATAGGAAATACACCAAGTATGTCCTATCTGGGCTAATTTCTTTATCGAGGCCACATCTAACCACTTCTAATAACAAATTCCGTCTAACCCCTTACGAACATAGGGTAGTGTGTGAAATATTAATTTCCTACTACTCGACCTTTCTCTAATCCTCTCTCCATTTCACCACCCACAAAAAAAATATCCCGCCTCGAAAAGCGGGATATTTTGTTGCCGATAATCGGCCATTATTACATTGCGTTCTTCGCAGTCTCCAAGAACTTAACGAACTCCTCAATGTCGGTGTTGTAACCACGTGGGCCTGCCAATACTGTCTCACCATCTGGTGAAAGCAAGATGTAGCCTGGCTGTGCGTTAACACCCCAACGGTCCTGAGCAAACTTAGAGTTGAGCGAGCCAAGACGCTTGCCATCCTCAACCTTGGTGTTGTCGTCAACGTAGAGGGCGCAGATTACGAAGTCGTTCTGCAACATAGGCAATACGCTGCTGTGGCTCCATACCATAGTCTCCATCTCACGGCAGTTGTTACAAGCGTGGCCTGTAACGTCAACGAAGATAGGCTTGTTCTGCTTCATAGCATCCTCAACAGCCTCCTCGAAGTCGAAGTGACCCTCGAGCTGGTGTGGCAAGTGGAGGAAGTCAGCATACTTACGACCAGTGTTAGCGTTATCAACGCGACCGTTAACCTGGTAATCCTGAGTTGTCATAGGTGGAATGTAACCAGAGATAGCGTTAAGTGGAGCACCCCACAAACCAGGAATCATATATACTACGAATGAGAATACTGCGATAGCGAGTGTAAGGCGGAATACTGACACGTGCTTAACCTCGTCATCGTGAGCAAAGCGGAGCTTACCCAAGAGGTAGAAGCCGAGCAATGAGAAGACTACGATCCAGATAGCGAGGTATGTCTCACGGTCGAGCAAGCCCCAGTGCATAGTCTGGTCTGCAGTCATCAAGAACTTCAAACCGAGGGCAACCTCGATGAAACCGAGAACTACCTTTACAGAGTTCAACCAACCACCGCTCTTTGGCAAGTTCTTAAGCAATGATGGGAACCACGCAAGAACTGTAAATGGAAGCGCGAAGGCTACGGCGAAGGCAAACATAGTGATGATTGGCATCCATACGCCACCGCTTGTAGAGCTGATGATAACCGAACCTACGATAGGACCTGTACAAGAGAATGATACGAGTACGAGGGTCAACGCCATAAAGAAGATACCTACCAAGCCGCCCTTATCAGCACCCTCGTCGCTCTTGTTAACGAGTGAAGATGGGAGTGTAATCTCGAATGCACCGAGGAACGATGCTGCGAAGATCATAAAGATAACGAAGAAGATAAGGTTTGGAATCCAGTGAGTACCGATAGCGTTGAAGATATCACCTGCAACGTTTGTACCGAAGGAGTTAGAGAGAAGCACGAGGATTGCGATAGGCAATACGTAGAGTGCTACGATGAAGAAACCATACATAGAGGCGCGGAAACGGCCCTGTGCTGGTGACTGTGAACCCTTAACGAAGAACGATACGGTCATAGGAACCATAGGGAATACGCAAGGTGTCAACAACGCTGCGAAGCCCCAAAGGATAGCTGTGATGATTGAACCCCAATCGAGTGGTGTAGCAGCAGAGGTAGAGCTCTCCTCGGTGTCGGTAGCAGCAGCTACAACAGCCTCACCTGGCATCTGAATAGAGAATGTAGCAGGGTTTGAAGTACACTGGTTAGTGTCGTTAGTGCAGA
>JAEIGA010015355.1_pt1 | contig 11665 bp, 15 predicted proteins | sample 9270691 | NCBI WGS metagenome assembly JAEIGA01 (sample SAMN17057246, study PRJNA624740) | gut metagenome | biome: biome; isolation source: fecal sample | host: Bos grunniens | place: China: Xizang | collected 2019
ATCCTCATACCGTCAAACTGATAAAGACTATGAAAGTCTTCGAACAGATATCCCTCTTCGGTGTAAACTTTTCCATCAGGTGCCATATACAAATACTCTTTTTCATCGAACAACCAATGGGTTACTTTTGCAAAGTGGTTGTTTCTCATATATTCAAGCACATCGCTTTTGGTCATATAGTTGTTCATCATATTACCAAGCACCATTCTTCCAATCGTTGAAATACCCAAAGTACACATTATCAATTACTTTGTAGTTAGAGTAGCCATCCCACTTGAAATCATAGGATGTTCTAAAATATCTTACATAGGTGGGAACAGTAGGACCATTCTTAACAACATAATCAACAGCTTCATAGGCACTCTTGCAGGGAGTTGTGCATCTGTCCAACGCCCCATTTGAAGCAGGGGTAAAAGCATTGGGGTAGTAGATAATATCATACATAGTAATCTGTCCATCCCCATTCATATCTTTTCTCCACTTACCAGATTCAAGTCTATTGAAAATCACCGAGCATACATCTTTCTGGCACTCAAGAGAACAGATTGAAGATTCACAGGTCACAATTCTTGCCAGAAGTTCTCTCTCTTCATCGGTTATTATGTAATAGAAAGTATTATCCTTTGAATTATCAATAGATGGTACTGTAGAGGCAGATGGGGTGGGGGAGATAGACTGACTTGGGGTTGTGGAAATCTCAATATTTTCAGATTTGGAGGGTTCAACTTTTGAGTTGGGGTAGGTTGTAGGGGTGGATGTTGGTTTTCCTTCCTCATTCGGAAAATCAGGAATAGTAGTTGAAGTACTACCACTAATAGCAAGGAAAATAATGCTTCCAATAAAGATGAGAAGTATCATCAACGTACAGATTACTAATGCAAAGACTTTGTTAAATTTCATAGGTTTACCCTTCTTTCCTTTAAGTTACACTTATTATATCACAAAAGGATTAATTTGTCAACTAGGTAAATGAAAAAAGTCTAAAAAATATTTATATATAAATATATACATGATTTAAATTATTAATTAATATATATTTATAATATATTATATATATTTTATTTAGAGTATTAAAGCACCGTTATACAAATGATGCACAACGGTGCTTTTGTTATTTATTCACCAAGAAGTTCTGCAATTTGGTCAAGAGAGACTGCATTTTTCATCGCTTCTGATAGCATTCCGTCAAGTTTTTCTTCAAGGGATGCCAATTCTTGCTTCTTCAACTGATACTCAATGAGGGATTTTCTTGCTACAATGTCTTTTCTCCACTCTGACAAGGAAAATCCATTGATTTGAACCTCATCCACTGACAATCCTGCCTTTTCAGCAGCTAATTCATAGAGTCCAAGGTACATTAGGGCGTTATTTGCTGACTGCACACTATTTAGTGTGTGAATATTGGTGTTAAATGCCAAATCCATCTTGAATTGGCAAGTTGTAATAGGTCTGAACTTGGGTTCATCCCCGAGTTCTTTTCTTTTTTGTGCAACAATAGATTTTAACTGCACAATTTTTTCATCATTTTTGCTTGTAAGTGACATTTTATGTTTCCTTCCTATAAAGTTTTCCATTAGTTAAGTATGTATTTACCCAAAAAGGCTTCCAATACTTGTAGATTTCCTCAACAGTAGCCTTCTTTCTGTACCATTCACTCATATATGGCACTTGGAAGGATGACCTCCACCCCCATGAATAGTACGTGTATGTTTCTTCCCCATCCTCATTCTTACCAGAAGTGGTGAAAGAGATGGAGTGTATCTTGTTTGTATCCTTATCTCTCATTAAGAAACTGGTACACTTTGTAAAATACTCTTTAAATTCGTTTAATGTGTACATATTCATCTCAATATTATAAAAGTCTATTGGGCAATAATCTGGGTCTGACTCCAACTTCTCCATAAATTCTTGGTAGTTTGGGTGCACGTTTTCATCCACACAAGAGTAAAATTTACCCGTAACAGAGGACATGCAAGTAATATAGTTACCCTGCATAAACCAAAATCTGTTTGTAGTTTTCTTATAGCACTCATCCTGGGGTGTAGTAACGTTATCAGTAACAAAATGCCATGTACCCACCTCATAATTGATTTTTGGGGCTTTGGTGAGGAATACATATTCTTCACCATCGATAGTTGCATATGTTCTGCCAGGCTTTAATTCTGACCCCTTGAGGTATTCCCCCTTGATAAGGGTAGTAGTTTTGTTTTGCAATTCGGCGTAATCTGGTGACGATGTTGGCAGCAACACCAACTCTGTGCCATCCCAAGCATATACAAAATCCCCTACAAGACCCTTTCCTCTGATACAGTCTGTGCACTCAAGAATGTGCAACAAATTGGGCACAGTGATTTCAATTTCAAACCCTCTTGGGTCATATACTCTGGCATAAGTTTGCCTCATATCATAGTGGTACTGGTATCCACCTACTTTTTTATTGAGTACAAACCCAGAGATTGGAGTGTTATCCCACTCATTATCTTGGATTTCTTTGTCTCTCCAATTATTCCAAGACGCTTCCTTTCTCAACTTACCCTTTGTGTCATAATAAATAACATATGCAAGTTTACCAGAATATGTATCTGACCTATTCTGGTAGCCAACTTTAATTTTCTGAGGTATGAACAAAGACATAATCAGATGCCTCCTCTTTTCTTCCTTTTTCCCACCATTCTTTTACAATGATGGTCTTCTCATATTGAACCTTTTCTACTTCATAAGGTTGGTCATAGAAACTGTCTTCTTGCATTTCTGTCAAGCCTTTTTGCCAGTAAAGCATAAAATGTCTACCGCAGAGTTCAATTACAGATGCTACACCTCTACTCCACCTACCATCATCCCCATATTCCCTCTCTTCATAGAGTTCATATTCAAGGAGTCTGTGCAACTCTTCCTCGGTCAATGACATCTTTGTGTCAATTTTCTGACACATAATTTCTTCAAAGTGTTCCTCGTAGTATTGCTTCTTTTCTTGCTCGGAAAGTTCCGCAAGTCTCTTTGCTTCCTCTTCTTCTGCTTTCTTTGCAAAATACTCAATGTCACGCTCTTTCTGTGTGGGCAGTTTCTGTACAACTGATATATTCATATCCCTCCAACTGTACCCATTGTCAGTGAGGTTTTTTACTAATAAGTTAGTGTCATAGTTTTCTTTCCAGAAGTTGTCCATATCAGCAATGGAGTATCCATTCTCTTTCATCCATGTAAGATGCTCTGCTTGTGGTGTTTTTCTAGGATTCCTCATATGCCACCTCACAGTTTAAATTTAGACATCAGCCAATTACAAGCATTGTCAGTTCCATCTTCATGCCCTTGAAGGTACAAATTCTTTTTCTTCTGCTCATCACTGATAGGGGGCTCATAGTTCTGACCCATATTGCGGGCACGATTTTCTGCTTTTAGGTCTTTAACTTCTTTCTTTAATTTTTTCTTGCTAATCAATCCAAACATTCTACAAACTCCATTTCATCATCTACTTTATTTTGGTTACAAGTAAGGCACTGTACGCCGCCAGAACAGAGGCGTATACAGTGTGCTCTCGCGGCTTCTATGAGTTCTGCCGTTTCTTCATCCACTGCATAGAAGTGTATATCATGCCTTGTTTCTTTATTTAGTAATTCAAGGGCATCTTGAATCATTTTTTCGGTATCTTTATCCCACCCAATAATTGACAATTGCCTTTTAGTGTCTGGGTCACACTTATTTAATGTGTGGTTTAGGCAGGAGATAAATGAAACTGCCTTTTGGTACTTTGGGTAGAATTCTTTATTATATTCCCTTACTGTCATTTTACTTTTTCACCCCTCATTGGGATAGATTGAAAAACATTTTCTTTACACCCTCCATTATAAGAATGTTCTCTTGTGTCAGGATAAGTGTCACCGATTGTCAACCAATCTTCCTTTTTATCTTGCCTTAATCTGATGTGATTTATAATTTTGATACTCTTTTCCTCATAGTCAACAGTATCCCTTTGGGTGGTTAAATGATAATTATGGCACACCAAATCTTTTCCAATAGCAATGCTTTTTAGGGAACATTTACACCCCCAATTATGTACACAGTCTTGTCTTCCACAAACTATCTTACTCATTAGTACAATGCCTCCTGAATTGCCTCAGCAAGTTTAATAAGATTGTCCAACTCTTCATCGTCCATTTTATCAACTGTGTCAGCATCGAAGGTTTGACTGATAGCATAGTAAGGGTCATACCAACTCTCACTACACCCCATTCTATTTTTACCCTCTGCAATGTATGCCATGCCATCATAGTATCTCTTCAGTGCTACTCTGTCTGGGCATCTAACAGTTAGTGTGTCAGTGTCTGTGTTATAAACTGCTTCTAACTTATGCTTTCCAGCGTGGTTAGAATATCTAACAACATCTGAATATGATGGTAAATGGTAGAAATGAATAAAGTTTTCTTTGCCTGAGGTAATCAGATAGAATTTATTGTCAAGTTCACCATTAGTAAGTACTTTTTTATCAGTGTTAAAATCAATTTCCATTATCAGTTCTCCTCAATAATCTTTCTACCACATCTAGGGCAGTATTTAATTTCAAACTCATAGCAAGTCTCATCTCCGTCTGCATCCTCATCAACCTCATATCTGCAGTTCTCTCTTGTGATAAGACCACAGTTAGAGCAAATAAACTCATCCGAGGGGTGCATTTTTGAATCATTAAAAGCCACCTTATCTTCCAAGTTGGTTAGTACCTCTGTAACTGTGATATCAGTAATTCCAACTTTATCACAGATTGGAACTATTACACAATTTTCCACACCAACACTATGGAATGATTTTGAAATCTGTTCCAATAGATGAGTTAGGGTTGACACTGGTGTGTAATCTGACACCTTCACTCTAACAAGGTTAGCAAAATTAGATGAAGCACTTGCACTCCGAACAGCACTTGAAATTCTGCCCCCGAGGTCATCGGCATCCATATCATCATCCATCTGGATGTCTAATTGTTTGATATGTTTCATATATCCTCCAAAACAAAAAGTAGTATATGCTATACATATTATAGCATCTACTACTTAATTTGTCAACTAGTATTTTTATTCTTCAGTTGATTGGGAACTGTGCGGTGAAACTCTAATTACGTTGTACTTGAAAACTGCAACAAGCAAATCCTTTGCAGGAGTGAATGCCTCAATTACCTCTTCAGTGGTGGAAGCATTACACATATTAAGCACACCTTCATTAATAAGTGCTACTGCATCTCTGAGTTCATTGTAGTTTGTAACCTTTTTTTCATCCATTGTTTTTATCTCCATATGGTTTTATTTTGGTAATTACTTTTCGATTGTAACTACTACTGCAGTGTTGCCACCCTTGATAAGTGCATCTTTCGTCGCTACTGCATCTTCCTTTGACGAGAAGGGACCTACTGATACATAGTAGTCATAGGTGACAACCTTTTCTACCACAGGTTTCTTCTCCATAAAGGTGTCAACCTTAATGATGTCGGCTGTTTTCCAGAATGACTTGGATGTTCTTGTGTCAATGTGGCACCCCCAGTCATACAAACCGATGCCTAAAACACCGATGCTTTCCGCATATCTTGCAACTTCGATGGGGGCGGTATCCCTAACTACAATGTCAGCTGCTGACCCAGTTAGGTGTCTTGAGGAGGATGCACCTCCAACATTTTTGTTGTGAGCAGAGCAACGATATCCACTGTTAATGGTAACAGGTTTTTGGAAGTTATCCCTAATTTTTTGTAGAATATCGACTAGTTTCTCATCTACAGTGGTTTCCTTGCACAAGCCCTTACACTTACAATCAAACTCAGTACTCTTGAAGTTTTTTGATAGTTGTGTAATATTTCCTTTTTTGTACTTCATATCTTCTCCATATTAAATTATATTTTACGCAAAAATGCGTAAGTTGAGTGTTTGCAACTACTCATCAACCATTTGCTCTTACTTCTACTTTACGCCTAGACACTATGTATAAAGAACGGATTTGAACTGCTATCCTATATTCTTTTAAGTTGGTCTGCGTAGCCACACCTCATCCTGAGCTCGGTTCCTGCTTTCGGTCAAGTCTTATGTACTTCCTACTAACGACAGATTCATAAGTTCTGCGGAACTCTTAGGGTACGAATCTTTTTTACAGCCTTTACTTCTTCCACCCACTAGTTCGGAGCCCTTTGGCATCACTGTCCTAATTATCCAGTAACAGCCGCCTCAAAGTAATGTTGAGCAAATGATTGATTTTTGTTGTCGTATCAGCGAGCACCTCATAAGGTCCAAGGCATATCCTACAAGTGAACTGTGCTACTTGTTGTGATACTAACTGACCGAAATTGTATACTTGGAACGCATTAATATTCCTAACACAGGTTAATGTAGCCTAACGCGCTACCAGGAACTTTTCGCCACACTAATGCCCAGTAGGTACTGGTACCATAATCAGATATATCATTTCACCGATTATAGGCTCGTTACACCTCATTAGGTGTGGATGCTATAAGAGACCTTCAGCTCTACACGGCAGTCTCCGTTCTTGCGGGTAAAGAGGATTTCCCATATCGCTACCCCTATGTAGATTAACATCTATAGCAAGATTGGTGCTCGAAGGGGGACTTGAACCCCCACGCCCTCTCGGGCAACAGATTTTGAGTCTGTCGTGTCTGCCATTCCACCATTCGAGCATATAAGTAGAAGTTGGGAGACTCGGATTGGTTACCGAGGAGCAACTTCAAAAGAAACTCTTTGATGATTGTACATAAAGTACAGAATAAGGAAACCTTGCAAGGTGGGGAGTTTTCATCTCTGCTCATATAAATCCAGCTCGAGTTTCTGCCCCTTTCCTTATTAGTAATCGTGTAGCCAAACGGACTAAATGCTACCCGAGGGTTAAGGTACCTCGTTTTTGTGTGGCGTTACATATGATAGCCAACACCACAACTTCCGTCTTTACCCCGCATGTGCTGCCACCTTGTTTTATGACTACAAGGAAAACTTTTACAATCGAGAGGACTTCTACCTCCAACACACTCCTTTTTAGGGAGATTGCTCTATTCTATTGGCATACGATTGTTATTAGGCTGTTCATCCAACTCCATTTACTACTGCACTGCTCACACCGCTTCACATTGTGGCTCTTAACCACAAAGATAGGATTCCAACTCCTAATAGGTGTTTATTCCGTTTCGTAGCACCTAAATTTCAGATACCCATAAGATTAGTTCGTCAACTATTTTTAGGATACCAGGAACCTTTTGTACACTTGGTACATAGGCAAAACGAAAGTGTGTTGCTATTTTCAGTAAGAGCTCATTTACTTAAACAGACTTACTGCACACAATCTCAACTCTTCCTACGCTTGGATAGGTGAGCAATAATAGGCTGTTCCTCAAACTCCATTTACCACTGCTGTCTAACAAACGGGCTATGTCAATTCATAACTCCCATGTAGTGCTTCGTGGCACCTATTATGTAACTGTTTGAGTAGACAAGTGAGGCTTCAATTCTACTCCGAGGGTTAAGTACCTCATTCTGCAAGGCTTACACGTGTTATCCTACACCATGTTTCTCACTGACATCCCTCTCCGCTGCTCGGTTCTCGATGCGAGGTTGGCACCGTCTATGTTTATTATGGATTGCATAGACCTAACCTGTTTTTTGGTGTGTGAGGAAGGGCAGTCACCGTCAACACAGGACTCGAACCTGAGTTAAAACATAGCATCAACCTGTAATGCTTTTGACGGGCAGTAACTCTGCATCTACTACAATGCTTCTGTCTCTCCTGGGGCATTTCCCAAGCCATTTTCCTTTAGAGGGGTGATACCCTCCATCGAGTTGGCACTCACTACCACTCCCCCTCATATAAGTGTGTCTCCTCGAAGATACACCCCAATTAAGTGCAATGAGAGGTCTGGAGCAGATGACGAGACTCGAACTCGCAACATCCTGCTTGGAAGGCAGGTGCTCTAACCAATTGAACTACATCTGCATATATAGTAATACAACAATTTAATAACCGAACCACAAGAATTTCACTTGTAGGAGAAGAGGTTCGTAAGGTCGTGCACTACCCCTTGAACAGCGGCTTTCTATTACTTCCATCTCTCTGACTTCCCTATATGGCAATTTAATTGAGCCTATTATGTATGCTATTTAATATAATAGGTGGCTAAACCAAAGGGACTCTTCTTTTTCATTTGTGGGACTTTTAAGGGACTTTCTTTTTGGGCATCGCTCACAGGGCTCGAACCTGCACCACCTGACTCCTGTCAAGGTATGCTAACCACTTACACCATCGCAACTAATCCCTGCCCTACCACATCCACAAGGTGTACAGTCTTGGTTTGGATGGGCTTGTACACTAGGGCATCTCTCAAATGGCTTTATACTCACTATTCAGTTAATGGTGTACAAGGTGAGGTTCGAACTCACGAGCATTTTTCAGCTTGAACTTTCTTGAAGAGGTTCACCAATGTACCACTATGGTACTTGTACATAGGGTGGGGTGAAATATTCACCCCATATGTTTAGGTTAATTTATATTAGTTTGTAGGAAGGATTACCTGCACTCCGTCACCTACAAGAGTGTCGGGCAACTTACCATCCCAGGACTCAAGATACTTAATGTACTCGATATAAGACTTAATCATCTGTGCTTCCTCAACTGTGAGGTCAGGCTTAATTACTTCCTCTGTGCCGATTACTGCACCAGTGTCATCCGTAACATCAATGACAACTGTAAACCCAAGCATCTTAGCCACCTGAATGGTCTGGATATTAAGAGCCTGTGCTTCCGCACTTGCCGATGTAAGGAGAGCCTCTGCCTCAGACTTGGCAATCTCTACCTTTGCCTGTGCCGCAATTCTGTCTGCTTCTGCCTTTGCTTCCTGTGCCTTAATGGTGGACTGCTTTTCTGCCTCTGCAGCGTTTACCTTTGCAGTGTTTTCATACTCCTGCTTCAACTGATTCTGTTCGGCAATCATCTTATCTTCAACTGCCTTTTCAAAAGCATCAGAAAAATCAATGTTAGTGAGGACAATGGTGGATACAGATACGAAGTACTTTTCACCGATTGCCTCCTTAATAGCAGATTCTACAAGGGGCGACATTGTTGCTCTGTCTGCAATAATATCCATTGCCTTATAAGAAGACAGTACAGACTTTGTTTTTTCAACTGCAATACTCTGAATACGATTCTGAAGAACATCGAGTGTGCCATATTCCTTGGCAATTTCAAGAACCTTATCAGGCATAATCTGATACTGAAGTGTGAGTTGGATGTCCATAGTCTGTGCGTCAGAGGAGTACGCAGCAGTCACAATGTCTACATTCTGCACCTTTGCATCATACTTAACATAGGAGTTTGTTACCCACAAATCAAAGTGTGTGCCAGGATTTCTTGTTTCCCTTGCCTCACCGAGATGCTTGACGACTGCAATGTTACCAGTGTCCACTGTGTGGAACGAAAAAGGAACAATAATAAATGCGATTAGGAGTACAATCCCAACTGCAACACTTGCACCAGCCCCAACACCCTTGCCATTGTCTCCAAGAACACCTGCAAGAACAAATGCTCCAACCATAAGAAGAAACAACACAACTCCGAGAATAATTCCAATAGCCATCTTTTAGTTATCTCTCTTTCATATGTAATATTTAATTTTTATTTTAGTACTCCCCTTTTAACCCTAAATGCGTTCACACATCAAAGGGGGAAGGTGTTGCTTTACAACATTTTCCTTGTTGGGTTTAGTATCTACTTGTCCTTGTAGGTAAGACCTGCTTAACACATTCGCGACTGTGCTGTTTTCAATTATTAGTTTAATCATCACAGAAGTTGTTTCCATCTGCCAGGGAATTGAACCCTGAACTAATAATCCATTCTTACTTTTTCGTCAGCAGGTGGAGTCGAGCCACCCTCTATGCAACTCGCATAAGCAGTCAAGAAGAGTCCCTTTTACTGACATATAATAGACACACCTAACACCGCATCTGTTACTTACTAACTTGCTTTTCCCACCCATTAACGGGCGTGTCAGGGGTAGTGGATTGTGTGTCACTTACTGTTACCCCTTTTTCAGTTTGTTCTCTAATCCGCTTCTGCCAGTTAAGGTCGTTGCCAACACAACTCTGCGATAACTTGAACAACTTGTTTCCACCGCCACGGTGGTTCGCTGGTGTGAACAATAGGAGTCGAACCTATATCTTGTGCAACCTCACTGCACTGTCCTACCTTTAATGGGGGTATCTTATCGGCAAGTCCCTTCCATACTTTAAACGATGCTCACATAAATTGCTATGCTTGTAACCACGACTTTGTAACTTCCACATAGCAGTAAGTTTATGTTACCTTTTCAAGAGTGGGTAAGCGCATCCCATTTCTTCAAGTGTTGCAACTGAACTCCCTCTGTAACAGTCCACCCTCGCACCGCGTCCCGCAGTGGTCATCAGGTCACATTGTCCTTGGAGTGTGTCCTCTTGCTCTTGACATATATGATTATATCACAAATTTCTCTATTTGTCAACCAGGATTAGAAAGAATATCTAACTCTGTCAGGAAACTTCTTTTTAAGCATTTCCTTACTTGCACAGAACCCATACTTGTAGTTCACATACACCTCGACAAACCCCTCTTTAATTTCACTCGGGGCTTCATCCCACTTAGTATCTCTGGGGGCTTTTCTCCAAGGTGCAGTATAGGTAGTGGGGTACTTGGTGGAAATAAATTCCAGTTCGTCAAACACATAGATTCCCTCATAGTTGGTTGACTTAAGTGTAAACCCACCGATATTGATTTCCTCGTCATCGGTAACTACAAGAGATTCGGTGGTATTAAACTGAAACCTACCTTCATTATTGCACCACCACTGCAATTCATAGTAACCTCTTAACTTGAAGTAGGGTTCTTTGTCATCAAAGCACTCAACTCTTTCGAAGTAGCATCCTTCGGGGAGAAGTTCGAGGAGGTCATCTTTATGCATACAGTACCCTGCACAGTTGTTGATAACTACCTCAACGAAGTCAGTACCAAATTCGAGGTTGAGACATCCAACTCTCGAAGACCACACATAGCCAGGTCCGTGACCCCAAGATTCTCTGTTGGAGATGAGACCATACTTATAAACTTTTTCGATATTGGAGTATCCTACAACGAGTTCACCACCATCTACATCTTTGGTGTAGTAGACATCGTTCAGGCTACCCTCTGGGGAAATATCACTGGCAAGGTAAATAGCATCACCAGTGCAATCTTTTCTTACAAATTTAAGCATATCAGTTACCTCCAACTTAATAGTTACATTCTATGGGTTAATCTCTTGACTTAAATACAAGGCTTGTGGTATTGAGTATTTCAAATACATCTGCTCCGCACTCACTTCCGAGATACTTGCACAGTTTCTTTTCACCATTAACATCTATCTCATAGGTGTTATTCTTTATGTACTTCATCCGACTACCTCTCCTTACCTTGTTGAGTATATTATAGCATATTAAGAAACATTTGTCAAGGGGTTTTTGAAAAGTTTTTCAAAAATTTTTTCGAGCCTTGCAAGGAGGGAGTGCATATTGCGGGGTACTTTTTCAACCTTAACTCCCCTCGCCCCTTGACACCACTATTATAACGCAGTTTCCATAGTTTGTCAAGTACTTTTTTAAAATTTTTTCAAAAATTTTTCAATAAAATA
>JAEIGA010015356.1_pt1 | contig 11664 bp, 8 predicted proteins | sample 9270691 | NCBI WGS metagenome assembly JAEIGA01 (sample SAMN17057246, study PRJNA624740) | gut metagenome | biome: biome; isolation source: fecal sample | host: Bos grunniens | place: China: Xizang | collected 2019
GCATCTATACCAAGACCATCAACTTGAGCTGCGGCGAAGCTACTGTAGTGATCATGGTGGGTCAGTTGACCGACATCAATAGCGTCTTTACCAATAGTCTTGCTCTCGCTCCAAACCTTGTGGGCGTAGGTCAAGAGACCATGGTATATGGCTCATTCGCAAGCGACGCCGTATTGGAGGTTTACCACACCACCGGTGCATTGGTTTACCGCTCAGCGAACACGAATGTAGTTCCTGGCTTGCCAACCGCAGGTGTGTATATGGTTACTGTCAAGTCCAATAACCAAATGTACCAATCTATGTTGATCGTTCAATAATTACGATTCCACATAGCTACATATCAGAAGGCTGCCATAGGGCAGCCTTCTTTTTGTCACGCAAGCTATCTATCCACTGCTATCTACGCTAGTACCCGCTCTAAAATGAACTTTTTTGGCAAACTTAACGCAAATATTTGTTAGTTTCGAAAAAAAAATATAACTTTGCACGGAATTTGAATAAAAAACTCTTATGAATAAGAATAAAAAACGAGATTATTTGTATATGCGCATGGCGCGTACATGGTCAGAGAATAGTTATTGCGTACGCCGCAAAGTGGGCGCGATATTGGTAAAAGATCAGATGATTATTTCTGATGGTTATAACGGCACTCCTAGTGGCTTCGAGAATGTGTGCGAGGATGATAATAATGTATCTAAGCCATATGTGTTGCACGCAGAGGCAAACGCATTGACTAAAGTAGCGCGTAGCAACAACAGCAGTGAGGGTGCTACGCTGTATGTGACTGCATCGCCTTGTATGGAGTGTGCAAAACTCATTATTCAATCGGGTATCAAGCGCGTGGTGTATGGCGAGAAATACCGTATTATGGATGGCGTAGAACTCCTTGAGCGTGCTGGCGTTGTGGTTGAGTATATGCCAGATGAAGCGTCCTCGGATAATGTATAAATATAACCTTTAACCTCAATATTGATTATGAAGAAATATCTGTTTCCAACTCTGACCATCGTTTGCCTCCTTCTGGGCTTTCTGATTGGTAATGCCGTTTCTAACAAAGTAAACGCACAGCGTTTTTATATTCAGAACGGACAATTGTTTCAGCAACCTGATTCCAAGATAGATCAGCTGTTGCAGTTGATGAATCAAGCGTATGTGGATCCTATCAATGTGGATAGTATCACGGATGATGTGATGATGGAGCTGGTAAAACGCCTTGATCCACACTCTGCGTATATCCCAAAAGAGGATTTGGAGATGGTGAATTCGGAACTCTCTTCCTCGTTCTCGGGTATTGGTGTGCAGTTCTCTATCCAGAATGATACAATTCAGGTGGTGTCGGTAATCTCCGGTGGTCCATCGGAGGGTGTTGGTGTATTGGCGGGTGATAAGATTGTGTCGGTCAACGACTCTGCTTTCACGGGCAAGACTGTCACCAACGAGCGCGTGATGCATGCGCTGCGCGGTCCAAAGGACACACAGGTGACTATCGGTGTGGTGCGGAGTGGTACTCCAGAGGTGTTGTCGTTCACCATTACACGTGGCGAGATACCTGTGCATTCGGTGGATGCGAAGTTCATTATTGAGGCGAGAGGCGAAAGGCGAGAGGCGAAAGATATGAAGATAGGTTTTGTGCGTGTGAATCGCTTCGGTGAAAACACCTATAACGAGTTTATTGCTGCGATGGCTTCGCTCAAAGGGCAGGGGGCAACGGCCTATATTGTGGACTTGCGCGAGAACTCGGGTGGATATATGGATCAGGCCATCAAAATGGCGAATGAGTTTCTTAGTAGAGGCGATTTGATTGTCTATTCTGAAGGTCGTGCTTATCCTCGCTATGAAGCAAGGGCAAATGGATCGGGTCGATTCCAGCGCGATTCATTGGTAGTGTTGATTGATAATTTCTCTGCTTCAGCCAGCGAGATTTTTGCAGGTGCTATGCAAGATAATGACCGAGCAACTATTGTTGGTCGCCGCTCTTTTGGCAAGGGCTTGGTACAGCAGCAGATTCCATTTGCTGATGGTAGTGCGGTGCGTCTGACGGTGGCTCGCTACTATACGCCATCGGGTCGTAGTATTCAAAAACCATATAAGTTGGGCGAGGGTGAAGACTATGCCATGGACTTGATTAATCGCTTTGAGCATGGTGAGTTTTACTCGGCAGATAGTGTGCAAATTGCCGATTCCACCGTATATTATACCAAGAAAGGTCGCATCGTGAGAGGTGGTGGCGGTATTATGCCAGATGTGTTTGTAGGGCGCGATACCACATTGTACACACCATATTTCAATATCGTGGTCAATCGTGCGTACACCTATCAGTTTGCATACCAATACACTGACCGTCATCGTAAAGAACTCAGCCAATACACAGATTGGCAATCACTGGAGAAACATCTGCTGAAAGCTAATTGGCTGGATGAGTTCGTAGCATTTGCTAAGGAAAAGGGTGTGGAACCTAATCCTGAGCAGTTGGCAGAGTCCAAACCTCTGTTGTTGCGACTGGTGAATGCTTATATTGTGCGTAATATATTGAACGACGAGGGTTTCTTCCCGCTCTTCGAGCGCGATGATGATATTACCAAGAAGGCAGTAGAGATGATTAAGAATTAAGAATTTTGAATTAAGAATTAGGAATTAAGAAAGTATGAAGCAACGCTTGCAACAAATACGCGAATTTATTCAGTATGACCTTTGGCGTCAGCCCGATGTGGCAGTGCATAACCCCAAGAAACGCTTGTGGTATCGTATTTTGCAGACGATCATTCTGTTTGCTCGTGGATTTAGGGATAAGGCGCTGAATGTGCGTGCCAATTCGTTGTCCTTCTCGTTGTTGTTTGCTTTTGTGCCGATGGTTGCTGGTGTATTCGCCGTTGCCCGCGGCTTTGGATTTGAGGAGTTGCTCAAAGAAGAACTCTCAACTAGTTTTTTGGCGGAAGCCAATATAGCACCGGTTATATTGGAGTGGGTGGAGCGTTATTTAGATACTGCGCGTGGAGGATTATTTTTGGGTATTGGTTTGATTGTCTTGATTTGGGCGGTCTATGCGTTCTTCAACATGCTGGAACGTTCGTTCAATACGATTTGGAATGTGAAGCAATCTCGCTCTTTTGGTAGACGATTGACTAATTATATGGTGGTGTTACTACTGGTGCCAATCATGATTATTCTGACTTCGGGTATATCCATTTTTATGAATTCTGCCCAGGCGCTTGCTCCTGTGTTGCAGGCGATTGAGCCCATTCGTCGTGTGGTGTTACGCACGATACCTTTCGTAGTGTCTACGGTTGTCTTTACGTGGATCTTTATCGCTATTCCTAATACGAAAGTACGCTTTGTGTCGGCACTCATACCGGGTTTGGTGGTAGGTGCACTATTTCAATTGGTACAATCTTTCAGCGTGTATTTGGTAATGCTCTTTGCACGTATGAGTTTGGTGTATGGTGCATTCTCTGCAATCCCGTTGATATTGATATGGCTGCATATCACTTGTTGGTTGTTGCTGATCGGAGCAGAATTGGCCTTTGCCATTCAAAACAACGACATGTTTGCCTACGAAAAGGATCTTGAGACGATGTCTCGTCGCTACAAGGATTATGTGATGTTGTATCTGTTGTCTGTGATTGTCAAGCGTTTTGAGCAGGGTGAAGTACCACAGACTGCTCGGGAAATGGCAGAGGCAAATCAGTTGCCTATTCGCTTGGTGCAACAGTTGTTGTCGCGTCTAGAGGAAACTAATATTATTCATCGGGTATATGTGGAGCAAGCGGAGGATGAAACATTCGTACCCGCTATGGACACGCGCATGATTACGGTGGAAATGGTGATAGGGCGTATCTCGGCACAAGGTACTGAGGAGTTTTTGCAGCATACTCCAGCGGAAATGCAAGTGTTTTGGCAACGCTACGTGCAAATGTGCGAGGCCAATACTTCGGATCATATTTTGGTTGGCGAATTGGGGTAAAAGAGCTTGCTTGTTAGGAGCAAGCTTCTTTTTTGGGTGTATGGTGTAGAGTGTATGGTTGTGTAGGATATGTTGTGCAACATATATTGTGTTTTTTTTATGAATCATGTTTGTGATGTTAAAAAAAATGAGTATCTTTGCACGCCTGTAGTAAAATAGCAAAATATTATTATGAGAACGTGGGTGAAAATCCCACATATTATTAACCAAAACAATATACGTTATGATGAACAAACACAAAGAGAATGGCTTTCGTAGCCTCCTCATGACATTCGCAGTGTTTGCAATGTCGTTGGTTAGCATCGCTGCTATGGCAGAACCTATCGCTATTGTGGGTAAGGTAATTGATGTTAACGGTGAACCTCTCGTGGGAGCTAGCGTAGCTGAAGCGGGCACATCAAATGGTACTATCACGGATCTTGATGGTGCTTTTGTGTTGACCGTGGAGAAAAATGTTACGCTCCTTGTATCTTACGTTGGTTATAAGGACCAAGAGGTTCGCGCTCACAAGGACATGGTTGTTATGCTCCGCGAGGACACTCAAGTGCTCGACGAGGTAGTAGCAATCGGTTATGGTACGCAAAAGAAGGCGAACTTGACCGGTGCGGTGACAACTGTAGATGTCTCTAAAACTCTTGAATCAAAATCTGAATCTGATGTAACAAAAGCGTTGCAAGGTGCTGTGCCAGGTTTGACTATTACCAACGCAACGGGTGACTTGGATGCTGATCCTACCGTAGTGATTCGTGGTATCGGTACCCTCTCTAATAGTGGTACCTCTACTCCTCTTTATGTGGTGGACGGTGTGCCAATGGAGAACCTTGGTTATCTCAACCCTAACGACATCGAGTCTATCAGCGTATTGAAGGATGCTTCTTCTACCGCTATCTATGGTACTCGTGCTGCTTTTGGTGTGGTATTGGTAACCACCAAGACTGCTAAGACTGCAGAGAAAGTGTCAGTGACCTACAACAACAACTTCGCATGGAGCCGTGCTTCTGCTATGCCAGAGTATCCAAGCGTACTCGAGCAAATAACCGCGATGACCATGGCAAATGACAACGCAGGTGTTGCTTCTGAGTTGTTTGGTATGTATTTCAATACCGATGAGTTCATAGCAAAAGCTACTGCATGGCAAGACTGGGCTGCTACACAAGGATGGAAAAACAACAAATCTCCATACCGCGAGATGGTGTATGGTTTGGATTGGGATGAGAATGGTTTCTATGCAGATTGGGACGTAGCGGGTATTATGTTCAACAACGCTGCTCCTTCTCAAAACCACAACCTCTCTGTATCGGGTAACTCTGGTAAGACCAACTACTACATGTCGCTGGGCTACAACCACCAACAAGGTATCATGAACTTTAATCCAGATAAGATGGATAAGTTCAATGCAACTGTGAACCTCTCTACCAAGGTTAACAACTGGTTGGAGATAGGTGGTCGTTTTAATATGCAACACCGTACGTACTCTTATCCTGAAGTTCGTGGTCAAGGTACTTACCAATATGTATGGCGCTGGGGTTCTTTCTTCGGTCCTTATGGATATTTTGAGGACGAGAATGGCAACCAATATGATGGCCGTCAGATGATTGGTTTCCGCAAGGATGCAGGTGATGCATATCGCAAACGTATGAACCTCCGTGCAGGTGGATTTATCAAACTGAATCTTGCTAAGGGATTCACCTTCAACGGTGATTATACCTTCACATACCGTGCAGGTCGCTACAAAGCTGTAGGTTTGCCAGAGGATTTGGTGAATACATGGTCTCTCTTCGGCGAAGACTTTGCACATGGACCAATCAATACTTCTACATACATTGAGACTGAGAATTCTCACTACTACAACCACGTAGCCAATATGTACTTCAACTACAATGGCTCTTGGAAGGGACACAACCTCAATGTAATGGTGGGTGCGAATATTGACAAAGACGAGTACGAGAAATTGTATTACGAACGTCATGATTTGCTCAGCAGTGATAAATATGAGATGCACTTGACGGGTTCTGACTACGATTATTCACATAGTCACCCACACAATGGCTCTGTAGGTATCTTCGGTCGTATCAACTATGATTACAAAGGTATTTATTTGTTAGAGTTTAGTGCTCGTGGTGATGCGTCTAGCAAGTTCCCTTCTCACTCACAATGGGCATTCTTCCCATCAGGATCTGTAGGTTATCGTATGAGCGAGGAGCCTTACTTCCAAGCTGCTAAGGAGCATGTGAGCAATTTGAAGGTACGTGCATCTTATGGTACTATTGGTAACCAAGAGATAGGTAGCTATATGTTCCTTGAGACCATGGACAAGGGTCAAGTTAATTGGTTGGGCGAAGGCGATGCCAAGTATTACTACTTTGGTACTCCAAAATTGGTGTCACCAACCCTCACATGGGAGACTATCGCAACGGCTAACGTGGGTATTGACCTCGGCTTCTTCAACAACGACTTGAATGTTAACTTCGACTGGTATCAACGCGATACCAAGGATATGTTGGCTCCAGGTGCTGCGTTGCCACAAGTTCTGGGTACTTCTGCTCCTTATATGAATGCGGGTTCTCTCCGCACACGTGGTTGGGAGTTGAATATCGACTGGCGTCATGTGTTCCATGAGGCAGGCGACCTTGCAGTACATGCTAACTTCAACTTGGCTGACTACAAAGCAACTATTATAGATTGGGATTCCAACGACCTCGTTAATACTAACTATGCTGGTAAAGAATATGGTGAGATTTGGGGCTTTGAGACCGATCGTTATTTCACTCCAGAAGATTTCAATGAGGACGGTTCGTACAAGCAAGTTCTCGATGCAGAAGGTAACTATGTATCTGGCGTCGCAGATCAAAGTTTGTTGGAGTCGGGTAAGTTTACTTATGGTCCTGGTGATATCAAGTTTGTGGACCAAAATGGTGACGGCAAGATTGATTGGGGTAAAGGTACCAAGGATGACCATGGCGATCTCGTGAAGATTGGTAACTCTACTCCTCGCTTCCAATATTCATTCCGTATTGGCGCAGATTGGAAGGGACTTGATATCGACCTCTTCTTCCAAGGTGTAGGAAAACGTGATATGTGGACTCAATCTGCTTTCGTAATGCCTATGATGCGTGGTGTGGATGCTATCTATTCTAGCCAAATGGATTATATTACCAATGACGAAATCGTGGCTGGAATCATTCGCCAAGATGCGGATTATCCACGCTTGTATGGTGGTGGCGCAGGTCAAGGTAATGCTTCTACTTCTATCCTTGATGGTGGTAAGTTTAACTTCTATCCACAAGACAAGTATTTGGTAAATATGGCTTATCTACGTCTGAAGAACTTGACCGTAGGTTATACTCTTCCACAAAAGTGGACTCGTAAGGCAACAATCGAGAAAGTACGTATCTATGCTTCGTTCAACAACTTGGCAGACTTGATTAACCATACAGCTAAGTACGGCTTCGACCCAGAGACTTCTACTGGTCGTGGTACTGGTAGCTATGGCAATGGTACATATGGACGTACTGAGCCGCTCTACCGCTCGTATTCATTCGGTTTGCAAGTAACACTATAATTAATGTTTGAAAAACAGATTGAATATTAATTATTAACTATTAACTATTAACTAAATTGAATACAGTTATGAAAAAGATAATTTTAAGTTTGATGGCTGGTATGGTGCTCTTTACAGGTTGCGACTTGTTGAACAATGAGCCAAATGAAATACCTACGATCGACAATTATTTCACTAGTGAAACCAATGTTGAGTTGTATGCCAACTATTTCTATGCAGAGTTTGCTGCTTATGGCACGGGTGGCGCAAGTGGTGATTTCTATTTCAACACATTGAATGATGACCAAGCTGTAAAGGGATTGACTGCATGGAGCTTCAAGAATGTACCTGCTACTGATGGTACATGGAGCGCTTGCTACACAGAGATTCGTCGTGCAAATATCTTGCTCGAGAGAATAGATGATGTACCAGATTTGCAAATGCCAGAGAAAGCGGCTAACAAAAAGCACTGGATTGGTCTTGCTCGTCTCTATCGCGGTTGGCAATACTATTGCCTTGTGCGTAAGTTTGGTGACGTGCAATGGTTAGACCACACGCTGACAGCTGACAGCACCGAGGCGCTGATGGCTGGACGCGACGCACGTGACTTCGTGATGGATAAAGTGTTGGAAGACTTGAACTTTGCAGTGGAGAATATGACGCTCAATAGCGGATCAAAGACAGCATACAATGTCTATGTAGCTAATGCAATGAAAACTGAGGTGTGCTTATTTGAGGGAACCTATAGCAAATACCATAAGCAAAATGCTGACCGTGCTAAGAAATTCTTGACAGAGGCGAAGAAAGCAGCTGAGGTGATTATTAATAGTGGTAAGTTCTCACTCTCTGCAGGTGCTGATGGCTATCGTGCCGTGTACAACTCTTTGGATTTGGCTCCTAATAAAGAGATGATTATGTACAAGAAATACGTATATGGTACTCTTGCTCACGCTACCCAAGACTACTGCTGTGGTTCTACTATCACCAACGGTATGAGCAAAGCTGCATTCAACACCTATTTGATGGCTGATGGCAAATTGCCTGATGGCAATGATAAGGGTAAATATGAGCACCTTAAAACATGGAATGACACTCTAGAGTCTAAGTTAACAGGCAAGAAAGATTCTGTGGTAGTACGTCATAAGGGATATATGGATATTAGCGAGTTGCTCGCAGCTCGTGACCCACGTCTTGCTCAACAAGTGGATGCTGACTTGCGTTTCGTAGGTTGTGGTCGTGTTCGTTATGAGGGAGTTCCTAGTCAAGCTGGTGCTGCTGAGAACACATCCTCTACTGGTTATGGCGTATTGAAATTTGACGAACCTAATACAATCGCTCAAAACCGTCAATCTACCAATGGCAACGAGACCGATGGTCCTATCTTCTGGTTAGGTTTGATTTTGATTAACCACGCAGAAGCTTGTGCTGAGTTAGGTTTGGATGCAGATGCTACTGCTTCTATCAACAAACTTCGTGCACGTGCGGGAATGCCTAACCTCATGTTGCAAGGCGACCCTGCTAACAATATGGGCGTTAGCGACCTCATTTGGGAGGTACGTCGCGAACGTCGTGTAGAGTTGATGTATGACAAGAACGATCGTTATTGGTCACTCATTCGTTGGCACCAATTGGATAAACTGGATACCAAGGAATATCCAGAGCAAACACTCGGTGCTTGGATTGATATGTCTGACGAGCGTATGGTATCACAAGTTGATACAAAGAACGTAACTGTCAATGCAGACGGATATATTGAGTGCAAAGGTGACAATGATCGTGTATACGATGAGAAGCATTACCTAGCTCCTATTCCATCTGGTCAAATAGCTCTCAATCCAAATCTTGGTCAAAACCCTGGTTGGTAATTCCACCATTAGGTATAATAAAGAAGGCTGCCTTTCGGCGGCCTTCTTTTTGTAGTGAAGGGTGATGAGTTATGAGTAGAAACGCAACAACCCATAACCTATCGCCAATAGCCCGATGGCAATCAGCAATCCCGTGCACCTCGTCAGAATGGGCTCGCAACAAAGAACTTGCTTTGCTCGTTAGGGTTGCCGCCATTCTTCCTCTTACTTAAATCAAAATCGCCAATGCAATTTTGATTTAAGTAAACGGAAAACTATATACAAGAGCAATACAACCACTATACACCAAAAATATATAGTACAATGTTTATAAAACCCTGGCACATATCGCTCTGGGGGATGTTCGATGACGCGGTCACGGTATTCGGTCAGGATGACGGTGTCCGAGTGAGTTGAGTGTTGAGCGTTGAGTGTTGAGTGACTAGCGTTGCGGTACACCTCTTTGGTGATATAGACCGTGTCGTGAATGGTGCGTTCACGATAGACGACCGAGTCGTGGCGGTACACGCTATCGTGCATTACAATCGTGTCGATTGTTTGGTGTATGGTGTAGGCGACGGAGTCGCGGTGCATGGTGTAGAGGCCAGGATCAAGGCTTCTGCAACTCACGCTCACAAGGAGTATTGTAGCCATACTCAGTGCCAGGGCGAAAGTCAGTGACTTCAAGGATGATTTCTTCATGTTCATTTTGCGCTTTGAGGATTAGATCTGTTAGTGCTCTCTCCACATCGGCAGAGGTTCTGCCTTGTGGAGGGTGTAAAGTGTAAGGTGTAGGGTGTAAAGGCGTGGGGTTGTTATCTGCGAGGACGAGGATGCAGCCCGTGGAGTGCTGTGGTTTGGTGCCACGGTGGAAGCGTATGCCGGTTCTGTAGGCAATAGGCGATTGGCAATTGGCTATAGGCGATTGGCAATTGGCGATTGACGTTTTAGGAACGTTCTGCACGATGGGCAGCAGTCGTTTGAATTTAGGTGACTGGGTCACGCGGACGGGATAGCAGAGAGCGGGAATCTGGTAGCCCACGCGTTCGAGGGTGTTGCAGAACCAGCGTCCGTTGATGACGAGGCGACCAGTGATAGCTTGCCCTTTGGGGTTATTTCGTATTAGTTTTAGTAACATGAAAAAACAAAATTTTTAGGTTAAAATTATAATAAATAACTTTCTCATTTGCATATATCAAAAATTCTTTATACCTTTGCGCTCGATTCTAAAAGTGTAATATTTTAAAAGTTTTAGAAATGAAAATCATAGAACGTACTACATTGCTTAACCAACTCAAAGAAGCACAAGGCACTCCCGACATAAAAATCATTACAGGTATACGTCGTAGTGGTAAGTCTAAATTACTATCAGTATATATGGATTGGATACATCAAACCGATCCTACCGCTAATATTATCTTCATTGATTTTCGTCTTCTAGAATATGAGCCCTTGCAAGAATATCATGCCCTGCATGATTATATAGAGAAGCATTATCAATCAGGGGTTGTCAATTACATTTGCATCGACGAAGTACAATTGTGTAAGCAATTTGAATTGGCAATAAACAGTTTACACGCCACCGAGAAGTATGATATTTATCTCACTGGTTCTAACGCTTTTATGCTTAGTTCCGATTTAGCAACCTTATTCACTGGTCGTTTTATTGAAATACCTGTCTTTCCATTTAGTTTTTCAGAGTTTCGTACTTATTTTGGTGAGCAAGAGTTGCAGTCTCAGTTTGACCAGTATGTTACCCTAGGTGGTTTGAGTGGTAGTTACTTATATTCGTCTGAGCAAAAACGCATACAATATATTTCCGATGTTTATCAAACTATTCTTCAGCGTGATTTGGTAGAAAAATACCGTTTGGCAGATTCGCAGGTATTGCCAAGACTCGTTGAGTATATGATGGATAATGTTAGCAATATTGGTTCACCTAACAGTATTGTAGAAAATCTAAAAGCCCAAGGTGTACCAAGTAACAATCACACAATATCCGATTATATTGAGTATTTATGTCGAGCATTCATGTTATATCGAGTACGCCGTTATGATGTTCGAGGCAAAAAGTATTTGCAATCGCTTCATAAATTTTATCTAGTGGATAGCGGTATTCGTTATGCTATCTTAGGTACGCGTAACATGGATTATGGACGTATATACGAAAATCTGGTGGCCTTAGAATTGCTCAGAAGAGGATATACGATATATGTCGGTAAATTATACCAAAAAGAGATTGATTTTGTAGCGGTACGTGGCAACGAAAAGATTTATATACAAGTTAGTGATAACATCAGTTCGTCTGAAACCTTTGA
>JAEIGA010015357.1_pt1 | contig 11664 bp, 14 predicted proteins | sample 9270691 | NCBI WGS metagenome assembly JAEIGA01 (sample SAMN17057246, study PRJNA624740) | gut metagenome | biome: biome; isolation source: fecal sample | host: Bos grunniens | place: China: Xizang | collected 2019
CGGAAGACACCCCCCGCACTCCCCTAAGGGTAAAAAATGCGAGAGGGTGAACAACGAGGGAGAGCCACGACAAAACAAAAAATTTTCCGTAAATGAGATTTTTGAAAGGTGGTGAGAGCAGATGGCAAGACCGAGAGAACCGATTGACTTGATAAAAGCAAAAGGTAAAACACACTTATCAAAGAGCGAATACGAGGAGCGAAAGTCAGAGGAGATTGAAGTGCCATTTGTCGATGTAAAGCCGCCCGAATATTTGACGGGAGAAAAGCAAATAGCAAAATTCAATTACTACGCCGATATGCTTTTGAAGCTCAATATATTTTCACAGCTCGATGTTGATTGCTTGGCAAGGTACATAATGGGCGAACAGTTGTATTTACAATATACCAATTTGCTTATAGGACTTATCAAGAGCAAGGACTTTGAGCAGATGGGTAAAATACAAGGTTTGCAAGATAGAGCTTTCAGACAATGCCAACAATGTGCGAGAGATTTGGGCTTGACTATTTCCTCAAGGTGCAAGTTGGTTGTACCGTCAACGGAAGACGGCGAAGACGATGAGCTGTAATATAAACGGATATTTACAAGAGTATATTGATTTAATTGAGAGCGGCGAAAGAGAATCGTGCGAGGAACAAAAGCTCCTTATTAAGTACGTAAAGAATGTTTTTGCAACAGAGGATTTGAGAGTAAACGAAATCCAAGTTGAAAAATATTTATCATATCAGAAATACTTTCCCTTCGATTTGTTTCCTTGGGAGATTTTCTGCTTTATTCTTTTTGCTTGTGTTTACAAGCGAGACGGTACGCCACGTTGGAGCGACTTATTCGCTTTGATGGGGCGAGGAGCGGGAAAAAACGGCTTTCTGTCTTATGTATGTTTTTGCTTGACTACCGAAACTAATGGGGTTGCCTACTACGATGTTGATATCTGTGCTACGAGCGAAGATCAAGCAAAAACATCATTTGACGAAATATACGATATTCTCGAAAATCCGCAATACAACAAGCTATTTAAAAAGCATTTTCGATGGAATAAGACGGAGATTCAGAACAGAAAAACAAGGTCAAAGATTAAGTATAGGACAAACAATGCGAAAGGTAAGGACGGCTTACGAAGTGGCATTGTAGTATTTGACGAGGTACACGCTTACGAGAACTGGGAGAATATAAACGTATTCACAACAGGCTTAGGAAAGAAGCCGCACCCTCGAAGAATCTACATCACGACAAACGGAGATATCCGAGAAGGTCCGCTCGATGAACTTATCAAGCGAAGCAAGAAGATTCTTAACGGGGAGCAACCCGATAATGAATTTTTACCTTTCATTTGTCAGCTCGACGAGGACGAGGAAGTACACGACAAAAAGATGTGGGAAAAGGCGAATCCTTCTCTCCCGTATCTTCCAACACTCAAGAAAGAGATTGATAAAGAGTATGCTGAATATTTGGAAGACCCGAACATTCATACCGCTTTTATGACAAAGCGAATGAATAGACCGCAAGGAAACAAAGACGCTGAGGTTACGAGCTGGGAAAATATTTTGAAGACAAACAAAGAAGTGCCCGACTTAATAGGGCGTTCTTGCGTTTGTGGAATCGACTTCTCAAAGACAACGGACTTTGTATCAGCGTTTTTGCTGTTCAAGGATAGAGAGCAATACTACGGCATACACCATAGTTGGTTTTGCACCGCTTCAAACGATAAGCACCGCATTAAAATCCCGTTGAACGAAGCGGTTGACAAAGGAAAGCTTACAATCGTTGACGATGTGGAGATAAATCCTCAAATCGTGGCGGATTGGGTAAGAGAACAGCAATCAAAGTACATTATTGAAAAAATCGCATTGGATAATTACCGATACACGCTTATGTCAAGGGCTTTGCGTGATATTGGATTCGACGCTAAAGATAATGAGATTAAACTTGTAAGACCTTCCGATATTATGCAAGTTGTACCGAAAATAAGCTCGATGTTTGTTAGCAACAAAATAATTTGGGGCGATGATTTGTTAATGCGGTGGTTCACTCGAAATACAAAGCTCGTTCCCGCTCCAAACAACAATTTTAAGTATGACAAGATCGAGCCGAAGAGCCGAAAGACAGACGGATTTATGGCTTTTGTTAACTCGGTAATAGTGGAAGAGGAATTGCCCGAAACTTTTGATATTCCGAATATGGAAATAATGCTTTTATGAAAGGGGGGAGAACGATGGGAAGAAGATTGAATTTATTTAACTTTCTTGAAAAGAAGATGACAAATGCGGAGTTTGCGGCGGTGATTGCTAAAGTAATGAGCGAGACGGCTTTTCGTGAAATGGCTCTACATATAGCAATATCGTATATAGCAAACACCTTGAGTAAATGTGAGATTAAGACCTACGAGAACGGAGAGGAACAAAAAGGACTTTTGTACTACCGTTTGAATGTATCGCCAAACCACAATGAAAGCTCCAGCCAATTTATTAATAAATTCATAGAGCAGTATTATTACGAGGGCGAAGCTCTGATTGTAAAGCACGAAGATATGTTGTATTGTGCGGACGGTTTTTCCTGTGATGAATCGAAGCCACTTAAAGAGTTTGTTTACGAGAATATCACTATAGACGGTCAGCAGTTAAAAGGGAAGCACAGAGCAAGCGATGTATTCCGCTTTAAGTTGGATAACGAGCACACAAGAAGGCTGGTTGACGCAATAAGCGATAAATACAGCGAGCTGATGGGGCTTGCTATGCAGAGCTATAAGCGAAGCAACGCAAAGAAGTACAAATTGATTTTTGAGCGTTCCCGTACAGGTGACGAAAAATTCAACGCCGAGTATGAAGAAGCCCTCAAAAAACAGTTGAAAACATTTCTTGAGAATGACAATGCGGTTTATCAGCAGTACAAAGGAATGTCGCTTGAGGAATTTTCAAAGGATACGGCGGCTTCAAACTCAAGCGATATTATCGCATTGAGAAAAGAGATTTTCGATACGACAGCTCAAGCTTTCAAGATTCCTCTTTCTATGATGTACGGCAATATAACCAATATGGACGAGATTGTAAAGGTTTACCTTTCAATCTGCATAGACCCGTTGGCTGATATGATAAGCGAGGAATTTACACGAAAGTATTACACTTTCGAGGAGTGGAAAAATGGCTGTTACATAAAGGTCGATACTTCTTGCATTAAATATGTTGATATTTTGGAAGTTGCCGACAAGGTTGACAAGGCTATTGCTTCGGGGCTTTGCAATATCGACGAGCTTAGAAAGAGAGTTAAGTTGAATCCTCTTAATACCGAATTTAGTACAAAACACTTCATAACTAAAAACTATGAGTTGGCTGAAAGAGTTTTGACAAACGAGGAAGGGGGTGAATAGGAGTGAAAAGACAGTATTACTCAATGGAGAAAGTCGGAAATGAAGCGAATATAAACATTTACGGTGATATATCGGCTTATAGCGACGGTGAGAACGCAAATATACGGTCTCTCGCAAAAGTGCTTGAAGAGATGACCGATGTAAAGCGGCTCAATGTTTATATCAATTCATACGGCGGAGAGGTCGCTGAGGGCTTGGCAATATACAATGCTCTCAAGAGACACAAGGCAAAAGTAAGGACGATTTGTGACGGCTTCGCTTGCTCCATAGCTTCGGTGATTTTTATGGCGGGCGATGAGAGAATTATGAACGATTCCTCTTTGCTTATGATACATAATGCGTGGAGCTTGGGAATGGGGAACGCCGAGCAACTTCGTAAACAGGCAGACGACCTTGATAAAATCACAGAAGCAAGTGTTGTCGCATATCAGACGCACTCGAATTTGAGTGGGGAAGAGATCAGAGACCTTATGGACAAGGAATCTTGGATATTGCCCGAAGAAGCTCTTGAATACGGCTTTGCAACACACATCGAAAAGACCGAGAACAAAGCGGCAAGTCAGAACGCAAAAATGCAGTTGCTCGGCATAATAGCGATGTTTAGGCAGAAGACCGACAAAGAAGAAGCAGAGACGGACGAAGAAGAGAAACCCAAAACCAATGAGGAAACGGAAACCGAGGACAAAGAAAATCCCGAAGATGAAGAAAACACCGAGGGCGAAGATGAAACCGAAGATGAAACGGACACCGAGGATTCCGAAGAAGAACCAAAGGCAGAACAGAAATTTAATAATTTCTTAAACGCAATTCTTAAAATTTAAAAAGGAGAAAAAGAAAAATGAGAAAATTTGCAAACGAACAGATGAACGTAAACGAGATTCTCGAAGCTATGAAGAGTGGCGACGAGACAAAGGTACAGGAAGCTTGGAAGGCTTTTCACGCTTCCGTTGCCGAGACAGTAAGAAAGGACTTTGAGGAGCTCCAGGAGTCAAACGACGAAGCGGTACTCGCACAGCGTGGCTACAGACAGCTCACAAGTCAGGAGAAGAAGTGGTATCAGAAAGTTATTACCGCTCTCAAGTCTGCTGATCCTAAACAGGCATTCACCGCTATTATCGGTAGCGAGAATGAGGAAGACCTTATGCCTACAACCATTATTGAGGACGTGTACAAGAACCTCAAGGACGAGTACCCTCTTCTCCAGGCAATCAATTTCCAGCACGTAGGCTACATCACAAAGTGGATTCTTAACGACCACTCCGCACAGAACGCAGTATGGGGAACAATCACCGACGAGATTACAAAGGAAATCACTTCCTCGTTCAAGGTTGTTGACATCAACCAGAACAAGCTCTCCGCTTATGCGATTGTTGAGGTTGGAATGCTCGACCTCGGTCCTGTATTCCTTGACGGTTATATAAGAACCGTACTTGCAGAAGCAATTATGAGCGGACTTGAGCTCGCTATTGTTGCTGGTACAGGTGTTAACGAGCCCGTTGGACTTATCAGAGATATCCACGAGGGCGTTTCCTACTCCTCTACCACAGGATATCCCGCAAAGACAGTTGAGACGGTTAAGGACTTTACTCCCGCAAGCTACGGAGCACTTGTGGCTAAGCTCGCTGAGACAGAGGGCGGCAAAAAGAGAAAGTTTAACAAGGTTACACTTATCTGCAATATGACCGACTATCTCACAAAGGTTATGCCTGCTACAACCGTTCTTAACACCAGCGGTTCTTATGTAAACAACCTCTTCCCGTTCCCTACAGATGTAATCGTATCGAATGCAGTTGAGGACGGCAAGGCTGTACTCTTCATTCCTAACGAGTACTTCCTCGGTATGGGCGGAGCAAAGAACGGCGTGATTGAATATTCTGACGAGTACAAATTCCTCGAGGATCAGAGAGTATTCAAGATTAAGCAGTACGGTGCGGGAAGAGCATTCGACAACACTTCCGCTCTCTACCTTGATATCAGCGGAGTTGAAGCCGCATATATCACAGTTAAGAATCCCACAGTAACAGCGTAAGTAAAATCTTGTGAGGTGATGAACAATGAAGCTTTACGAACAGGTAAAACGCAAATTGAACATCACTTGGGAAGATGACGAAACAACCGCACGGATAAATGACATTATTGATTCGGCTATCCCCGATTTAATTCACAAATTGGGGATAACCGATGAAAATTTTGATTTTAGCAAGGCGGGGGCTGAAAATACACTTTTCCTTGCATATTGCCTTTACGAGTGGAATCATTCTTTGAATGAGTTTGACGAAAACTATATGAGGTTGATATTGCAAGTGAGAGCGAAATACGAAGTCGAACAATACAAGAATAGCGAGGAAACGGAAAGTGAATAAAATCAAATTTCACCGATACAATGACGGCATTGTTTTTGTTTATCGGGAAAAAATCAAGCGAACAGATTTTAACGCAAAACAAAACGTGAATACGCTTGAGGATATGGATTTTATCGCAAAACTTGCTTTTGAAGAATCTTCCCGACGTGAACAAGACTTGGATTTTGCGGAGCAGAGGGGCTGTACACTCTCCTTGAAGGTGCATACCCGAAACGCCCCGAACATTGATAACAAATGCAAGGCTGTTATAAACAATTATCTTTATGACATTTGGTATGTCGATAAGACAAGAACCGAAATGTATTTGTATATGGAAGGGGTGAAGCCGCTTGATTCTGAATGAACTTAGAGAGAAATTGGAGCAAGTTGACCCTGTTGTATTTTACGGAATGGTTGACAATCGTATTAAGGAAACGATATGGGATTATACCGTATTCAATAGAACAAGGCTCAAGAGTGCAACCAATAAAACGGGCTATACCGATTATTTTGATATTCATATCGTGCGAGAGAATTTCATTCCCGAGGGGCTTGATACGGAGATAATTGCAAAAGTACTTGAGATTGACGGAATGAGACTTGCGAGCGATGACGGTATTTACACCTATGTTGAGAAAAACAATACAAATACCGTTGTAGAAATGCTCACTCTTTCATTTATGAGGGCGAGAAAGAATGCTTAATATAAATATTTCCGAATTTGAAAAGCTCCAAAGAGCGATAAAAGAGTATCAGGGAAATGTAGAAGAAGCTATAAACGGTGTATTGCATAATGAAGGTGCACAGCTCATTCAAGACTCTATCCGTCAATTTATGCCCGTATCGAACAAGACTTGGAAGGGGAAGAAAGCGGCGGCGAAGTCCGCAAATTCAATGAGACAAACAGACGGCAATTTGTCTGTTACAGTACGGTCGGCGAAAACATATCAGTACTTATATTTTCCCGATGATGGTACAAATACACGGCGGCACGTTGGAGATCAACAGTTTTTTCTCAAAGGTGCGGAAGCCGTGGCTGACGACATTCTTGAAAGGTGCGTCGGCAAACTTATAAATAATTTTGAAGAAGGAGTATAAAAAATGACAAACGGAGTATTTTCTGATTTTGAAGTAAAGCAGATTGGCTTTAAATTCAAGAGCTCTGAGAGCTATGTTGTCGCAAAGTGTGTCGGCTCGCTCGAAGAGGAGATGGAAAGCAAAGTTATAACAAAGTCCTGCCGTGGCGTTGTTGTAAAGAAAATCGTAAAAGGCACAGGAAACGGCACTCTCAAAGTGACCCTTCATATGCCTTGGGAAGTCTTTACAACGGCTTACGGAATGAATCTTGACTCTCTCATTGAGGGCGTTAAGGCATACGGCAGAAACTCGGTACACGAGAGCTTTAGTGCTGTTCTTGATGTAGAAGACGAGGACGGAGCAGAGAAGCTCAAGGCATATCCTAACTGTGTAATGGAGACGGGAGTAACTCGCAAGATCGAGAACGGAGCAGAAGAGGTCGCAGAGCTTGAGCTTGAGATATCTACAATGCCCGACGAATACGGAAACGGTATGTATGAGGCACTTGTTGAAGAGCTGACCGACGAGGAAGTTAAGAACACTTGGCTCAACGGATTCACACCCGAGCTTGTGCAGAAGATAAGTGCTTAAAAATTTTAAGGGGGCTTTTTGATGAAAGCAAAGGTTTTGAAGCCATTTAAAGATAAATACAGCGGGGAATATTACAAAGAGGGTGACACAATCACCGTATCAAAGGAAAGATACGAAGAGATTTTGACCGTTGGAAATCTTGTAAAGGAAATCAAGACGGCAAAGAAACCCAAAGAGACCGCTAACTAAGTTGTGGGGCGGTATCATTTGATAACGCCCTATAACACTATAAAAAGGAGATTTAAAGATGGATAAAAAAGTAGTGCTTAATAATACCTATGATTTTGAACTCGCTGACGGAAACGTTGTAAAAGTAACCTTGAGATTTTATTCTTTGTATCAGTTGAAGAGCAAGAATAAATCTGTATACGAGCGTTACAACAAGGTTATGACGAAAGGTCCTCAGGAAGAGCTTGACAACTGCTTGATTCTTTACACCGCTTATTTGTGTGCAAATATCGCAAACTATGAAGAGTGTATGGACGAGATGACCTTCCTTGAGCTTATGCCTACAGACAGAGAGTACATCGGGGAAATGTTAACGGAGTTAATGCACCCCAAAAAAAAATAGGATTCCGTCAGCCCTTTAAAATGAGAACACACGCTAAGCAATCAAAGATAACTCCCCCGAAGTTTGAACTTGAGGATATCGAAGACTATTACACATACTATGTGTTAATTTTGGAGATTCCCGAGGACATTTTTTGGTACGCAGATTATTCTTTTTTGCTTGGCGTTGTTGAAAATAAAACGGCATACGATGGGTGGCTAAACTATGTTTTGACGAGGGATAAAAATGGCAAAAAATAACGAAGCAAAAATAAAGTTTACTGCCGAAACAGGAGAATTTAACAAAGCCATAAAAGAGGCTGACGGCTCTTTGAAAGAGTTGAGAAGTGAGCTCAAGCTCAATTCAACACAAATGAAAGGAGCTGGCGAAACAGCCGAGCTTCTCAAAGATAGACACAATTTATTGCAGAAGGAGCTCGAAGCGGCAAGAAGCAAGACCGAAGCGTTAAGCGATAAGGTCGAAGCCGCAAAAAGAATATATGGCGAGAACTCCGAGGAAGTAAAGAATTTACAAACACAATTAAATAACGCAAAGAATGTCGAAGAAGGCATACAAAACGAAATAGATCAGACAACGGAGAAGCTCAAGAAACAAAAGACAGCACTTCAAGGCGTATCCGAAAAAGCTGATTTGGTTGGCGATAAGCTCATAGGAGCGGGCAAACAAATGTCGAAGGTATCGGCTGGTATTGTCGGAGCGGGTGTGGCAAGCGTGGCGGCGTTCAACGAAGTTGACGAGGGAGCAGATAACGCAATAAAAGCCACGGGAGCAACAGGAGAAGCCGCAGAACAGCTTGAGGAATCCTACAAGAAGGTGGCGGGCTCTATTACGGGCGACTTCGGAGACATTGGAAGTGCTTTGGGCGAGGTAAATACTCGCTTTGGTTTTACGGGAAGCAAAGCAGAAGACGCTACCATTAAATTTCTTGAGTTTTCGCAAGTGACGGGAATGGACGCAACAACGGCGGTGCAAAAAGTCTCTCGCTATATGGGTGACGCTGGCATTGACGCAAGCGAGTACGGAACAGTACTTGATAACTTGACCGTTGCGGCTCAAGCTTCGGGAATTTCCGTTGATACACTTGCGGAAAATCTCACAAAGTACGGAGCTCCTATGAGGGCATTGGGCTTTGAAACCGAAGAGACAATAGCGATTTTCTCAAGCTGGGAGAAAGCGGGAGTAAATACCGAGATTGCTTTTTCGGGTATGAAGAAAGCTATCGGTACTTGGTCGAAAGAGGGCAAGGATTCAAGAAAAGAATTTAAGAAGACACTCAAAGAGATTAAGGGTTGCCCTGATATAGCAAGTGCTACAACAAAGGCTATTGAGGTATTCGGACAAAAGGCTGGTCCCGACTTGGCGGACGCTATCCAAAACGGACGGTTTGAGTTTGAAGATATGCTCAAGCTTATCGAGGGATCAGACGGAGCTCTTGAGGGAACTTTTGACGAAACCGTTGACGGCGGTTATAAAATGGAACTTGCTATGCAGAACGCAAAACTCGCTCTCGGAGAGGTTGGAGATACCTTGAGTACAAGCTTAGCTCCTATCGTAGAATCCGCAAGCGAAAAGCTGAAAGGCTTTGCGGATTGGTGGAGCAAGTTGGATTCGGGTACGCAGAAAACAATTCTCACGATTGCGGGAGTAGTTGCGGCTATAGGTCCTGTGCTGTTGATTATGGGCTCGGTAGCTAAAAGTATTTCAGCGATAACAAACGCTATAAACATTATGAAAAACTCGACTATTATTGCAACGGTAGCTACGAAGCTACAAACGGCGGCTCAATGGCTCTTAAACACTTCAATAATGGGCTGTCCTGTTATGTGGATTATAGCGGGCATAATCGCTTTAGTGGCGGCTTTTGCGATACTGTGGAAGAAGTGCCAGGGATTCCGTAACTTCTTTATAAACCTATGGGAACAAATAAAGGTGGTATGGGATCAGGTCAAACCTTATTTTCAAGCGATATTTGAAGGTATAAAGACCTATTTTTCTATTTTAAAAGACTTCCTTGTAGCTGGTTTTAAAATCGCTTGGGAAGGTATAAAGCTCGCTTGGTCTGTAGCTGTTGATTATTTCAAGATGATTTGGAACAACATTAAACTTGTTTTTTCTGTTGTAAAAACATTCTTTGTTGGAATGTTTAAGACAGCTTGGGAAGGTATAAAAGCGGTATGGAACGCAGTTACAGGCTATTTCAAGGCTATTTGGGAAACAATCAAAGGCATATTCTCCGTTGTAAAATCGGTTCTCAAGGGCGATTTTAAGGGAGCTTGGGAAGGTATCAAGGGCATAGTTGGAACGTGGAAAAATTACTTTTCGAGCGTTTGGAATGGCATTAAAAATGTATTTTCAAGTGTGAAATCGTGGTTTTCAAGCACATTTGGAGCGGCTTGGAGTGCGATTAAGGGTATATTTGCGAATGTGGCTGGATTCTTTAGCGGAGTTATCAGCAAGATAAAAAGCACATTCTCCAAAGCAACGGATATCATAGCAAAGCCTTTCAAGAGTGCTATTGATAAGGTAAAGGGATTTTTCGACAATCTCAAACTTAAATTCCCGAAAATTAAGCTACCGCACTTTAAACTTACGGGCGAGTTTTCACTCAAAGAAAAGACCGTGCCGAAATTGTCGATTGAATGGTACAAAGACGGTGGTATCTTCACAAAGCCTACAATCTTTAATACCCCATATGGTATGAAAGGCGTAGGAGAAGCGGGAGCGGAAGCAGTATTGCCGATTGATAGACTACAAGGCTATATATCAAACGCAATAGACAGAAGTATGCAAGCGGTAAATCTCAATTCCCTTGCTTCTGCTATTGAAGACCTTGCAAGTAGACCTATAGAAATGAACATAGATAGTAGGAAATTTGCGGTTGCTACGGCAAGCTCGACAGATAGCGTAAACGGTCAGCGAGCTACACTACAGAGCCGTGGACTTATACTTGATTAAAGAAAGGAGAAAAAAGAATGACAACAATTTTTGCGGTAACAAACGATCAGGTTTTAACTGGTACAAGATTACCGAAGATTGCGAGTAATAATCAAAACACCGTGCGTTTGTGCGTTGATTTTGATTCGACTTGGGATAATTACGGCAAAAGTGCGGTGTTTTATACTTCAAACGACCCAACATTATACAAGAAAGTTTTATCCGCTAACGGCGATTGCCTTGTACCGCCCGAGGTTCTTGCTGAGGAAGGAATTTTGTTTATAGGTGTTGAGGGCATAAATGCCAATACTCAGGAGAGAAAGGCAACAGGACTATTAAAATTCAAGATTTTAGCGGGTACTCCTTCAATGGTTATTTCTGACCCTACTCCGAACGTTCACGGGCAAATGCTGACGGCATACAGTAGCGTCGCAAAAGAAATAGAAGTTGAAAGAGCGAGAATAAACAATCTTGTGAAATTGCCGAACGGAAGCACGACAGGAGACGCAGAGCTGGCTGATATTCGTGTGGACTTTAACGGAAAAACACACGCTTCGGCTGGTGCGGCGGTTAGAGAGCATACGAAAAAGCTGACTCGTGGGCGTTTTGGTTTGGCGGCGTTGTTACCGTCAAGCAGAGGAATTTACCCGAGCATATCAACAACCGAAAACACATTTAAGGTGGGTGGCGATACGCTTATTATAAGCGACAGACTTCCATCGGGCTGGGTGTCGCTTTATCCCGAAGAGGGTAACGGTAGCGTTACTTGGGGAAGCGAGATAACA
>JAEIGA010015358.1_pt1 | contig 11663 bp, 10 predicted proteins | sample 9270691 | NCBI WGS metagenome assembly JAEIGA01 (sample SAMN17057246, study PRJNA624740) | gut metagenome | biome: biome; isolation source: fecal sample | host: Bos grunniens | place: China: Xizang | collected 2019
AACTGGAACTTCAGTAGTAACATCAGAACTTGGATTAGATTTAAAAACAACAACTTTAGCAGATTTAGGTAGAGCAAAACAAGTAAAAGTAGGAAAAGAAAATACAATAATTGTTGATGGAGCAGGAGATAAAGATTCTTTAGCATCAAGAATTAGTAAAATAAGAAAAGAAATAGAAGATACACAAAGTTCATATGATAAAGAAAAATTACAAGAAAGATTAGCAAAACTTGCTGGAGGAGTTGCTGTTATTGAAGTAGGAGCTGCTACAGAAGTTGAAATGAAGGATAAAAAATTAAGAATAGAAGATGCTTTATCAGCAACAAAAGCAGCTGTTGAAGAAGGAATTTTAGCAGGTGGTGGAACAGCATATATTAATGTTTTACCAGAAGTTGAAAAATTATTAACAGAAGTACCTGAAGAAGAGAGAATAGGTGTTAAAATTGTTATCAAAGCTTTAGAAGCTCCAATTAAACAAATTGCTGAAAATGCAGGTTTAGAAGGTGCTGTGATTTTAAACGAAGTAAGAAAACAAAAAGTAGGTATTGGTTTTGATGCTGCTAAAGGAGAATATGTAGATATGAAAAAAGTTGGTATTGTAGATCCAACTAAAGTTACTCGTTCAGCACTTCAAAATGCAGAGAGTGTTGCATCTATGATATTAACAACAGAAAGAATTATAACAGACAAAAAAGAAAAAGAATGTGGATGTGGCCATCATGGAGCAGCGCCAGACATGAGTGCAATGGGTGGAATGTATTAAAATTAATAATAAAAAACGGAAAAGAAATATCTTTTCCGCTTTTTATTTATATAAATTCATGATCAAATGTATCAAGCTCAAAAGTTTTTTCATCAAAGATGTCTCCTATTAAAACTTCCATTTCTTCTTGGTCATCTAAACCTATTATTTCTAATGGCATTGTATGTGCTTTTAAATCATCAAAAAAGAATACGTTTTCATTTTCATCCGTTTTGAAGTATAAAGGTAATACTGGATAAGCATAGCCATTGTCTTCTAAAAATTTCTTTAAAAAAGTATAACTCATAAATGGGCTGATTTGCCTTGGAGAAAATCCGAGATATTCTTCAAAAGCTTCATCAGGTTCTAAAAAAGAAAGTTGAGAAGAAAATGGTTTAATAGGTTTTAAAAGCTGAGGGATAGCTAGATATGATATTTTTTCTCTAGTTTTATATTTTTTGTGACTAGCATGACCTCTTTCAGCATATTCATTCATTAAATAAGTTCTAAATTGTAATTCACCAGAAATTAATTGATTTCTATCAGATGAATCTAATGAGAATTGTAAATGATCTGATTGATAATTAGATTTTGGTTTTGGCATAAAAATAAAATCTTTTATATATTGTTCATTTTCTTCAATAAATTTTGGTCTGGTTAAAGGTCTATATATATCAACTGGAATATCATTATTTTCTGGTATTTTAGAAACCTTCATTAAATTTATAGAAGAGTAATTTCTAATAAATTCAATTGCTTTATGTACACACATATAACATATTTCTACAGACTTATCTTCTGGTATTAAATTTCCATAAGCATCTCTTATATCTACAACAAATCTAAAAGCTATAAAATCTGAAATATTAAGTTTATCTAACTCTTTTCCTTCTTTCATATAAGATGCTATTTTTTGTCTTATTTTTTTATTTGCACTTATAGGTGATTTTATTCTACCTTGTGGATTTATACATATATCATATTCTGGATAAAGTGTTTTAATAGATTCTTGCAAATATTCAGAAAGTTCATTAAAAAAAGATAATATTTCTGTTGTTTGAGTACTTTGAGTATCTGCAATCTTCAAATATGTATTTAATAATCTTATATATGTTTTTATAGCTTTATAATAAATAGAATCTTTTTCAAGTTTTGCAAAAGTTGTTTTTAATGTTTTTATTAACTCTGGAATAACGTCTTGAGCAGTTAATCCAGGATAATAACTAATATCAAAACTATTTAAGATTATGTCTCGTTGTTGTTTCATTATTATCCTCCTTTAATTTTTTACCATAATATATTATATCACGTTTTTTGGGAAATATTACTAAATTTACATAAAATTCACAAATATATATAAAATAAGTTGAAATAAAAAATATTTATAAATATTGAAATAAGCGTTTATTGACAATAAATTTGGTGTGTGATACTATTATCAAAGAAAAATAAAAGGAGTAAAAAATGAACAATATATTAGGTGTTATAATAGCAATTTTTTATATAGGAATTGTTATTGCTTCAGGAAAATTTTTTGAAAAGAAAAGTAAAGAAGCAAGTAGAAAGTTTATACATATAATGCTTGCTCCTTATTGGATAATTGCAATTATATTTTTTGATGATGTAATTTGGGCATCAGTTATGCCATTTTTATTTGTTATTATAAATTATCTTTCTTGTAAATTTAATATTATAAAACAAATGGAAAGAGATGAGGCTGAAAAAGATGGTTATGGAACTGTATATTATGCTTTATCTTTATTAATTTTATCAATCCTTACTTTTGGCCCATTAAAAAATAAAACAGATGTATATGGTCCTATTGTTGCTTTAACAGGTGTGTTAGTTATGGCTTTAGGAGATGGCTTTGCAGCTATTATTGGAAAAAAAGTAAAAAGTTTTGAATATAAAGTTGGAAAAACTAAAAAAACTATAGCAGGTTCTGCTACGATGTTTTTAATAAGTTTAGTTATAATTACAATATTTTTAGCATATTTTAAAATACCAATGTGGTTTTTAAAAGCATTAGTAATCTCATTAATTGCTACTATTTTAGAAGCTGTCGCAATAAAAGGATTAGATAATATTGTTGTTCCAATTTTAACAACTTTAATGGTATTTTTTGTTATATAATAATATTGAATAAATTATAAGAAAAACCAAAGAAAAGGAGAAGAATTATGTTAGATTTATCAGATGATTTTAAATTGGCTGAAAATGCAAGAAGATATAGTAAACCAGGTCCTACAAATTTTGCTGTAGGAGCAGTTTTAAAATGTAAAAATGGAAAGAGATATGTTGGTTGTAATATTCATAATGATGGAATTCAATCAATTTGTGCAGAAAGAACAGCTTTTGTTAAAGCAATTTCTGAAGGAGAAACTGATTTTGAACAAATAGTTGTAGTTGGAGCATCTAAAGGAGAAAAAGCAGACAGTGAATGTGTACCTTGCGGATATTGCAGACAATTTATGCATGAATATGTAAAAGATGATTTTAAAATATATACAATTGATAAAGAAAAAGTTAGACAATATACAATAAAAGATTTATTACCATATGGTTTTAAATTTTAAATTTAAGTTTTGAAATAGTATAAGTTATATATCATAAACAGCAGAAGGCACTCCCATTGATGGGTGTGCCTTCTGTTTGGATTAACCTACATTGCTTCTGCGCTGCTGAACGCGGCGACGCTTTGCTGCATGAAAGGGAACCGGCTGCTTCTTCTTATCGACAACTTTTCCAAGGTGAGCTTTGCACTGAATGCAAGCAAACACCATGAAACGAGTAGCCTTGTAGAAGCCGAATCCACAAACCAGGACAATCAGGAGCTGAATGAACTTGTACTCAAAGATGGTGTCCAGAAAACCACCAACCCAAGTGTACTCGATAGTCAGATCCTTGAAGCCACGGCAGATGTCAAAGATACATCCAGCCATCATGTCGTGAGCCTCAGTGCCAATGGTAATGTGCAAGCCAGCGCTGGCCATAGCGTAGACGATGCCGGGAAGCAGGTGACGAATGGCGATAACCATGAAGATAGCGGCGATGCCGGTCCACATGATGGTTGCCATCTGCTGCTCGCGAGCAACGGTGCGGCTGTTTCGAATCTCAGGGGTTACCTGGATCCGGTCAGCGGTAAACAGTGTGTAGGAACGTCCATTTTTGATTTTTGCGATCATCTTATTCATGTGTGATGACCTCCCATAATAATTCTCTGCGTCAGCAGGGTTGAGCGTGGTATCACACCACTTCAAACCGCTCTAGCAGGCCCTCAGTTTAAGCGTGATACTTGCCCTGATAAATTAATTATAATCTTAATGAAATGTTGTTGTCAAATTTAACAATTAAATATAAAAATAAATTTTAAAATAATTTATAAAAGTAATAAGCTATTAATATTTTAAAATTATTAAAAATAAATAAATTATTATATAAAATTTAAATTAAATTATAAAAAAGACTTGTAAAAAAATTAAATTTAATAGATAATATTATATATGTTAAAATATGTTAGTTTTAACTTTAAAGACACAAGAAAATTTATAAAAATACAAAGGAGGAATATGTAATATGTACGTATTCAATAGAGTTACTGTAGTTCCACAATTACCAGAAAGAGTAAAAAAATTACCAGAAATTGCAAATAATTTATGGTGGTCTTGGAATACAGAATTTTTAAAATTATTTCTAGATATTGACGTGGATTTATGGGATAGAATAGGAAAAAATCCAGTTAAATTCTTAAAATTAGTAAGCCAAGAAAAAATTGAAAAAATGGCTGAAGATCCAAACTTTTTGAAAAAATATGATAGAGTAGTTGAAAACTATGAAAATTATATGAATAGTACAGATACTTGGTTCAATAAAACATATCCAAAAAACAAAGATGATTTAATAGCATATTTTTCAGCTGAATATGGATTAGATGAAATTCTTCCTATATATTCAGGTGGACTTGGAATTTTATCAGGAGATCATTTAAAATCAGCAAGTGATTTAGGACTTCCTTTTGTTGCTGTTGGTCTTTTATATAAAAATGGATATTTCCATCAAAAAATTAATATTCGTGGTGAACAATGTAGTGAATATCAAAATATAGATTTATATAATTTACCAATTTTACCTGTAAAAGATGAAAATGATAATGATTTTATAGTTGAAGTAGAAATGGGAGATAGAAAAATCTTCTTAAAAGTATGGCAAATTTCTGTTGGTAGAATAAAATTATATTTATTAGATGCAGATATAGATAAAAACCCAGAAGATTTAAAAGATACAACTTTAAGACTATATGGTGGAGATAAAGAAATGAGAATTCGCCAAGAAATAGTTTTAGGTATGGGTGGGGTTAAAGTTTTAAAAGCTTTAGGACTTACTCCAACTGTTTACCATATGAATGAAGGACATTCATCTTTCTTAACATTAGAATTAATTAAAAATATAATGAAAGAAAAACAAGTATCATTTGAAATAGCTAGAGAAATTGCTACTGTAAAAACTGTATTTACAACACATACACCAGTTCCAGCAGGAAATGATATATTCCAAATTGCATTAGTAGAAAAATATTTTAATAAATTATGGCCTGAACTTGGAATTTCAAGAGAAGAATTTTTAGGTCTTGGAATGAAAGAAACAGAAGGAATGGAACAAGGCTTTAATATGGGAATATTAGCTCTTAAAATTTCAGGAAAGAAAAATGGTGTAAGTAAATTACATGGTGAAGTTTCAAGAGAATTATTTAGTGATGTTTGGCCAAATATTGCAGATGATGAATCACCAATTACATATGTAACAAATGGAATTCATACATGCTCATGGCTTGCTCCTAGACTAAAAGGTTTATTTAATGATTATTTACCACCATATTGGCAAGATAAAATTCATATCCAATCAACTTGGGATAAAATAGATGATATTCCAGATGAAAGATTATGGGAAGCTCATGTTTCAAGAAAAGAAAGATTAATAAAATTAATTAAAAATAATGTAACTGAAAGATTTTTAAATAATGGTGTAGGATATGACCAAATTTCAGAAGTTATAAATGGTTTAAATCCAAATGCTTTAACAATAGGATTTGCTAGAAGATTTGCTACATATAAAAGAGCTACTTTAATATTTAAAGATATAGCTAGACTTACTCAAATTTTATGTAATGAAAATAGACCTGTTCAATTAGTATTTGCAGGAAAAGCGCATCCAGCAGATAAAGAAGGTCAAGAATTAATTAAAACAATACATGAAGTTTCATTAATGCCACAATTTAAAGGAAAAATATTCTTACTTGAAAACTATAATATAGCAATAGCAAGATATTTAGTAAGTGGTGTTGATGTATGGTTAAATAATCCAAGAAGACCAATGGAAGCTTCAGGAACAAGTGGTGAAAAAGCATCAGTAAATGGTGTATTAAACTTTAGTATTCTAGATGGTTGGTGGGCAGAAGGTTATGATGGAACAAATGGATGGTCTATCGGAACTAATGCAGAATACACTAATGAAGAAGAACAAGATAAAACAGATAGCAATAGTATTTATCATACTTTAGAAAATAAAATTATTCCTGTATATTATAATAAAGATAGAAATGGAATATCTAAAGATTGGATAAGATTAATGAAAAACTCAATTAAATCAACAGCTGGAAAATATAGTACATCAAGAATGGTTGTTGACTATGTAAATGAGTTATATATGCCACTTTGTAATTTAAGTAAAAAACATTATGGCGATTTATCAAATATTATTGATTTTACTACTTGGAAAAAGAATGTAAGATCAAATTGGAATGCTATTAAAATAGAACAAAAAGATAATATTGATAATGCTAGAATGGTTGCTGGAAGTAAAGTAAAAGTTAGATGTTTTGTAAACATGCCAAATATAGATAAAGAATATGCAGATGTTCAAGTATATTTTGGACAATTCTTAGAAAATGGAAATGTAAAAAATGTATATACAAATGAAATGAAATGTGTTGCAGAAGATAATGGAACTTTTGAATATGAAGGTGAAATTGAACTTTCAACTGGTGGAAATTTCGGTTATACATTTAGAGTAATGCCAAAACATCCAATGTTGTTACATTCAGAAAATATGAACTTAATTAAATGGTTAACTAAATAATATTTGAAAGCTCTAGACTAATTAGTCTAGAGTTTTTGTTGTTAATATAAAATTTTAAGATTAATTATTTATATTTTTTCGTTACCACATTTAAGAAACTGTAATTCACTTTGTTCAAACAGTTTCTAAAAAGGTCCCCACTTGCCACTCAAAATATAAATAATTAATCTTTTATAATATAATGAATTCTCACAAAATTCACAAAACGAACACTAATTAGACTAATCTTGCAAATATAATACGAATAGAAAATGAGTAATAAATTTGTAGGAGGAAAGTGTGTATGGAAGAGAATAATATGAATAATAATTTTTCAAACATAAATCTAGAATTCCCAAATGTTACAAATAATGTCATTATATATCATAGTGATTCTTATTTTGATAACTAAATAAGATAGATTTTAAAGAGCTTTAAGTGGATAAAGCTCTTTTTTTCTTGACTTGATATTTTTTCTTATAAGGTGTACAAAAATGAAAAAATGGTGTATAATGCATGCGTATTGGAGGCGAAAATATGATAGTTAATATTATAAAATTTATAGCTTTAGTAATAATAACTTTTTTAATGTGTAGGATTATTACTAATAAAAGAAATGGAATTGCAGTACTTGGAACTTTATTAATATGCTTCTCAACAGCATTATTAGAATATATTGAAAGTGGTTTGTTAGAAGTACTTTTATTTGGACAAGGAATTGTGATATTAATTAATGAATATCTAAATACAAAAACAAAAAGTAAATATTTTGCACTGCTTGGAATTGCATTAGGTTTTGTTGGATTATTATTGTTTTCAAATATTACTTGGCAATTATCAATAGGAATGGTATTACTTTCAGTAATTATTTGGATATTTATAAAAAATAAAAAAGAAGTTAATGTAAAAAATATATTACCAATAATTATTGTTTCTATAATATCTATAATTGGAAGCTTATTTTTTTATAAATATTCAGTTATGGAAAGTAAAGAAAACGGTCCGATTATTTATTATTTAATAACTTATTTTTATTCATATATATTACCTTTTAATGAAAAAATAAAATATGTAACACATGAGGCTTTGGTTTGTATGATTTCAGTATTTCCAATGCCACTTGTATTGTCACTTATATATATGTATAAAAATGAAAAACATACAGAATTTATATTACCACTTGCAATTGTTTGTATAGCTCAAATTATTGGAAGTGCATGGATTTCTAATATAATACCACCATATATAATGGCAATTTCAGTATCACTTGCACAAATATACTTATTAATATATTTCTTTGCTAATATTAAAGAAAAATTATTTAAGTTAAAAAGAGCTGGTTATGTGACTTTAATATATTTAGTGTTTGTCGCAATAATGAATGTGCCTAAAGCTGTTTCTACAAGAGCAATGTTATCTTGTATGGCATTAGGACCAACTTTAGAATGCTTTTTATTATGTAAGTATGATGATCTAAGAATTCAAAAAATTGCACCAGTAATATATGGAATAATTACATTAATTGGTTTTATAGCATATGCCGTTTTGTGAAAGTTTTGTGACTAATATGTAAAAAACTTTGACAAAAAGAGTTACTGTGGTATAATGGGAACGGATTGAATAGAATTTGATTAAATTTTATAAATTTTGGAGGAAAAAATGAAAAAAGTATTGTTAATAGGCGCTGACGGAATGCTTGGTGGCGAACTAAAAGAAAGATTAGAGAAAGTTTATGATGTTGAAAGTACAACATTAGAAACTTTAGATATTTGTGATAAAGCAGCAGTAGTTAGTAAAGCCCAAGAAGTAAAACCTTACTTTATTATAAACTGCGCAGCGTATACAAATGTAGATGGATGTGAAACAAATTTTGAACTTGCAAACAAAGTAAATGGATTAGCATTAGAAAATATTGCAGAAGCAGCAAATACTGTAGATGCAACTGTCATTCATATAAGTACAGATTATGTTTTTGATGGGGAATTACCAGTAGAAGAAGCATATTCTGAAGATATGGAGCCAAAACCAGTAAGTGCTTATGGTAAATCTAAATTATTAGGTGAACAAAATATAGCTAAAATACCAAAACATTATATTTTAAGAACAGCTTGGCTTTATGGTGTAAGAGGAAAGAACTTTGTTAAAACAATGCTTCGTTTAAGCAAAGAAAAAGATATGATTTCTGTTGTTTGTGATCAACATGGAAGCCCAACATCTACTACAACATTATGCAAAATTATAGAACAAATTATGGAAAAAGAACCAGAGTATGGAATTTATCATTCAACTTGTGAAGGATTTACAACATGGTATGACTTTACATGCAAAATTTTTGAATTTGCTGGAATAAATACACCTGTTAAACCTATAACATCAGATGAATATCCAACTCCAACAAAGAGACCAACAAACAGTCAATTATCAAAAGAAAAATTACATAATATTGGAATATATCCAGAAGAATTTAAAGATGCATTAAAAGAATATTTGAAGGAGGAATTAAAATAATGAAAGGAATTATTTTAGCAGGTGGTAGTGCCACAAGATTATATCCGATAACATTAGCAGTTTCAAAACAAATGTTACCAGTATATGACAAACCAATGATTTATTATCCATTATCATTATTAATGATGGCAGGAATAAGAGAAGTTTTAATTATATCAACACCAGTTCACTTACCAGCATTTGAAAGTTTATTAGGTGATGGATCAGATTTAGGAATGAAATTTGAATATAAAATTCAAGAAAAACCAGTAGGTTTAGCTGATGCTTTTAGAGTAGGTGAAGAATTTATTGGAAATGATAATGTTGCTCTTGTTTTAGGTGACAACATGATTTATGGTTCAAGAATTGAAAGAGTTTTAAAAGAAGCTAGTGAACTAAAAAAAGGTGGAATAATCTTTGGATATCAAGTTGCTGATCCAACATCATATGGTGTTGTTGAAATTGACAGAAAAACAGGTATAGCAATTTCTATTGAAGAAAAACCAGAACATCCAAAATCAAATTTAGTTGTTCCAGGTATTTATTTCTATGATAATGATGTTGTACAAATTGCAAAAGGTTTAAAACCATCAAAAAGAAATGAAATAGAAATTACAGATGTTAATAGAACATATATGGAAAGAGGAGAATTAAAAGTAATTCCTTTAGGAAGTGGATATGCTTGGTTTGATACAGGTTCTCCAGATAGATTGTCAGATGCTTCTGATTTTGTAAAAGCTATTGAATTAAGACAAGGTGTTCAAATTGCTTGCTTAGAAGAATATGCATACAGAAATGGATGGATTTCAAAAGATAAAGTATTAGAACATGCTAAAAAATATGGAAAAACAGAATACGGAAAATATTTAGAAAGAATCACAAAAGATGATTCAATAAATTATGATGTATAATGAAAAATAAGAGGTGATTTTATCATCTCTTATTTTTTGTCTTTTTATATTTTAAAATTCTGTCTTAAACCTTAAAAAAGTGTTGTAAAATAAGTATTTTTGTGATATAAGTATAGGTGTGAAAAAAATAGAAAGAAGGTTAAAAAATTATGGGAAAATTTAAGAGAATTGATACAAAAATTGAAGGTGTTTATGTTATAGAACCAACAGTTTTTGGAGACAATAGAGGTTACTTTATGGAAACATATAGTACTGCTGAATTTGAAGAAATTGGAATAACAAATAATTTTGTTCAAGACAATCAATCAAAATCAAGAAAAGGTGTTTTAAGAGGGTTACATTTCCAAAAAGAAAATACACAAGCTAAACTTGTTAGATGTATAAAAGGTGAAGTTTTTGATGTAGCTGTTGACTTAAGACCAGGAAGTAAAACATATGGACAATGGGAAGGTGTTGTATTATCTGAAGAAAATAAAAAAATGTTTTTTGTTCCAAAAGGATTTGCCCATGGATTTTTAGTTTTAACTGATGAAGCTGAATTTACTTATAAATGTGATGATTTATATAATCCAACAGCTGAAGGTGGTTTAAAATGGGATGACCCAGATGTAGGAATTGAATGGCCTTTAGGAGATATGAAGCTAGAAGATTTACTAACATCAGAAAAAGATGGAAAATGGCCATCATTAAAAGAATTAAAAGAAACAGATTTATTTAGTAATTTAAAATAAATATATTTAAAGTGAAAGGAAGAAGAAAATGAAAAATATATTAGTAACAGGTGCAGCAGGTTTTATAGGAGCAAATTTTGCTGATTTGATGGTAGAAAAATATGATGGAGTTTATAACATTATTGTTTTTGATAAATTAACATATGCAGGAAATATTCACAATTTAGATAATGTTAAAGATAAAATAACATTTGTACAAGGAGATATCTGTGATTTTGAATTTGTAAAAGAAACAATTAAAAAATATGAAATAGATGCAGTAGTTCATTTTGCAGCTGAGTCTCATGTTGATAATAGTATAAAAGATCCATTTATATTTACACATACAAATGTAATTGGAACTCATACATTATTAGAAGCAGTTAGACAAATTTGGGGTGAAGGAAGTTCAAATAAATTTGTTCATGTTTCAACAGATGAAGTATATGGAACTTTAGGTGAAACTGGATATTTTACTGAAACTTCTCCAATTCAACCAAACAGTCCATATTCAGCATCAAAAGCATCATCAGATTTAGTTGCTTTAGCTTATTCAGAAACATATAAAATGAACGTTTGTGTAACAAACTGTTCAAATAACTATGGACCATATCAACATCATGAAAAATTAATACCACATATGATATCAAAAGCTTTAAAAGATGAAAAATTACCGGTATATGGACAAGGTTTAAATAT
>JAEIGA010015359.1_pt1 | contig 11663 bp, 16 predicted proteins | sample 9270691 | NCBI WGS metagenome assembly JAEIGA01 (sample SAMN17057246, study PRJNA624740) | gut metagenome | biome: biome; isolation source: fecal sample | host: Bos grunniens | place: China: Xizang | collected 2019
AGCATCTGAAAAAGTACTACCAATATAAGTACCTGATAGTTCTGTTCTAATTCTCAAAATCTCACCATAAGTAAAAACTTTTGCTTCTTTTATATCACAACTCCAATTTGAAGTTCTTTCACTTATTTCACACAAATATTTACCCTTACGTTGTAATACAAATTTTTCATCATTACTATACTCACGAGAATTTACCAAATTATTAGGATGTTTTAAATCCTCTCTCTCAAAGTCTATTACAGGAAATACCCATTTTAACCCTTCTTCTTTACAAGTATTCATAAATAATTTTACTTTATTTAACCATTCTTCTAACCCTTTATTTGTACTTATTACACTATATAATTCTTGTTTTCTATTGTCTGATTTGTCATAATAAGATACATAACAAGTTACACCACGCAAATAAGGATTTACTTCTAATATTTCTTCTAATGTACCCGCTTGTTTACAACCATTCTTTATCCAACGAGATAAGCCCTCATTTGTTATCCAACTACTCCCCTTTTTCCAATGCTGGTCATAATCATTATACATTTTCTTTACTTCTGATAACATATATTCTTCTGATACATCTAACCAATTATGGAAAACAGACCAATCTCTAACACGACGCTCATGCTTACCCCAACCCTCTGTTACATTATTATCACCTGCCATCCAACAAGGTATATAGCCATTCTTTGTCTTTATAAACTGTCTATTATATTCAATAGTATAACTCATAATTATCAACTCCTTTAATCAAAAATATTTTTATCTGTTTTATTTTAACCCTACAAAAAAATTATTTATGTCCAAATAAAAAATCTGTTGACAACAAATATATCAACAGATTTATCAACAATTATTAAACTAATATCTTCTCTTCTATCAAAACTTCACGCAATCTTTTCAATAATATATCTAATTTTGCCTTATGTTCTGATATTTCTTCTGCACTTCCACTATAAGCACTCCAACTATACCAATCCTCTCTATAGTTGTTTATATCATTATATATTTCCAAAGACATTTCGCCAACACCTTTTTCCACACTATATAATTTTTCTTCATCATCTTCAAATCCATCTATTACATAAGTTCGACACCAATCAAATACTACTATATATTCCCAACCCTCTGCATCAAAACTAACGCATTGTGGTGTTTTTAACTCAAACCAACGAAGAATTGCACTTATTAAATCAAAATGAACATCTGTTAAATAACTGGCTCTATCACTCCATACTATATTTTCTCCACACAAATTTTCATTATTTCTGACTGCTTTTGTCAAAATATTACTTTTATTACAAACTTCTGCACTCTCGACTAAACTCACACTCACCCAGCCATTTTTGGGAATTGATAACATGATATTATACCTTCTTTCAATAATTATATTCAAACTTATTATTATATTATATACATATTTATATTTATGGTTATTAATAATAATTCAACTGTAGATTTTTATGCCCAATTTAAAAATTTTACATGCATTTTATAAAACTTTTAAGCAAAATAATAAAATAAAAAATATTTTTCACTTATATAATATCATAAAATATTTATTTTGTCAATAAAAAAGAACTTCTTAACATAAGAAGTTCTAATTTTTTCTTAATCTGCATAAGGATTAGGTAAACTAAAATTCCAATAATCTTTTGAATTTACAGTTTTCTTAAAATGATTTCTACCATTAGCTCCATGAAAATACAAATAATCCTTTGGTAATACTCGACCACCTATATTTAAGCCATCTTTTTCAGCACACCAACTATCTAAAACATGTCTTGCAATATAAGTTAAATCATACCCATAATCACTCTTTGTTGGATTACTACTTATATAATGAAATTGACTAGGCTGTGTTATAACTTTTTCTATTGTATTAGGAAATCTTGAATCATCTACTCTATTAACTACTACCCAACCTATTGCTGCAATCTCCTGTTGACTTTTAATACCACGTGCCTCACCATACATAAGTTTTGCCATCATAATTACATCATTTTCAGTATATAATTTAGTTGGCTGTTTTACAGCAGGCTCAACAATAACTGCCTCTGATTTTTTTAATGATTCAGGAACACCACTACCATCTAAAAGAACACATTGATAATCACCATTCCAATCTACACTTACACCAAGAGCATTTGCTATTGCTCTTGCAGGTAAATAAGTAGTATCATTATATGTAATAGGAATAACTTTCTCACCATTAACATATCCTAAATCCACTACCTCATTATTTTTTGCCACAGTTAAACCATAATTCAAATTTGCAGTAATAGGCTGTAATTTAGTCCCTGCATACAAGCAAGTAGTACATAAAATTACTAAACCCATAGTTATTGCAAAAATTTTCAAATATTTCTTACCCATTTCTAAATAACCTCCCTATAGTATTTTTATAAAATTACAAATCAATATAATTTTTTATGTCATAAAATTTTATATAAGTCTCTCAGGAAATAAAAATGGACTTCCATACAGAAGTCCATTTATTTTACTCTATACTCCAAATCTTTTCAATTCTTTATCACCCATATCTAAATATCTACTCATACACATTGAACATAATGTAAAACATTTACCTGTTATATTATCCATTACAGCTAATATTCTCTGTGGTTTTTCCTTAAATATCTCACTATCCAATTCATTAGTACAAGTATGACTTAAACCTGTTACATCCCTTGTTTCAAAAATTTCTATACAATACTCATCATTTGTTATAATACAATACCAATTTTCTTTTATTAACTTTAACAAATGAAGATAACTCTTATCATCTATAGAAATACCATAATGCTTTTCAATATATCTTAATATATCCTCAAACATTTCTGTTCTACTTAATACCAAAGAAGCTTCTTTTCTAGCAATCATTACTTTACCATCTTCATCTTCAAATTGTAAAGACATACTATAACAATGCCTACCATCTATTGCATAAATATCTTCTAAACATTTACCTTTATTATATTTTATTCCTAATTCTTGATGAACTTTATTTCCCCATTCACTTATAATACATACAAAATCATTATTACAATATTTATTAAATAACTTCAATGACCTTATTTCATCATATTTTTTCATATTTACCACCTCATAAATTATTATATTTATATTATAACAAATTATCCTAATTTAGTCAATAACTATAAATAAAAAAGGTTGAGTTACTGAAAAAACAATAACCCAACCTCCATGCAAAACACGCCAAGTTGCCAACTTAAATATATTATAACAAATAATATAATAATTGTCAATAGATAAACTTAAAATTATTTATCTTCTTTATCAATTTTAATATTTTTCTTTGAAGATTTCTTTGCAGATTTCTTATCTTCTTTTGTTTCTGTTTTATCGTCTTTAACTTCTTCTTTTGTTTCTGTTTCATCTTCTTTACCAAAAGACATATCATCAACAAAATCCCAATTTAAATCAGAAGTTTCAGGTGTTTCAGTTAATTCATTTTCAGCCTTTTCTTCAGCTTCAAGTTCCATAACTTCCTTATATTTATCCATCATAACCTGCATAAGTTCAAGTGCCTTTTCATTTGTAAGCAAAAGACCATCTTCAAAAACAGCCTTACCTAAATCCTTATACATCCCTTCTATTTCTGCTTTAAGCATACTAATTTTAGCAGCTCTCTTTGCTGTTTCAGAAATATTCTTTGTTGCCTCACCTACTACTGCACCTATTTCAGAAGATGCCTTTGAAATTACTTCTCCTACTTTTTTTGCCTCAATTAAAGCCTTACCAATAAAATTACCCATAATCAAACTCTCCTTATAAACTTAAATTATTTCATATATGACTCTAAAATCATATTCACTAACTTACCATCTGCTTTACCCTTCACTAATGGCATTAAATTCTTCATAATATTACCTTTATCTGATTTTGAAGGATTCTCAATACCTAAATTAGAAAGAACACTCTCAATGGTTTCTTTTATTTTAACTTCATCCATCAACTGTGGTAAGAAACTTTCTATTACAGAAATTCTACCTTTACATTTATCAATAATATCTGTTCTATCAGCAGGACAAGATTCTAATGTTTCATTTGCCTGTTTAACTTCTTTACGAAGTACAGCAAATTCTTCATCTTCTGTAAGAACATCTCTCTTCTCTTTTGCTCTTAAATCCAAAGCAGAAACAAGCAAAGATAATGTATCTTTTTTCTCTTTATCTCCTGCTTTCAAAGCAGTTACCATTTCTTTTCTAATCTGCTCAACTAACATAATTTCATTTCTCCTAACTAACTTAATTTAATACATTATAACATATATTTATTGTATTGTCAATAAACATACACTATTTTCTCAATATTTTTATTGTATCTTTTTTATTTAAATGTAATAACAATGATAAAACTATTGGAAAACCAAACAACCCTATAACTCCCGCAAGATTTACACCTACAAACATAGAAACTAATGTTACTAATGGGTGCAACCCTAACTCACCACCTACAATACGTGGCTCAATAATATTTCTAACCACTGTAACTACCAGATAGACTGCTAATAGTAATATTCCCATTTTTATATCACCTAATATAAGTGTTACTATTCCCCAGGGAATCATTACACCACCTGTACCAAATACTGGTAGAATATCAAATAAAGCAATACCTAATGCTATAATTATAGAATTTTTTACTCCTATTACTGTTAATAAAATTGCTAATTCTACAAAAGTTATTGACATTATAATAGCATAAGATTTTATACAAACAAAAACTGTACCAAATAAATATTCTTTTATTTCTTTTATTAACCCTGATGCTTTATCTCCTATTTGCTTTTTCATAAAATTCATAATTAAATCATAATCTATTGCAATAAAGAAAGAAGATATTATCATCAAGACTAATTTAATAAAAAATCCTGGAATACTTGTAGCAAAACTTCCTACTCCACCAACCAAAGAAGTTGAAACCTTAGATACTATACTTCCAACTGCACCCAATAACTGTCCTTCTAAGGTCTTTAGTTGTGCTATTAATTCTTCATTTTGATTTATTTGCATTATTATATTTTCTACTTTTTCTATTATTGTTGTTATTACTTCTTTTGCATAGGACTCATAAAGAGTAGGCAATTCTGCAAAAAATGATTGCATACCTGATACTATACCAAATCCTATTAGTGTAAGAAGTCCCCCAACTATTAAATAAAACAAAGTTACAAAAAATACTGCTGAAGCAGAATACTTCAAATGTATTTTATCATGTGCAAATCTAATAGGTTTTTTCAAAATAAATGCAATACAAAAACCTATTAAAAATGGTACTAAAAAAGGTAAAACAAATTTACACCCTAATACAACCATTCCTATTATTATTAAATAAAATAATACATTGATTATAAAACTTTTTTTTGTTTCAATATTCATACCTATACCACCATTCTATATTTTAATTCATACTAAATAAATGTTCATCATAAGTTTTATTGAATATATGACTACCATCTTGTTTTAATTCATCTGTATGATAATATAACCATTCATTTTCTTCTGGTTTTAATGCTGCTTCAATAGACACTATACCTGGATTACAAATAGCACCAACAGGTAATCCTTTATACTTATATGTATTATACAAAGAATCTATATTCAAATCATTATAAGTTAATTTAGATTTATTATATAAGCCATCTGTTAGTGCATACACAACACAAGCATCTACTTGTAATAACATATCTTTATCAAGTCTATTTGATATTACTCCTGATATTATAAATCTTTCAGTATCTAATTTTGCTTCCTTTTCTATTACAGATGCCATTGTTATAATCTCAAAAATATTTGAATAATCTGTGGTTAATTCACTATATCTTTTTTCAAAAGTCTTTAACATTTCACCTACAACTTCTCTTGCTGTTACTGATTTCTTAAATTCATAAGTAGCAGGAAATAAAAAACCTTGCATTTTATACTTATACTTATCATCTGGTATATATTTTATAAACTCAAAGTCATATTCTTCTGATAAGGCATTTATAAATTCTTGTTTATTAACTATTTGTTTCTCTTCTAATAAATTAGCCATTTGTTCTATACTATAACCCTCTGGAAAAGTTATTTTAACTGTTTCCTCAATATAATAATTATTTACAAGAACTTCTAATATTTCTGTCAAAGACATATCTTTTCTTAACTTAAAAGTACCATAATTTAATCTACCATCATACTCACTACCTTTTATTCTTAAATAAAAAACATATTCACTATTAATACATTCATTTTCTCTTAATAAAACACCTATTTCTTTTGTTGACATACCTTTTGGTATCTCTATACTTACTTCAGAATTATCCTTTGATATCGTTATATCAAAATATTCTAATACAAAAGGTGTTAATAATAACCCAATAACCAATATAAAACTAAATAAAATTATTAACACTTTTTTCATTGAATTTGCCTCCAAAAACTATTTAATATGACTAAAAATATGACTTATAATATCAGCAGTCCAACCATTACCTATTGCCTCAACTCTACTTTTATAACTTGCACCCTCAATATTAGTATAATTATCTGGCAAAGTTTGACAACGCTCACATTCTATGGCACTCAATCTTCTATAACCACTTTCTGATTTTTTATCAGGTATATAAGGACAATGAGGTGGTTGTTTATAATAAGATGCTAAAATAGGTTTAGATTTTTCATCTCTTAATGATGGTTTCCAATTAGGATAATTTCTTAAAAAACCATCTAAATGTTTTTTACTTAAAGGATATTTACCATCATCCTCTGACCTTAAAATATCATTTAATAAAATACCTTTATCCTCTGGTTGTGCTATAACTCCACCATTTATATTCGTCCAATAAAATCTATCTCTATTTTGTGCTGAAACTAAATTACTATTTATACGATTAGGCTCAACACCCATTTCCTCACTTATCTTATTTAAAACATCTTTTTTACCTTTTACATTCTCCAATAAGAACAAAATATTAGGATTAATAGATTTCAAATAATTTAATATATCTCTATACACAAAAAACAAAGAACTCTTTTCACCGTCTAATCCCTTTTTATCCCCACCAAAACTGATATTCTGACAAGGTGACCCACCTATCAACAAATCTATACTTTTCCAATCTATATTCCAATTCTTCCAATCACAAACATCCCCTAATTGAATTGTATTTGGAAAATTATGTTGCGTTACATTTATAGAAAATTTATTTATTTCACTTGCATAATATGTATCTACTTTTTTTCCTATATTTAATAGTGCTAACTGCCCTATTGATATACCATCAAACAAACTTAAAACATTCATTTATTATTCCCTCAACTTCACTTTATTTTTCCAAAACTGTATTTATTGCATCCAATATTGTATTTGCTTTCTTTGTATGATTAAAAGAAACACAATGATTTAATACATCATAAAAAAACCCACCAGCTGTTATCCCTGCTGTAAATAATCTTTCATATTTTCTTTGTACAAAACTTCCACCAACTGAAAAAGTATTATAATTTGAATGTTTAACTAACTCTATCAAATCGTCCTCAGAATTTATCCTACAAGGTAAAATAGTTTTTCCTAAACCAACTGTACCAATATGATGTGAATCACTACCACCAAAAGTTGGTTTGTTTAATTCTTCTGCTAAGGCATTAGATAATATGTATGATTTCTTTGTTAAACAAGCATTAAAAGTTTCTATAAAATCAAAAGAATTTAATAACTCTATATTATCTCTATTTTTTGTATTACACAAGCCTAGCTTAAAATAGTCATAAGGATGTGCAGGACCAACTATACCACCTAATGCATGAACTATTTTTACAACATCTTCTGCTACAATACCTTTATATTCAAAAATATCATACTTCATTCTACTAGGTAAAATAATTAACAAATGTCCTGCATCTAATGAATCATATTCTATACCCCTAAGTACTAAAAAATTATTGTATTCCTTTTTTATTGCTTTATATCCACTATAAGAGTTATGGTCTGACACTAGCATACCTTCATAACCTTTTTCTCTTAAAGTTTTAATTGTTGTTTCTATACCAACTATTCCATCTGGAGAACCCTCCTTAGTATGACAATGCATATCTAATATCATTTCTACTTACAACCCCTCATTATTTATTGCACTTCTTCAATAACCAACTTATGATATTGTTCTGCTATCAATACTAATTTTTCTGCCTCATGCTTTATATCAGTAGTGTAAATTCTCTCAACACAACTTCTATTCACACTCCATATTCTCATATATTTAAAACCACCACGAGGTCCTTTAACTAATATTATTTTTATAGCCTGTTTAATATCTCTTTCTCTATCCTTCCAGAACTTTTTATCTATTATTTCCAAAGCATTCCATCCAATAGGTAATGCTACTGCACCTGGTATCTTTACTTCTACCATAGGCTGTTCCCAAGCAGTAAAAGTTATTTTTTCTTCACGTGCAATTCCTTCTGCTCCTACAACTAAATGTTTATCATATTGAGATAAATCTTTAATCAATTTAACTCTCATACTTATCACCTACATTCAGCTTATTTACTTAATTTATCTGCTATACTTGATGCCACAAAACTTTCAGGTTTTACATATACCTCATAACCACAACTTTTTACCCAACCTACTATCTCAGGTATTACCTCTTTTGTTGGTCCATTAAAACCTGCATCCACATGAATACAAAAATGTAATTGTGTATAATCAAAACCTGTTTCCTCATTATACTTATCAAATTCTTCCATAAGTTCAGAAGCACATTCTAAACTTATTTCAGTTTCTTTATATAATTTCTGTTTTATATTACTTATTTTATTTACATTAGTTACTTCATAAAAGAAAAAACCACCTTTTGATTCCTCTAATACAGCAATAACTAACACTATCTTTGTTTTATCAAAATTCTGACTATCTGTACCCACTATTACTGAATAATTATTAGGATTATTTCTAACTTTCTCTGAAATAATTTCAACAATCTGTCTCATTGTTACTTCCCCGTATGTAATACTTTTCATACTATACACCTCAACAATCTCCACATTTTTGTATATTTTCTATTTCATTAAATAATTCTTCTAACAAAATATTCACTTTGTCATCTCTATATTTAATTCTACCTTTATTATCTAAAACAATTATAGATGGAATATTATAAATATTAGATTGAAAAACATCTTCTAAATCAGTATTTAATTTTATATTTACAAAATTTAAACCTTTTTCATTTAACTTATTTTTTATATCTACTATTTTATCAATTTCATTTTCTGTAAAATCCTCATAAGGAATACCAATAATTTGAACATTATTTTCTTCAAACCAATTTTCCTTTTCAGATATACTATCTAATAATTTATCACAATCAGGACACCAAACAGACCAATTTAACAATAAAGTATAATCATACCTATATAAATCTTCATTACTAAAATGAACACCGTCTATTGTTTCAGTATCTATATTTATAATTAAACTCTCATCAATATCATAATTACTTATACTTATTTTTTCATCTTCTATTTCAACTGATTTTCCTAAAAATAAACCTTTATCTGTTATAGGTATATACTTATTTCCTTTATACTCTATAACAGATATTTTATGACCATCTTTTGTTCTAAATGTTTGTATTTCTTCATTTACATATACTTTATCCTCAACTTCTAAAACATTATCTGATTTTAGATTAAAACCTATCAAAAAAGATAAAGTCATTAAACATAAACAAATGAATAAATACAATATATTTTTCTTCATTTAACCATCTCACTTTAAATTACTTAAAAATCAAATCAATCTTTTCTTATCTTTCCACAATCAGTACATTCATAAAAATAATCAGCACCTACAAATTCTGACAAACCAAAAGAATAAACTGCAACAAGAGCACGAGCTGGTCCATAACCATCTAATTGTGCTTTCTTACCAATTTTCTTATGTATTGTATGCTCTCCACATCTTTCACAATATAACTTTTCAAACTTTGCCATATCTTATCCCCCATAACCAGCATTATATTATTAAACTAATTTATTATTTACTTCAATATATTTTTTATATAGTTCTTCTTTTTTCTCTTTTGAAGGCTCACCTACATAACCAAATAAATTCTGTTGAATATTTTTTAGTTTTTCTTTTTCTATTTTTATATTTTTAACAATATAGATTCTGTTTGCAATAAACAAAACTAATAATACTATCAATAAAAATACTAATACAAACATAAAAACACTTCCTCAATTATTTTCTTGCTGCCTAAATAAAACACCTACTACTGCACCACTTACATCATATATTAACATTGAATCAAAAGTAGTTTTTTCATTAATATATTCTATTGTACCATCTCTTTTAAGAGCAGTTACGCTATCATCTTTAGTAACATATCCTAAATCATCCCTACATAAAACTGCGTCAGTATAAATAGCACCAGCTTTTTGTTCCAAAGAATCCTCTGTTTTTCTAACAGCAGTACCTTTTTCTAAAAGATATTCATTCATATCCTCAATCCTATCAGTACCTAAAACTCCTAATATTGCGCCATAATTAACATAAGGTTCACCTTTATAAAATTGAACATATCTATCATTATCTTTTGAAATAACTACACCGTCATTCATTCTAACTGTATGAACTAAAATGGCAATATCATCATAAGTTGATGTTGTATGCAAAGACAAAATTTCCCTACCTAAAACCTCTTTATCGTCATAAGTTTCCCAGTTTAAATCTTCAAATTGCATAATTTTTTCTTGAACATTAGTTGTACCATCATTTATTGTTGTCTTACTTAAAGTAAATACACCCCAAAATAATCCTATTACAGCTGCCAATGCCATTAATACAACACCTATCATAACTGCATTACTTGTTGGCCTTTCCATCTATTATTTCCCCCTAATTTTTACACACTCTTATTATATAATTTTATCATATTTTTAGAACTTTGTCAATATACAAATATAATAATTTCTATTATAAAATAAAGTTTTATGTTTTTATTTTCAAACAACTGCCCATAAATAAAAATTAGGTTGTTTCAACAAACAACCTAATACAAAATGACGCCTGTGGGATTTGAACCCTACATCATAACATTGAAAGTGTTATATCCTAACCACTAGACGAAGGCGCCATACAATGATGGCAAGGGGATTTGAACCCCTATCATTAGCTTGAGAGGCTAATATCCTAACCACTAGACGATGCCACCATATTATTTTATTTTTACTAATTGACCACAATATCTACAAGGATATTCTTTTAAATCTCTTTTCTTAAACACTATTTCAATAGGAACACTAAATGGCTCTCCACATTTTGGACAACAACCTATCTTATCACCAAAACCACAACCATCATCTTTCATTATCATATCTAATGCTTTCATAAAACCACCTCATAAATATTTAATCAAATGGAACCGAAAGGTGTCGAACCTTCACACTCTGGATTTTCAGTCCAGCGCTTAGACCGCTTAAGCTACAGTTCCATATAATGCTTGGGACAGGTATCGAACCTGCATCCTTTGGTTTTTCAGACCAACGCTCAGACCTCATAAGCTACCCAAGCAGGTAATGATGCCTATGGGATTTGAACCCTATATCATGACATTGAAAGTGTCATATCCTAACCACTAGACGAAGGCACCATAT